>OKSD01000060.1_pt1 | contig 107015 bp, 91 predicted proteins | sample 1601221 | NCBI WGS metagenome assembly OKSD01 (sample SAMEA3541550, study PRJEB24748) | human gut metagenome | biome: human gut; feature: human-associated habitat; material: faeces | place: China | collected 2012
TGCAACAATTGCAGAAATGTTGCCAAATTAAAATATAAATCATTTGTTTGCACAAGGCAATACCACTGAAATTGTGCAGGATCAACATGGAATTTTGAACTAAATGTGTCTTGACATCGTTAATATCACGTTAATAAAACGGTGATATAATAAAAAAATGCAAAGTGAACGGAGGAGTAAAAATGTTTCACATACTTGTGGTGGAGGACGATACTAACACTCGCAAACTGACCTGTGATGTGCTTAGCGACAACGGCTACACACCTATCGAGGCTCGTGACGGTATAGAGGCTCTCGAAATAATGGACGAAAAACACGTTGACCTTATTATAATGGACGTTATGATGCCTCGTATGGACGGTTTGGAGCTTTGCGAAACTATCCGCAAGGCTGGGTTTCAGACGCCTATATTAATGGTGACGGCTAAGGAAACGGCTTTTGACAAAAAGCAGGGCTTTATAAAAGGTACGGACGATTACATGGTGAAGCCTGTGGACGAGGAGGAAATGCTTCTGCGTATTCAGGCACTTTTGCGACGTTCACAGATAGTGAGCGACCACAAGATAACTGTGGGCGACACCACTCTCGACTATGACGCACTGACTATCAAGACCCCTGAGGGCATAAGAGAGCTTCCACCGAAAGAGTTCATGCTTCTTTACAAGCTTCTTTCCTATCCCGACAAGATATTCACCCGCCGTCAGCTTATGGACGAGCTTTGGGATATGACCTCAGACACTGACGAGCGCACTGTGGACGTACACATAAACCGCATAAGAGAGCATTTGAAGAATAACCACGATTTTGAGATAATGACAGTGAGAGGACTTGGCTACAAGGCGGTCAAGCTGAAAGGATAGGCTCATGAAAAAACATCTTATCTCTGCTCTTCGCTCAGAGCGCAGGCGAAATTACACCATGAATGCCAGCATAGTTTCGGCGGTATTTATGATAATGATATGGGCAGGGCTTCTTACGGGATTTATAATGATAGGCATAAAAAGATGCCTGCATTTTCTATCCCCTTTGCAAATGCCTTTTGTTTTCCTTATTGTGGGACTTGTGGTATCTGTAATAATAGGCACTTGCATTTCTGCCGCTGTAGCAAGCAAGATAGTAAGACCTGTGCGTGAGGTAAAAAAGGCAATGCACAGGGTAGAAAAGGGAGATTTCTCTCAAAGGTTAGAGGTAACAGGTTTTAACGGCGAGATAGACGAGCTTATAGAAAGCTACAACAAAATGGCGCAGGAGCTTGGAGGCATCGAGATGTTCAGGGAGAATTTTATCAACAGCTTCTCCCACGAGTTCAAAACGCCTATAGTTTCTATCCAGGGCTTTGCGAAACAGCTAAAAAAAGAAAATCTGTCAGAAGAGAAAAAGCAGGAATACATTGACATTATCATCAGCGAATCAAAGCGTTTGACCAATCTTTCATCGAACATTCTTATGCTTTCAAAGCTTGAAAATCAGCAGATAATCACTGACAAGACAAGCTTTTCCCTTGACGAGCAGATAAGAAACTGCATACTTCTTCTGGAAAAGCAATGGACGGCTAAGGACATAAGCTTTGACATTGATATGCAGGAGATACAATACACCACCAATGCGGAAATGCTTTCGCAGGTGTGGGTGAACATAATAGGCAACGCCATAAAATTCTCCCCGGAGGGAAGCTCCATCAGAGTAAAGCTTTTCAAAGAGGGTGATGTGATAACGGCTGAGATAACTGACTGTGGCATTGGCATGGATCAGCAGACCATATCACACATTTTCGAGCGTTTTTATCAAGGGGACAGGGCGCACGCTTCGGAGGGAAACGGACTTGGTTTGCCCCTTGTTAAGCGTATCGTGGAGCTGTGCAACGGCAATATCCGTGTAGAATCACAATACGGAAAGGGTACGAATTTTATTGTTACGCTCCCTGAGAATGGATAGGCATATAAAAAGGACGGGTATTTCGCAGGAAATATCCGTCCTTGATTTTTTATCTCAGGTCATCAATGCTGTAGCTGTTATAGCCCTCGTAATAATAGCTTTGGTCTATGCCCTTCATAAACAGCTCCCGGTCATTTATATCCGCTGTGAGGGCGTTTTTAAGCAGGTGCTTTATTTCGATATCACGAATGGGGCTTCGTTCCATGGCAAGGAGATAATCCTCCTTGTCTATCCTGCTCCAATCTACCGCCATAGAAAGCTCTTTTCTGAACATCATATCCAGCCATATGCGCATTGACCTGCCATTGCCCTCTCTGAACGGGTGGGCGATATTCATTTCAACATACTTTTCAACTATAGCGTCAAAGTCGCTTTGTGGCATTTTTTCGATATTTTCAAGGGAGCTTTCAAGATACATAACAGGGGCAAATCGAAACCCGCCTTTGGCAATATTCACAGTTCTTATTTTCCCTGCGAAATCATAGATTTCCTCAAAAAGATATTTGTGTATCTCTGCGAGAGCCTTAAAACTGCCTGCTTTCTGCTTATCCAAAATGCCATGTTCAAACAGCTTAACAGCCTTTTCCTTGCTTAGCTTTTCTTCTGTTCTGGCAAGGGTCGCAGAGTCGGTTATACCAAGTTTGTTTTCCAAAGCCATAAGCTGTTCTCCTTTCGGTGGATTTTAGATAGCTGCAAAGCCCTGCTTCAGATCGTCTATGATATCCTCGACATTTTCAAGACCTACGGAAAGTCTTATCATTCCGCCGTTTATGCCTGCGGCAACGAGCTGTTCGTCTGAAAGCTGTCTGTGTGTTGCGGAGGCTGGGTGGAGGATACAAGTACGGATATCGGCAACGTGAACTTCGTTGGAAGCAAGCTTAAGGCTGTCCATGAACTTTGCCGCTGTATCTCTTCCGCCCTTGATAACGAACGAGATAACGCCTGCTGTGCCAAGAGGGAGATACTTTTCAGCAAGCTTATGGTACTTATCGCTTTCAAGTCCAGGATATGCAACGGACTCTACCTTGTCATTGCTTTCGAGAAATTTTGCCACTGTGAGCGCATTCTCGCAATACTGCTTCATTCTTACAGGGAGAGTTTCAAGTCCCAGATTGAGCAGGAACGAGGAATTTGCGGCAGGATAGCAACCGAAATCTCTCATGAGCTGCATTCTTGCTTTTACGATATAAGGTGCAAACGAATATTTTTCAGTGTAGATAGTGCCGTGATAGCTTTCGTCAGGCTCGGTCATGCAAGGGAACTTTCCGCCCGTCCAATCGAACTTGCCGCTGTCAACGATAACGCCGCCGACCTGAACAGCGTGGCCGTCCATATACTTTGATGTAGAATGGATAACGATATCTGCGCCCCACTCGATAGGTCTGCAAAGGTATGGAGTAGCGAAAGTATTATCAACGATAAGAGGAACACCATTCTTATGGGCGATATTTGCAAAACGCTCGATATCGAAAACTGTCAGCGCAGGGTTTGCGATAGTTTCACCGAAAACAAGCTTTGTATTATCCTTGAATGCCGCCTGTATCTCATCATCTGTAGCGTCTGGGTCAACATAGATACACTCTATGCCAAGTCTTTTCATTGTTATGCTGAAAAGGTTTATGGTGCCGCCATAGATAGAAGTGGAAGCTATAAAGCTGTCCCCTGCCTGACAGATGTTCAGGATAGAGCAAAGTGTGGCAGCCTGTCCGCTTGATGTACACATTGCGGCTGCACCGCCCTCGAGAGCGGCAATTTTCTTTTCAACTGCGTCTGTGGTAGGGTTTTCAAAGCGTGAGTAGATAAGGCTCTTGGTAGGGTCGTCAAAGACCTCGGCTATCTCTCTTGAGGAGTCATAGACATAAGTTGTACTTTGTACGATAGGCACTACTCTCGGCTCTCCGTTTTTAGGCGTATAGCCCTCGTGTAAACATTGTGTTTCGATCTTCAATCAAATCAAATCCTTTCAATGCGGTAACTACCGCAAAATTTTTACCAATATAAAAAGCTTTTCAAAAAGCGTTTAAAACAGCAGTCCCCTCAGACCGCCCAAACATTATAAATGCGTTTATTCTGCATAGCGAAAACTCATAGCTGAATCGAAAATATCTTCTCCCATTGAAACATACTTTAGTGGTATCACCACATTATATTGTATATATTCGCTGTCAGAAAACTCGTATATACCCTGAACGTTCACACTTTGATCCTCACCCAGAGCCGCAATAACACAGCCACGCTTGCCATTGCCAAGGTCAAGTTCCCGATAATCAAGCCAAACATTATCATCAGAGCTGATATCAGCCGACTTTGCATACATATCTAGCATATCATCGACCGTGGTCTTGTCAAGCCGCTGATAATAGGACAATGACAGATTTAACCCGTCATATTTTTCGTCCACTTTGCCGTCAATAAGATTTGCATAGACAATCTTCACATCTCTCGTGCCGTCAAAATCATCTGTAGTTATCTCATGCTTTTCCAACTTTGCGGCAGAAAATCCACCTATCTCAGGCAACTCTAAAGCGGCAGAAAAATCCGAAAGTTCTATGGTCAAACTGTTTTCAACATCATAACGGTCTGTATCCACCGACCCTCCGTTAAACATATCATAAACATAACTGTCTATGACCATGTAAACGCCACCCGTGGTGATATTCGCAGAAATGCCATTTTCGTCAACGAAACTTTCAAGTTTCGTGAACGTGCTATCCTCGTCAAACTGCATTATAACTGCACTGGCTTTTTGCTCGTCGCTTATTTTGTCGCTAAACTCAAAACGAATGACCCCACCCCCGAAATCAGCGTCAGTATACTTGACAGGTATACTAAGGAGCGGCTCGTCAGAATTTATCATTGCGTTTATACCATAATAATCAGAAAGCTTTGCCTCTGCACCAAAATTGCCCTCTATGGTGCATTTTGCTGTATATGGTATTTCGCTAAGGTCACAAACAAGCTCAGGGTCACGAATTATTTCCACCTGCGAACTGTCATCCGTCTGCGAACTTTCCTCCACACTGTCGGGCGTATCTGACACCGCTTCCGCAGTAGTAGTATCTTTCGTTTCTGAAACGCTGTCTGCGGCTTCCTCAACAGGTCCGCAGGCGCAAAGTGACACTGACAGCAATGCCGCCAGCAATACGGCTGTTTTTCTGCTATTTTTCATATAAAGTTTCTCCCTATTTTTTTTATTTTGTTTACCTTACAAGTCCTTGAAGTCCACCCTTGCCCCTGTCAAGGCGCTTTCCATTATTATTCTTGCACACTCTGAAAGTGAAACTGCGCTTTTGCAGGTCATCATGGCTTTTTGTATGCAAAGTCCGAAAACTATGTGAAGCTCTCCCCTGCCTGCTGACTTCTGCGCTATAGGCAGAAGCGGTTGCCAAAGAAGCTTTATATAGCTTTGGACAGTTTCGCCTGTGGTGCAGTTTCTTATTTTGCCAAAGCTTGCGCCCCCTGCGTTTGCCGCAGTGTAGCGTAGCATTTCCCCAACGTCCGTAAAAGGCTCGTTATATTTTTTAAGCACTCCTGCGGTAAAAGACCACACTGAGTAGTTATTGCCCACAAGCTTTTCGTCAATGATATCGCCGTAGAAATACTTTCTGCCTGACTTATCAGTGAACACTGTGAAAACGTCCTCTTCTTTAACACCCTCTGTCATGAAAAGCTTTCTCACGTCCTGCTGGCAGGAATAACCTGCAAGAGAGCCTATACAGCACAAAAGGGATTGCGGGTGGACATAGCCCTCGGGGCTTCTCATTGCTCTGAGAAGTCTGTCGAATATTTCAAAGGCACTGCTTTTATATTGTTCAAGTTCCATTTTTATCACCGTTTCTCACGTTTTATCGAATATGCCAAATGCGGCATATCAACGCCGTAATAATGCTTTGTAAAGGTATATTTCACTGTCATGCCGTTTTTCTCGGCAACACGCCTTGAAGCTGTGTTGCTGTCACGAATAATGGAATACACCTCGTCTGCGCCAAGTTTATCAAAGGCAAAGTCTTTGCAGACTTTAGCCGCTTCGGTACAATAGCCTTTGTTCCAGCAGTCACGTCTGAAAAGATAGCCCACTTCCATAACGCTTTCTCTGTCGGTATGCTGAATTGTGATACCGCACTGTCCGATAAGCTCGCCGCTTTCTTTGAGTATCACAGCCCAAAGCCCGAAGCCGTAAATGCGGTATCTCACAAGCTGTTTGCAAAGCCACTCTCTCACTTCTTCATCAGAAAAAGCGTGTTCGTAGGCGTACATACACTTCTCGTCCTGCAAAATTTTGCAAAGAGCGTCAAAGTCGCCCTCGGTGAGCCTGCGCATATAAAGTCTATCTGTTTCGATTATCATGTTTTCGCTCCCCTTTTTATCTTTTTTATCACAAATCTGATGATACCAACATATGCAACCGCAAGCCCAAATCCTCCAAGCAGACCTGTTATGAGCCGACGTTTATTAGTGGACTTTTTCACCCCTGTATACTGCAAGAGCCAATCAAGCATTGTAGTTTCACAGCACAAAACCGCTGTCAGGGCGGATATATTTTTCTTTACGGCTAGCGGAAAGCCTATAAGCTGTCCTGCAAGCACGCCTGTACATCTTGCGCACACCGGAAACTGCCAGCCGTGAAAAAAGAAGCTTCTGTCGGGGCGTTGGTGACAGCCTGCCGACGCACCAAGCTTCATAAGATAAAGCCACAGTGCATATGGGTCTTTTCTCATTCTCATGCTATGCTCTGAACTTATAATCGCAATCAGGACAGACCCAATAGGAGCGTGTTTTTGACTTGCTTTCCATGCCGCAAAGTCCGCAGATAAGCCCTGGCAGTCCGAACAGTATATAGCCGCAGCAGCCTTTTCCAAAGCCGTATTTGCCGCTTCTGTAGTCTGTTTCGCTTATAAGCTGACAGTTCCTGCCACCACATTTTGGGCAGCGTTTGCCTGTACAAAAATCTGCCATGGTGTTTTCCGCCTTTCTTTTGTGTGGTGTTTATCAGATAAAATTCAGGGGCTTGACGATCTGAAAAGACCTATCAGCCCGCTGAAAAATTCTTATCCTTTGATATTATACGTTTATTTCTGCAACGTCGTCAGATACGCCGTTTGCTTCAACAACAGGCTTTACGCAATTTTCGATAAACTCGTCCACCTGCTGTGGGCATCTGCCGATAAAGTTCTCAGGCTTCATTATCTTATCCATTTCTTCCTTTGTTATCATGAACATAGGGTCGTTAAGGATAAGCTCGCAGAGGTTATTGTCAAGTCCCTCTTTCTTAACTCTTGCGCCTGCTACCATTGAATATTCTCTTATTCTTTCGTGAAGTTCCTGTCTGTTTCCGCCCTTTTCTACAGCGTCCATCATAATGTTCTCGGTAGCCATGAAAGGAAGCTCTGCCATAACTCTTCTTCTGATGATCTTGTCATATACTACCAAGCCGTTGTCAGGATCTGTAACATTGAGCATGATATTGAGTATAGCGTCAACGCCGAGAAAAGCTTCGGCAACGGAAATTCTCTTGTTTGCAGAGTCGTCGAGAGTTCTCTCAAACCACTGTGTACCTGCTGTGAATGCAGGATTGAGAACGTCGCAGATAACATATCTGGCAAGTGATGTTATTCTCTCATCTCTCATTGGATTTCTCTTATATGCCATAGCGGAAGAGCCTATCTGATTTTTCTCGAACGGCTCTTCGATCTCCTTGAATGACTGCAAAATTCTTATATCATTTGAGAACTTCATAGCAGACTGAGCGATACCGGCGAGAACTGAGCATACCTGATAGTCCATTTTTCTTGAATAGGTCTGACCTGAAACTGGAACGACAGCATCAAAGCCCATTTCCTCGGCTATCATTTTTTCAAGCTCTTTTACCTTATCAGTATCACCGTGGAAAAGCTCCATAAATGAAGCCTGAGTGCCTGTAGTTCCCTTTGAACCAAGGAGCTTGAGGTTAGCAAGTCTGAAGTCCAGATCTTCAAGATCCATAAGAAGCTCGTTGCACCAAAGAGTAGCTCTTTTGCCCACCGTTGTGAGCTGTGCAGGCTGGAGGTGAGTATAAGCAAGGCAAGGCATAGCCTTATACTTATCGGCAAACTTTGCAAGCTGGTCGATAACCTTAACAAGCTTTCTCTTTACGACCTTAAGTGCATCTCTCATGATGATAACGTCTGTGTTATCGCCTACATAGCATGAAGTTGCGCCAAGGTGAATGATACCTGCTGCCTTTGGACAAACAAGTCCATAAGCATAAACGTGTGACATAACGTCATGACGAACAAGCTTTTCACGCTCAGCGGCAGCGGCATAATCTATATTATCAATGTTAGCTTCAAGCTCGTCTACCTGCTCCTGAGTAACATTAAGACCGAGCTTCATTTCAGCACGGGCAAGGGCTACCCACAGCTTTCTCCAAGTAGTAAACTTCTTGTCAGCAGAGAAAATAAACTGCATTTCCTTGCTTGCATATCTGGTACAAAACGGGCTTTCATAAGAATTTGTCATTGTTCTTCGACCTCTTTCGTAATATTGTATAATGTATACACACTTATTATAGCATATTTTTTGCGGGTTTACAATAGGTTTAAGGAGAAATGTTTACAGTGGGACAACAATGGACAGGAAAGGAACTTTTAAAAGTTAAATTTCTGTAAATTTTCAAGCAGGAACAGAGCTGTGCTTGACTTTTGGGGGCGGATATGTTATGATATTAAAGCCGCATATTCACGGTCATAAGTGTTTGTATTTGCAGACCACCGTGCGTAGCGAGTTTATTTAAAGGTAGGTGCATTCGTAATGTACGCAGTAATTGAAACAGGCGGAAAGCAGTATCAGGTTAAGCCTGGTGATGAGGTTTTCGTAGAAAAGCTGGACGTAAACGCTGAGGACGCTGTTACTTTCGATAAGGTAATGGTAGTTGGCGCTGACGACGGTATCAAGGTTGGCGCTCCATATGTTGACGGCGCTTCCGTAACAGCTAAGGTCATCAAGAACGGCAAGTCCAAGAAGGTGACTGTATTCACTTACAAGCCAAAGAAGGGCGAAAAGACCAAGATCGGTCACAGACAGCCTTACACTAAGGTTATGATCGAAGCTATCAACGCATAATGATCTGTGCTGATTTTTTCAGAAATGAGCATGACAGGCTTGTGGGATTTCGTATAACGGGTCACGCAGGTTACGCAGACTATGGCGAGGACGTATGCTGTGCAAGCGTATCGTCTGCTGTAATGTTGACGGCTAACACTGTCACTGAGGCTTTTAAGATAAAGGCTGATGTCGCAGTGGAAGAAAACGAAATAATATTAAGGCTTGAAAATGACAGCTCAGAGGAGGGGGACAAGCTACTTTTAGGGCTTCTCACTCATTTATATTTCTTAGCTGAGGAATTTTCAGGCAGGATCAAAGTCACGGTCAGAGATAACTGATCGGACGGATTACATTTTATGGAGGTGTAATTTAGATGATTAAGATTTCAATGCAGTTTTTCGCTCATAAAAAGGGAATGGGTTCTACAAAGAACGGACGTGATTCTGAGTCAAAGAGACTTGGCGTAAAGAGAGCTGACGGTCAGTTCGTACTGGCTGGTAACATCCTCGTTCGTCAGAGAGGCACTCACATTCACCCAGGCGAGAACGTTAAGAAGGGTTCTGACGATACTCTGTTCGCAACAAGCGACGGTGTTGTAAGATTTGAAAGACTCGGTAGAGACCGCAAGAAGGTTTCGGTTTATCCCAAGGCTTAATTTTGTAACATATGACCCTGAGCCTTAGGCTTGGGGTCTTTTGTTGGTTAATGACAACTAAATTTACGCATAATATCATTTATAAGGAGGTTTGATCATGTTTGTCGATCAGGCGAAGATCTATATAAAAGCCGGTGACGGCGGTGACGGTGCAGTTTCATTCCACCGTGAGAAATATGTTGCGGCAGGCGGTCCGGACGGCGGTGACGGCGGTAAGGGCGGAGATATTGTTTTCGTTGTTGACGACAATATCTCAAACCTTATAGATTTCAGATATAAGAGAAAATATGTTGCCGAAAAGGGGCAGAACGGCGGCGGCAAAAACTGCTCAGGCAGGAATGCTCCCGACCTTGTGGTGAAAGTTCCTAGAGGCACTGTGGTCAAAGAAATAAAGAGCGGCAGGATACTTGCCGACCTTTCTACCGACGAGCCTGCTGTTATCGCTCATGGCGGCAAGGGCGGACGTGGAAACGCTCATTTTGCCACTTCCACAAGGCAGATACCGAAGTTTGCAAAGCCGGGTTTCCGTGGTGACGAATATGAGGTCATGCTTGAACTCAAGCTTATTGCAGACGTAGGACTTGTGGGCTTCCCGAACGTTGGTAAATCCACACTTATCTCTGTTGTATCAGCGGCAAAGCCAAAGATAGCCAACTATCACTTCACTACCCTGACGCCTGTGCTTGGCGTTGTTAAGATAGAAGAGGGAAAATCCTTTGTTATGGCGGATATCCCAGGTCTTATCGAGGGTGCGAGCGAGGGCGTCGGTCTTGGCCACGAATTTCTCAGACACGTTGAAAGGTGCAGACTTATCGTTCACGTTATCGACGTTTCAGGCAGCGAGGGCAGAGATCCTATCGAGGATTTCAAGGCGATAAATCATGAGCTTGAAAACTTCTCAATGGAGCTTGCGGAAGCTCCGCAGATAGTTGCCGCAAACAAGAGCGATATGGCAACCCCTGAGCAGGTAGAAAGGCTGAGAAACTATGTTGAGGATCAGGGACTTCTCTTCTATGAGATCTCTGCCGCTACCACAAAGGGTACAAAAGAGCTTATGTATGGCGTATGGGAGCGACTTTCTGTTCTTCCGCCTGTTAAGCAGTTTGAAGCTCAGCCGCTCACTCAGGAGGAGCTTGACGATAAGCTCATCTCAAAGAAAGACTTCCGTGTTACTGTGGAGGACGGCGTTTATTTCGTGGAAGCAGATTGGCTTCTTGACATACTCAGGACGGCTAATATGGACGACTACTCTTCCCTCCAGTATTTCCAGAACGTACTCAGGACCAGCGGCATAATCGACAAGCTGGAAGAAATGGGTATCGAAGAGGGCGACACTGTTTCTATATTCGACTTTGAGTTTGAATATCTCAGATAGGAGGGAGCGTCACGGGAAAGCTTTCTGATATGGGCGCCATGCAATACTCCCCTCTGGCACTGGCTTTTATCGGGGACGGCGTTTACGAGATAAGGGTAAGAGAAAAGCTTATCCTTGAAGCTAATATGCCTGCAGACAAGCTGCACAAGCTCACTGTTGAGAGGGTGTGTGCGGAATATCAGGCAAAGGCTGTTCGCAAGTGGCTTGACGAAGGGCTGCTTAACGAACAGGAAATGGATATTTTCAAAAGGGGCAGAAATGCAAAGGGCATAAATGCTCCGAAACATTCCACTGTGGGTGAATACCGCATGGCGACAGGTTTGGAATGTCTTTTCGGTTTTTTATATCTCACGGGGCGTGAGGAACGTATAGGTGAACTGTTCGAGGCAGCATGGTCTGTGGGCAGCATCAATGAATAATATTACATCAAGGAGTGAATCAAATGTCAGGTCATTCAAAATGGGAAAACATTAAAAGAAAAAAGGGTGCAACAGACGCTGCAAGAGCTAAGATATTTACAAAGATAGGCAGAGAGATCGCTGTTGTAGTTAAGCAGGGCGGTGCTGATCCTGCAGGTAACGCAAAGCTGAGAGATCTTATCGCAAAGGCTAAGTCAAACAACGTGCCTAACGATAATATCGATAGAATTATCAAAAAGGCAGCAGGCGACGGCGACAAGAACAGCTACGAGTCAATGGTATACGAGGGCTACGGTCCAAGCGGTGTTGCTGTTATCGTTGAGTGCCTTACAGACAACAAGAACAGAACAGCAGGCGATATCCGTCACTTCTTCGACAAGTTCGGTGGAAACATGGGTACATCAGGCTGTGTATCTTTCATGTTCTCTGATGTTGGTACTGTTGTTATGGAGAACAACGGTGCTGACGAGGACAAGATAATGGAGGACTGCTTTGAGGCAGGCGCTGACGATTTCAACGTTGATGACGATGTTATCGAGATATCATGCGACCCTAATCAGGTTTCTTCTGTAAGAGAAGCTCTTGAGGGAATGGGTTACAAGGTACTTTCTGCTGAGGCTGAGAAAGTTCCTTCAAACTACACAACTATCGAAGACGAGGACGCTATCAAGAAGATGGGTCTGCTTCTTGAGCATCTTGAGGACGATGACGACGTTCAGAACGTTTACCACAACTGGGAGAATATGCCGGTTGAAGAGGAAGAATAATCAGGAAGATTTCTGACACTTTACTATTGACATTTACATATAATGTGGTATAATAGAATTAGAAAGATTTATTCTTTTAATAGGGGTTGCGAATCCGTCTAAAATCGCTTTAATAGGTATTTAAAGGGTCAATTTGTTTTGACCCTTTATTTTTTGTATGGAGATGTATGTATGCGCATAATTGGACGGAGAAGCTCATAAAATAATCATGCAGATATGGGGGACTGACGCTTGCAGGGCGACAGTCCCTTTTAAGCTTTAAACGACGATTTTTCGGGGATTTTCGTGTTAAAATCGCTGAAAATCCTTGCAGCTTTGCGGTGCTGTTTGTAAGTTGTGCTATTGACATAAAAGGGGTTATAGTATATAATAATCGTATGTGTAGATATTGCCCTGAAAAGATAAAAAATACAGATAATGGGTGATAAGGAAGAAGCAGAGAATGATAGGAGGAAACTTATGAACAAGATCTTTTGTTCTGCTCTGACAGCCGTTGTTGCAGGTGCTATGCTCACAGGCTGTGCCATGCCTTGGGAAAAGGGTGCTGATGACGACGTTGCCCCCGGCGGTTATTCCTATACGGCTGACTCAAATTCAGAACAGAAACAAGCTTATCGCTGGCTCATAGAGCCGACTATAAACGCCGATAATATCATTTCTTTTGACGGAAGTCAGGTCGACCCTAACAACGAAAAGAACACAGCTTATGCCAACTATTCTGTTATCAGACAGAGCGGCAAGTATGGCATTATAGACTACAGCGGAAACATGGTAGTGCCTGCGGAATATGACGATTACTACACCTGCTGGTGCGGAGAGGTCACGCTTTTCAATATTATAAATGAAAAGAATGATGAGTATGAGTATTGCAGTATCGACAGCTCAAATCAGGTAGTATACTATGCGGCGGAACATCATGACAGCTCACCGAAATATTACTGGAACAGCAATGAGGAAAAGATCTATGTAAAGGACGCTGACGAAGAACAGGGCGAAGAATACACCGGCAAAAAGGCTGTTGTGGTATGTGAAGCTGACGTGAAAAAGTCTGACAATGGTTTTTATGACATTTCTCCTGTGAGCGAACCGCTTTACGGGCTTGCTAAAAAGGACAAGCTTATACTTGATATGCAGTACACTGATTTCTATGCCCCTGCATACAAAGGCGCAGGACTTACCTGCATCGCCTTCGAGAACGACGAAGGCAAGTGGGGATATGTTGGTTCTGACGGCAAGACTATAATCGACTTTAAGTGCGACGGTGACATGAGTGCCTATTGCGGAAAGGTGATAGATGACGAGATGGCAGTTCATCCTTATCTTTTCACTGACGATTATCTGCCGGTATCCATAAATTCATCATATGGTTATTATGACATAGACGGCAACTGTATCGTAAAGCCAGGCGAGTTCGATCAGGCAAGACCTGCTCACAACGGCAAGGCATGGGTAATGAAGTCCGGAAAATGGGGTGTTATAGCATTCGGTGACGCGCCTGTGGAGGAGGACTCATCAGAGGAAGAGACCACCACAACTACGACCACCACAAGCTACGTCACCACGACCACAACTTCAACGACCACCAAAACAACTTCGGTTTCAACAGAAACGAAAAAAGCAACTGAAACTACTCCATCTTTGACACAGCCAAGTGAAACCACTGAGGTGTCAACGAACACGGAAACTGTTACAGAAACAGTAACGGAGCCTGTAACGGAAACTGATCCGCCTGCTCCTGAGCCTGAGCCTGAACCGACACCTGAACAATAGTAAGAATATAAACGGCGTTATCCCACTTTGGGGTACGCCGTTTTTTTGGTGCATGAATATGTGCGGATATTGAAAATGCGTGCATAAACAAAGCATCGAAAGCGGGACGTCGTATTTCTGCAAAGCAGAAATTGCGCCGCTCCCCTACATGGTTTGTGCGTTTTTAATATATTTTTTTGCTATACAAAAAAAGCCCTGCCGAAGCAGAGCTTTTCTTTTTTTACTGGTTATATATCTCTTTTCTGAGAAGTGCTTTGCAGGCTTCAAAATCCACTTCGAGAATTGATTGACCGTCAGATGATGTGCCATATGAATAGGAATCATCATCAGGTATTCTCATGGACTTTATCTCGTAATTCATGGAGAATATCGCCTTATAGGTAAGAGCAAAAAGCTGTGTCTGGGACATATTGGTTGTAAGATGTGACATTGATGCTTTTGCGAACTTGTCTATAGTCAGCGGATCTGAGCTTTTCGCCTTTTCGATTATCTTTGTGATAACTGTTCTCTGGCGTTCTGTTCGCTCGAAATCTGCGTTGCCAACATATCTAAGTCTTGCATAGGCAAGTGCCTGATTGCCGTTTACATGGAGCTTCTTTCCGCCCTTATCAAGATAGTCTGTACCCTTTTTATTGCCAAGAAGCTTGTTTTGCTCTGCCATTGGGGGCTTCATACCCTCGGCCTCTTCGTCGGAAATGTCAAGCTCGATACCGCCAACTGCGTCAACGATATCAACGAATGACAGGAAGTCAATATAAACATAATCGTCAACGGCAATATCAAAATTATACTCTATGGTATCCATAAGAAGCTCTGCACCGCCGTAAACATACGCCGCATTGAGCTTTGACCATGTGTCTATATCATTTCCGTCAGCGTCAACGCCCTTGATATTCACATACATATCACGCATGAAAGAGGTCATTGTTATCTCTTTTGTGGTGCTGTTAATGGAGAGAAGTATCATAGAGTCTGTTCTGCCACGCTCGTCAGCGTTTCTTGTATCAGAGCCTATAAGCAGGATATTTCGTACATCAGAGCTGTTCATGGAAGCATCTGTGTTCGTTCTCTGACCTCTTTGCACCTTGTTCACCATGCCTATGTATCGCCATATAAGGACGTTTGCCAATATGAAAATCACCAAAAGTATGATGATAAGCACCTTGAAAAAGGTTTTTATAGGGTGTCTTTTTTTATTTTCCACTTTGTTTTTACCTTTTTTGTTCGTCTGACCGTTACGGCTTTTATTGTTTTTGCCAAATTGCAGGTCATTATTTCGTCTTTGGGCTGAGGTCTTGTTGCTTTTTGCTGACTTGCCTGAACCTCTCTGCTTGCTCTGTCCGTTCTGTGGACGTGACGTTTGTCTGCTCTGTGTCTGCCGTCTTGGAGTGCTTTCTCTGTATGAGCCTGCGTGATCTGATGATGAACGGCTTCCCTGCCCGTATGGCTGAGCTGTACCCTGTGTATGATCATCAGGGTAGCCAGCGTCATAGTAATCGTCAAAGTCGTTCACGCCCTCGTCTATTTGCTGAACACGCTGTCCGCCCGCACCGCTTATGCGATTGAACTCGTCAAGCTGTCGCTGATATTCCTGTTCGTAGTAGTCCTGAGGCTTATTATCGTTTGTGTAGTTTTGTTGTCTGTCTTTATTAGCCACCTGACTGCACCTCCGTTCATTTTTACAATACCAATATTATAGTACATATCAGGCTTATTGTCAATGACAGAAAAAAGGCGGAGCTTTTTCCAGCGTCCGCCTTTTTATTTTTACGTTGTTGTGGAGAAGCGGGCGAACACTGTTCGCCCCTACAAGCCAATGCCGTCTTTATGGGCATTTGCAGGTCTACACATAGCCTTATTTTATTCTGCTGCTTCTTAGGGCGTTGAGGATAGCTATTACGGCTACGCCAACGTCTGCGAAAACCGCAAGCCACATTCCTGCAAGTCCCAATGCACCGAATATAAGCACAAGGGCTTTTACACCAAGGGCAAAAATTATATTCTCTCTTACTATTGTCATAGTCTTTCGGGATATCTTTACTGCGTCTGCTATGCTTGACGGATCGTCGTTCATAAGCACAACGTCTGCGGCTTCAATGGCGATATCTGAGCCTAAGCCACCCATTGCGATACCAATATCTGCTCTTGCAATGACAGGTGCGTCATTTATTCCGTCTCCTGCGAATGCAACAAGTCTGCGGTCGGGGTCTTTTATAAGCTGTTCGACCTTTTCAACCTTGTTTTCAGGGAGAAGCTCACTGAAGAATGTTTTTATGCCCACTTTCTTTGCCACCTTTTCAGTGGTATCTTTCTTATCCCCTGTAAGGAGGACAGTTTCGACCCCAAGCTCTCTGAGTCTTGAAACGGCTGTGGCAGAGGTTTCTTTTATCTCGTCGCCTAAGAGTATCTCGCCTATGAACTTGCTGTCAAGGGCAACATAAACTGCCGTTGCGGAGTCTTCTGAGCTTTGTGCGGCAATGCCGTTTGTTTCAAGAAGTGCTTTCTTTCCGCAAAGTATCTCCTTGCCGTCAAGCTTTGCTCTTACACCGTTTCCTGCTATCTCTTCAACATCAGAAAGTCTTGCACCGTCTATTTCCTTACCGTATCTCTGCACTATGGAGATACCGATAGGGTGAGTTGACATACTTTCTGCATATGCGGCGGCTTCAAGGAGGATATCCTGTGAAACGTCCTGTGGGTTTACGCTGAGGACAGTGAACTTGCCCTTTGTGAGCGTACCTGTTTTATCAACTGCGAGAGTTTTGCACTTCGCCATTGTTTCGAGATTTTTTGCGCCCTTTATAAGTATTCCCTTTTTAGAAGCTCCGCCTATTCCTGCGAAGAACGAGAGAGGCACTGAGATAACAAGTGCGCATGGGCAGGATATTACAAGGAACAGAAGTCCTCTATATAGCCATTTTGAAAACTGGTCAAAGCCCAGAATGAAGCTTGGTATAAACACAAGTGCAAGTGCAGCAATAACTACCGCAGGAGTATAAACTCTTGCAAAACGTGTGATGAACTTTTCGGTCTTGGCTTTTCTTTCACTGGAGTTTTGCACCATATCGAGAATTTTCGACACTGCAGACTCGTGGAAGGTATTTGTGACCCGAACTTTGAGAAGTCCTCTCAGGTTTGTTGAGCCACTGAGGACGCTGTCCCCTGCTTTGACCTCAACAGGAAGGAACTCACCGGTAAGTGCTGATGTATCAAGCTCTGATTCTCCTTCTGTTACGATACCGTCAAGAGGTATTCTCTCGCCTGTTTTTACGGCGATCATCTCGTCCTTGAGGATATCCTCAGGAGGAAGCTGGTATGTTTTGCCGTTTCTTACAACTGTTACAGACTCAGGCTTAAGTTCCATAAGCTTTGTGATAGATTTTCTTGACTTCTCCACTGCGATAGTCTGGAAAAGCTCACCCACCTGGAAGAACAGCATAACGGCTGCACCCTCACGGAAGTCTTTAAGTGCAAATGCGCCAACTGTTGCGATAGTCATGAGCAGTGATTCGTCAAAAGCCTCGCCTTTAACAAGATTTCTTACGGCGGCGATAACAACGTCAAGGCCTGCGATAAGGTAAGCGGCTATTGCAAGGCCTGCACTGAGATATTCACATACAGTGCCGCTTCCAACCTTATCCAAAAGCATTGATGCGATAAAGAACACGATAGCCACAGAAAGCTTGACTATCTCGCCCTTATGGTCATTCACAGGCTCTTCCTCTGCTGTCTGAGCACCATAATCCTTAACAGTAACGTCAGGCTCAAGCTGATGGACGGTATCCTCTATCATGATACGCAGGTCAGGATTAGAACCGTCTGTTTTGACAGTAAGCTTTTTGCTGATAAAATCAACGTTTGATGAAATAACGCCTGCAAGCTCACTCACACGGTTTGCTATCTTTTCACCGCAGTTAGGGCAATCGAGATCCTCCAGCTTCAGATAGAGAGTTTTCTCAGCACAATCGCCAAGCTCTTTCACGCTAACGTCAGGTTCAAGCTTATGGACGACGTTTTCTATCTCGGTAAAGAGGGCGTTTTTATCGCCGTCAAAATCAACTGTGAGCTTTTTATTGATAAAGTCAAGGTTAGAGCTTTTAACGCCTGAAAGCTCGCCCACACGTTTCTCGATCTTTTCCGCACAATGAGGACAATCGAGTTCCTTAAGAAGCAAAGTCATTTTACTCATTTCACATTCTCCTATACTACAAAAAACAGATCACTTTCTTTACTCGCTGATATGCTCGATACCCATATTGAGTATGACAGCGACGTGTTCATCGGAAACTGAATAATAGACTGTTTTTCCCTCACGTCTATACTTCACAAGTCTGGCCTGCTTTAGCACTCTCAGCTGGTGTGATATAGCTGACTGTGACATTTCCAACAGCTCTGCGATATCGCACACGCACATTTCGTCTTTTATAAGAGTAAAGAGTATTTTCACTCTTGTTTGGTCGCCAAGGACTTTGAAAAGCTCTGCCACATCATATATCTCCTCCTCAACGGGCATTGTTTTCCCTATTTCCTCCATTTTCTCTATATTCTTTCCTCCGCACTGTTTATGCTCATGCTTTACTGTATTCTCGCTCATTTATTTTCGCTCTCCTTTTCTTATTATTGTTTTAGTATATTCGATATGGGTCATTTCAATTCATCATATGAATAACTGTTCATATGTTTATTATATCATATATTCATGTTTTGTCAAGGGGGTTTTGAAATTTTTTTTGATTTAAGTTATTGGGGGTATTTTGTTTACATGGTACTGGTTGCATACCATGTGGGCGAACGATGTTCGCCCCTACGGATTATTCGGGCGAGTTTGCTGTGCCGCAAAATCGCTTCGCTCTTTGCGGATTTACGTTGTGCTAAGGGATAGAAAAGCGGTGCAGGTTTATGCTTCGATGTTGGTTTTATTTGATGTTTGGGTTCTATGTGCTTTTTGGATTTGTTCTGCACCGCTTAGTAGGCTCTGCCTCAAACTCCGCTAGGGGCTTTGCCCCCAGACCCCCACAATGGGTTTCACCCCTTGACCCTGACCAGGGGCGTGCCCCTGGACCTTTTGCTCGCTTCGCTCGGTGTTGGGGCACAACTCTGGTCAGCTTTGCCCATTCCTAATTCCTCATTCCTCACTCCTCACTTTTTACACCTGTACTTAAACTTGACAAGTGTCTAAAAAAATGTTACTATACTATAGTAATAAAACTTATATGCAAATTCTCGGTCCTATCGGAAAGGAAATGATACTATGTCAAAATCTGTTGAGATCCAATCTCAGGATCTAACCAAAAGATACACCCTCGGCGAGGAGATCTTCAACTCCGTTTCCCATGGTGCAGGCGGTCTGCTTTCTATCGCAGGCACTGCCGTTCTTATCGTTCTCGCTGCCATTTACTCCAACGCTTGGGGCGTTGTAAGCTCCGCTATTTTCGGAGCTTCTCTTATCATACTTTACACCATGTCAACCCTTTATCACGCTATCACCAATCCGAAAGCCAAAAAGTTTTTCAGGATAATGGATCACAACACCATTTTCTTCCTCATCGCAGGCACCTACACCCCTATCACCCTTGTGCCTTTGAGAGGTGCGTTTGGCTGGGTGCTTTTCGGAATCGTTTGGGGTGCGGCTATTCTTGGCATTGTGCTGAACTCCATTGACCTTGAAAAGTTCCGCAAGCCTTCTGTTGTATGCTATATCGCAATGGGCTGGGTAGTTATAATCGCTGTCAAGCCTATGATAGAAAAGGTTTATCCTCTGTCCTTGTGGTTTATTCTTATAGGCGGACTTTTCTACACTGTGGGCGTTATTTTCTATGTTAAAAAGAGCAAGAAATATTTTCACTCAATATGGCATTTGTTCACCATTGCGGGAAGCGTTTTCCACTACTTTGCGGTGCTTATGATGATAACACATGAATAAAAGATCATCCCGAGGGTTTGCGTCCTCGGGATTTTTCTGTTTAGAGAAAATATTTCTAAAATGAAATATATGGCGGTTTTTCTATTGCAAAAATGGCTGAAAAGTAGTATAATCATAATGATGTATTATATGTGACTGCACTGAATTTTTCACATGGGTGCGGTTTTGACATGAAAGGAGCATTTTATGCGTAGATCGGGTATTTTAATGCACATATCCTCTCTGCCTAACGATTATGGTATCGGAAAGCTTGGCAAGGAGGCTTATGCTTTTGTGGATTTTCTTGAAAAGGCTCATCAGAAATGTTGGCAGATACTGCCTATATCTCCTACAAGCTATGGTGATTCGCCATATCAGAGCTTTTCTGTTCACGCAGGAAATCCATACTTTATAGACCTTGAAGCTCTGGAAAAAGAGGGTTATCTGAAACCTGCGGAATACAAGGATATTGAGTGGGGCGATGACAAAGGGTCTGTTGACTACGGCAAGATATACGAGGTCATTTTCAAGGTACTTAGGACGGCACACAAGCGTTTTCGCAAGAAGCCTGAAAAGGCATACTCAAAATTCGTGGTGGAAAACAAAGACTGGATATACGATTACGCTTTGTTTATGTCACTGAAATTTGCCAACAAGGGCAAGGCTTGGTATGAATGGGACGAACCTCTGAAAATGTACAAGCCTAAGGCAATAAAAAGTGCAAGAAAAGAATATGCAAATGATATAGACTTCTGGTGCTTTGTGCAGTATAAATACTTCCAGCAGTGGAAAAAGCTAAAGGCTTATGCCAACGAAAAGGGCATCGAGATAATAGGCGATATCCCCATATATGTGGCATATGACAGTGTTGAGGTGTGGAGTACACCGCAGTATTTCAGCCTTGACAAGGAGAAAAAGCCTGTTGAGGTGGCAGGATGTCCACCTGACGCATTCACGGCAGACGGTCAGCTTTGGGGCAACCCTCTTTACAACTGGGAATACATAGCAAGAGATAAATTCCGCTGGTGGGTAGAGCGTATAAAGGCGGCTTCTAACACCTATGACGTGGTGAGAATAGACCATTTCAGGGGCTTTGAAAGCTATTACTGCATACCATACGGTGCAAAGAACGCCAAAAAGGGCAAGTGGAGAAAAGGTCCTGACATGAGGCTTTTCAAAGAAGTGAGAAAACAGCTTGGGGACGTGAAGATAATCGCAGAGGACTTGGGCTTCCTTACAAAACACGTTGTAAAAATGCTCAACGCAAGCGGATATCCTGGCATGAAGGTGCTGGAGTTCGGCTTTGATTCTGACAACACAAATGGCTATCTGCCCCACAATTTTAAGACCACAAACAGCATTTGTTATACAGGTACGCACGATAACGAAACCATACTTGGCTGGATAAAGAGCTGTGACGAAAATACCAGAAGCTACTGCAAGGACTATCTTGGAGTTACAAAAGACGAGTTCGTGCCTTGGGCAATGGTAAGACTTTGTTGGTCCAGCGTGTGTGATACAGCTATCGCACAAATGCAGGATATACTTTGCCTTGACGATAAAGCCAGAATGAATACACCGTCAACAGTGGGAGCAAATTGGAAGTGGAGATTGGAAAGTTTTGATAAGCTTGATGATACTTTGGCGGAAAGATTGGCGAAGATAACAGCGGTGTATGGCAGATAGAGCAGGGATAAATGAGGAATGAGGAGTGAGGAATGTGCATAGCTTATCAGAGTTGTGCACAAGCACCGAGCGTAGCGAGCAATAAAGCGCAGGCTCAAGCCCGACGCTAGAGGGCTTGTGGGGTCAAGGGGCAAAGCCCCTGCGGAATTTGAGGCAGAGCCTCAATAGGCGTAAGCCTACAAGCGGTGCAGAGTAAAACTAAAAAGCACATTAAAGTTTGATACCAGATAAAAGTAATATCGAAAAATTAAATCTGCACCGCTTTTTTATCCCTTAGCGCAACGTAGATCCGCAAAGAGCGACAGCGATTTTGCGGCAGAAGAAAGTTGACCAAAACATTGTAGGGAAACGGCTCAATTTCTGTTTCACAGAAATGCGACGTCCCACTCGAAGTGACAAGGTTTGAATTTTCCAGAATTTGCGCAAAGCAACATTGTGCGGATAACACAAATGAGATTGCAGTCGAAACGGCGAGGGGTGCGGGACGCCGAGGGCGTCGTCCCCTACGGGTGTGATAGGGTAGGTTTTAGTTCTATCCCATAATGTTGTTGCCGTGGGTTTGTTTCTTCGACGGGCAAACGATGTTCGCCCATACCATACGTTGTGCGGATAATCACAAAGTACAAAATACAATAGAATACATAAAATATCAGAAAGGATAAAAACCAATGAACAAAGAACTGTTTTACAGCGAACTTAGTAAAGACCTGAAAAAGAAGTTTGGCACGAGCGTTGAAAAAGCTCTGCCTTGGCAGCTCCACGAAAGCCTGTCGGCTACTGTTATGGAGCTTATCGACAGCGATTGGGAGAACAGCAGAAAGGCTCACCTTGACAGCCGCAGAGCCTGCTATCTCTCTATGGAGTTCCTTATGGGCAGAGCCGTTTATAACAATCTCCTTTGCCTTGGTATCACTGACGAGGTGGACGAGCTTTTGAAGGCTCACGGCAGAAGTCTTAATGACCTTGAGGAGATAGAGGACGCTGCCCTCGGCAACGGTGGTCTTGGCAGACTTGCCGCTTGCTTCCTTGATTCCGCCGCCGCTCATGACCTGCCTTTGGACGGCTACGGAATAAGATACAAGTATGGTCTTTTCAAGCAGAAAATAGTTGACGGCTTCCAAAAGGAAGAGGCTGACAACTGGACTAAGTACGGCGACCCTTGGTCTAAGAGATGCGAAAATGATAAGGTAATAGTAAAATACGGCGACCAAACTGTTTATGCTGTGCCTTATGATATGCCTGTTATCGGCTTCGGCACTAAGAACGTTGGCACACTCAGACTTTGGCAGGCTGAGAGCGTGGAGGATTTCGACTTCGCTCAGTTTGACTGCGGTAACTATGACGGTGCTGTAAAGGCTAAAAATGACGCTGAGAATATCTCAAAGGTGCTTTATCCTAACGATAACTGTGAAGAGGGCAAGATACTCAGACTTAAGCAGGAATATTTCTTCTCCTCCGCTTCTGTGACGGATATTCTCAAAAAGCATTTGGCTAAGTTCGGCACTCTTGACAACCTTGGTGACTATATCACTATCCAGCTCAACGATACTCACCCTGTTATCGCTGTGCCTGAGCTTATAAGACAGCTTTGTGCTGAACATGGATATGACTTTGACAAGGCTTTTGAGATCGCTCACAAGGTCTTCAACTACACAAATCACACTATCATGGCTGAGGCTCTTGAAAAGTGGGATTGCAGACTTGTGGAAAAGGTAGTGCCTGAGGTCTACACATACATTCTTATGATAAACGAGCGTTTTATAAAGGATATGTACGCTCTCAAAAAGGACAGAGAGTATATCTCTAAGCTTTCTCCTGTTGGCGACGGCATGGTAAAAATGGCGTTTATGGCTATCTATGTTTCAAGCTATATAAACGGCGTTGCGGCTATCCACACTGAGATACTGAAAAAGGACGCTCTTAAGGATTGGTATGAGCTTTATCCTGAGAGATTTCAAAACAAGACCAATGGTATCACACAAAGACGTTGGCTTGCACTTTGCAACCCTGAGCTTTCCGCTCTTATCACAAAGCTTCTTGGCAATGCAGATTGGGTGAAGAACCTGGACGAGCTTAAAAAGCTTGAAAAATATGCTGATGATGAAGCTGTTCTTAACGAGTTCATGGCTGTTAAGGAGGCTCAGAAAAACCGCCTTGCCGCTTTTGTAAAGGAGCATGACGGTGTTGATATCGACCCGAACACTATTTTTGACATTCAGATCAAGCGTCTGCACGAATACAAGAGGCAGTTTCTTAACGCTTTGTCTATACTTTACATTTACTATGGCATCAAGGACGGCTCTATAAAGGACTTCACGCCGACAACATTTATTTTCGGCGCTAAGTCTGCACCGGGATACAGGAGGGCTAAGGCTATCATCAAGCTTATCGGCGAGATAGGCAAGCTCGTGAACGCTGACCCTGACACAAAGGATCTTATAAAGGTGGTTTTCGTACAAAATTACAACGTTTCCTATGCGGAAAAGCTTGTTACTGCGGCTGATGTTTCCGAGCAGATATCTACGGCAGGCACTGAGGCAAGCGGCACGGGCAACATGAAGCTTATGCTCAACGGTGCGGTCACACTGGGAACTTATGACGGAGCTAACGTTGAGATCGTTCAGGAGGCAGGCGAGGAGAACAACTACATCTTCGGTGCAAGAGTAGAGGAGCTGGCTGAGATAATGCCAAAGTATGACCCTAGGGAGATACTTTTCTCAAATGACAAGATAAAGCGTGTGCTTGACAAGCTTATTGACGGCAGTCTTTCAGACGGCGGCGTTCCGTCCAACGAGGAGGGCAGCTTCAAGGAGCTTTACAAGGCACTCACTGACGGTGCAAGCTGGCACGTTCCTGACCACTACTATGTTCTTGGCGACCTTGAAAGTTATGTTCAGGCAAAACTCAAGGTCAACGCTGACTACAAGGACAAGCTTGCATTTGCTAAGAAGTGCTGGCTGAACATCGCAAATGCCGGCAAGTTCTCTTCTGACAGAACTATCAAGGACTATGCAGAAAACATCTGGAAGATAGAGCCTGTTAAGCTGTAATTGGAAATCAAATTTCTATGCAAATTGAATTTGTTAAGGGCATGACACATGATTTTAAGCTTTTTATACACGAAAATGAACTTATCATAATATTAATTTGCGAAAATATGAACTAAAGCATTAATACACAAAGGACAGGCTCGTTTTTTGACGGGCTTGTCAGTTTTGATGTAAATATATTCAAGGGATAGATTTACATAAATGGCAGGAGGATAAATGTTAGACACCTTACTTAAACTAGACGGCGACATACTGTTATGGATACAGGACAACCTGCGTGCAGGGTGGCTCGACCCCATAATGAAGTTCATAACATATCTTGCAAACGGAGGTGCGTTATGGATAGGCATATGCGTTTTACTTCTCATACTGAAAAAGACTAGAACAACAGGCATCGTGTGTTCATGCTCCCTTGCGGTGACTTTTCTTATAAACAACATTATTTTGAAAAACATTATTGCCAGAACAAGACCTTACGAGGTGGTCGAGGGGCTTAACAGGATAATAGGGGCACAATCGGACTTCTCCTTTCCCTCGGGACATTCGGGAGCTTCCTTTGCAGTGGCGGTGGTAATGTTCATGGAGATGCCGAAAAAATATGGCGTGCCTGCACTTATAACGGCGACACTCATTGCACTGTCAAGGCTATATGTGGGAGTACATTATCCAAGCGACGTTATCGCAGGCGTTCTAACGGGAACGATATATGCTGTTATCACAGTGGCAATATACAGAAAATTCTTCAAGGGCAAGAAACATTCTGAAAAATAGAAGACATTTGACGGGCGGTTTTTGACCGCTCGTTTTTTGTTGCTTTATCATCAAATTCTATTGAAAATCAAGTGGAAATATGCTATCATAAAGATAATAAAGATGAAGGAGAAAATCTTATGAAAAAGGTGCTTAAAACTATTCTTATGGGTGCTGTGGCTTTCAGCCTTGCTATGGGAGTGGGCTGTGGGACTGGTGAAAACAGCAGTCTGGAAAAAGAAAGCTCAAAGGCTGAGGACAGCAGTTCACAGAATAAGCGCAGACAGCTTCGTGACAAGTCTGACTACGGAAAAGTTATAGCCCTCACTTTTGATGACGGGCCAAATACGGACACCACGCCCCTTGTGCTTGACAAGCTTGAAGAACACGGCATTGTAGCTTCGTTTTTCGTTATCGGAAACAACATCACAGACGAGAGTGCAGAGGTCATGAAGCGTGCTTACAGCATGGGCTGTGACATTGAAAACCACTCTCAGAGCCACCCTGACATGACAAAAATGACCGCAGAGGAAATAAAGGCCGAGATAGACTTTACCTCTGACAAGGTGGAAGAGGCTGTTGGCGAACGTCCACAGTTTTTCCGTCCGCCATATATTGCGGTGAACCAGACAATGTTTGACGTTATAGATATGCCGTTTATATGCGGATACGGCGCAGAGGACTACAACAATGCTGTCGGTGTTGAGGAGCGTGTTGAAAAGGTGCTTGCGCAGGCTAAGGACGGAGGGATTATCCTGCTTCACGATATGAACGGAAATGTTCAGACAGTTGCAGCCCTTGACAAGATAATCCCTGCCCTAAAAGAACAGGGCTACGAGTTCGTTACCATAACAGAGCTTTTCCACGCAAAGGGAGTTGCCATTGACCCTGACTCAGAGATAATCTACAGCTACGCTGAGCAGACTGAGATGTACGGCTAAATACAATACAAAACCGCCTGAGAGGAAAAGCTTCTCAGGCGGTTTTTAATATCATATGCTTTATGAAACAGATATAGGCTGATCCTCCGGTGGGATAGGCGCTCCGCAATGAGGACATTCTGTACAGGTGTCTACGACATAGGTATAGCCGCAATATTCGCAAGCTTTTTCCTGAGCTGCATCAGAACAAGGCTTTGCTTTGGCATATTTTCTCGCCTTTGGATTTATGCCTATCATAAGGCAGGCGTGCAGACACACAAAGGCCAGAATGGCGATTGAAGTAAATAGCATAGTCCAATTTACTTTACTCTTCATTACGGTAGGCGTCAGGTCGTCAAATGATGTGCTGATAGCCGAGGACACTGTATAGCGTGTTCTCGCTGTGAGATTTTTCTGCAGCTCGTCATTGAAGCTGTTCGTTACTGATTCTGTCAGAACATCATCTGTATCATTGCCCTGCATACCCTCCCAATACCAATCCTCAAAGCCGTCAGAGGAAGAATAGCCGTCAGGAGTAGAGTAAACTATGAGCCAATGGCTCTCGTCAGCAAAGTGGTTCACATACAGATCATAGGCATAGTTTTCAAGGTCTGAATAAATTCCCTGCCAATCTGAATTTTCCACTGTTATGACCGCAGGTGAGATACCGGTGCGGTTATAAAATGCCACCAGCGAGTTTCTAAGCTCTGCGGTGTTGCCAAGGACATTTGCTTTATCCTCCACAACTATTTTATAATCATAGTTTTGTGGAAGCTTATGAGGGTGATGATAAGCCGGAAAAGCCTGAGCCGCTGTGTGACCCTCCGCTGTGAGAGCCTCCCCCTGATGAATGTGGCATTTATTTTTTTACCCCTTTCCCCTATACAAATCATAAATCCATCAATACTGCACACGCTCGGCTGTGTAGCCGTCTTTTTCAAGCAGGTCGATTATTCCTCCCTCGCCCGCATAGTGTGCCGCACCAACAACATAGAACACGTTCTTGCCCTGAGACATAAGATCCTCGGCAGCTTTTGCCATGTTCTTGTTTCTGTCATAAAGCATTTGGTTATTATAATCCTCGGCGATCTTTTTGTCCTCCTCGGTATAGCCTGCAAGCTCCTCCTCGTTATCTTCCTCAAGGAAGGTTTCAATATCTCCCGACTTCCATGCGGTATAGAGGTCCTCAAGAGCCTGCTTCTGGCTCTCCTTGGTTTCACCCTCGTAGCTTCTAAACATAAGGTCATAGATATCGTCAGAGAAGTTTATGAGCAGATTCATCTGGAAATCCACCGACTCAACTTCATATATCTCCTTACCGTCTGCATGGGCGGTGGTAAGAAGGTAGTTGTCAAGACCCTTTTCCGAGTCAAAGCCGGAATCCTGAATAAGCAGGGTATCAAGGGTGCTTGAAACAGCCCATGGTCTGTAGACCTCCAGGGCGGAAATATCCATGCCCCAATAGCCGAGATATGTTTGCAGTGCTGAATATGCTTCCTCGGAAATGTGCTGGCTGAGCTTTGTGTTATCATTATAAAGCATTTGCTTCATAAGATTTTTCATATACTCCCCGTCCTCGCTTGTGGAGGTTATATCGCACTCCACCGCAAGTATATCAGCATTGTTGTACGCATTTGTTATTGCCTCAGGGAGCGGATAGCACTCGTCTTTCAGTGCATGGAAAGAGCCGAGCATCACCATTGTGTTGCCATCAGGTGAAGTCACTTTCCACATAGCAGGTGTGATACCGTTCGTCTTTGTATCGTCCGTTACCGCTGATGAGCTGTCTGAAACACTGCTGTCAGGTGCAGAAGTGGCAGAAGCTGTACTGCTCGCCTCCCCTGTAGTGGTTGTATCAGCCGTTGTGTCGGATGTTGTAGTTGTGGCTGCCTTTGAGCTGCTGTCGGTCTGTGAGCTGTCAGACACCGCTCCGCATGAGCATAGAAGTGCAGCGCACATTGCAGCGACTGTAAAAAGGCTCAATGTTCTGTGTATCTTTTTCATGGTTTTATCTCCTGTCTTTATAATAGTATGTTAAAGTATATCACACATCAAAGAAATTTTCAAGTATGGTTACAATTTTGTAATAGTCAGGCTTTATTCTCTCTTATACGCTTTTCTATCGTTTCCATATCTATGCCGTATTGTTTAAGGATAGTCTGAGCGAAGCTGTTGTCACGGGGCATTCCACGGACTATCTTATACTTTCGCTCTCCTGTTTCATCATCTGCGTCGGCGACAATGCTTGCAAGCTTTGTTCTGAGCGTACTGTCTTTATTAAGCTCCACGGTCTTGTATGCGATATCCACAAGATGTGTTGCAAAAACTCCTCTTACGCCCATTTTGCAGAATATCCTCAAAAGCTCGCAGGCAACTTCAACGCACTCCCTGGGGGTCGTGCTTTGGATAGACTCGTTCATAAGAAGCAGGCTGTTTGCTGTGATAGTGTCGCTTATTTCACGGAACTCTTTTATCTCTGTGGTGAAACGGCTGGTGTCGATACCTGTTTTTTCCTCTTGTGGGAACTGAGTGTAGATATAGTCCACAAGGGATATTTCACAGTATGAGGCAGGCACATAAAGTCCTGTCTGCGCCATTATCTGACACAGACCGACCGCACGGAGAAATGTGGTCTTTCCGCCATTGTTTGCGCCTGTCAGCACATAAAAGCCCTCGCTGTCACCTCCCATGGTGATATCGTTTGTGACAACGGATTTTTTCTCCTTGTGGTCAAGATTATATATCCTGGCTTCACGGAAATAAACAGGGTCAAAGATATCCTTTATGACGGCTTTTCTCTCACCTGCAGGAAGAATTTTCGGACGGCACATTTTAAGCCCCTGATCTTCGCAGGCTTCTATCATAGCCACTGCGCCCATGTAGTATTCAAGCTGATAGTCTATATAGCGCATATCGGCAATGCCTGCTTTCTGATACTCAGCAAGCACCTTGTCTATCATTTTCACAAAAGTATCAGTAAGATCGCTAAGCTCGTCAAAAAGGGTCTTATCCACAGTGTTGATAAGCTTATCGTCAGACACCTCGCTGTCATTATACTTTTTTCTGAGATTTTTCACAACAGACTTATCGTTGAACTTTGCCCCATGGTAAAGTATCCTGTCAACAAGGGACGGTTTTATATCGTAACGCTCTTTTGAAAGCTCTATAATGCCTGCTGAAACAGGAACAAGCCTTTCATCGAGGTTTATAGCGACTGTAACGCTTCGTATGCGGTCATAGAGCGCCTTTTTAAGCTTCTCTATCTCACCCTTCAGGGATATATAATGCCTGTCACCGTAATGCTCCTCAAAGAACGCAAAAAGCTTTTTTACGCCCTCTGAGCGTATCTTATCTTTCATTTTTCCATAAAAATCGTGCATTATCTCCATGCACTGTATGTAAGCGTCAAAACCGCTTATGGCATCATCAAGCTGTGAAAAGCTGTCGGGAGTAGTAAGATTATAGATGTTCTTTCTGTCATTTTCCACCATGACGTTTATCACCTTGCATATGGTGGCAGACAATGACGGAAGCCTTATGAAATCATCAAGGATATCAAGGCGGTAGTTTATTACCTCCTCATCGTCGCAAACCTCACAAAAAAGCCTCATTACACGATACTGGTAATGGGGCGTGATAAAATCAGCCACCTTTTCAAGCTCCAGATTGTCAACAAACGCTCTGGGGAGCTTTTCAAGGGCGACAGCTCTTTTTTTCATTGCGTTGTGCTTTTCCACAGAGGGATAAAGCAGGTCAGCCACAGGGACTTTCATATCAAATTCGTCAAGTTTTGAAGCCATTTTCGTTTCCTCACTGGTCTTTGGCAAGGGCTTTCAGGTCTATTATTATGCCCACCTTTGCAAGAGCCTTTGACATAAGTTCTGCACTCAGGGGGTAGATATCAGTTTTTCCGCACTCGTGGTCATACTCGTATCTGAAAAACTGCACATAATTCTCCTGATAATCCTCAGACGTATAAACTTTCCCCATGATATATTTATTTTTTATGGCATAATAGTTCACAGGCTTGAGCCTGAGAATAGCTTTCGGGTCGGCAGACATTTCCGATGCGAGGGTATCAAAGCCCTCGTCAACGTAGTTTATTTTTCTGCACTTCATATCCTTTATTTTCTTTTTCAGAGGCGGCTCGCTCTGAGCCTGCTTCTTTTTGAACAGTGAAAACATTTTTACACACCAAGCCTCTCAAAAAGCTGTTTGCGGCAATCCTCTTCAAGCTTATCGTTTATAGGTGCAGGGATATACTTTTCGCCAAGCTTGCGGCTCATGCAGTATGAAATAACATAGTCGCTGACCTTTGGATTTTTAGACAGAAGCGGACCATGGAGATAGGTTGCGATAACGCTTTTTTCCATATAGCCCTCGGTGCTGCTCTCAAACTCGTTGCCGTTGCCTGAGAGGACTTTTCCGAATGGTGACTTGACGTTGGCGGTCTGTCCGCCGTGGTTTTCAAAGCCTATGACCTTGTATTTTTCTCCGTCAAGCTGAGCTTCTATAACGATATTACCGATACATCTGCATCTTTTATCGGTAGAGGCGACGGTATAGTAATCAAAAAGCCCCAGTCCAGGCACTTTTTCGCCGTTTGAGTCCTTATAATACTGACCCATGAGCTGATAGCCGCCGCATATCATCAGGAAAAATGTTCCTGCCTTGTAGGCTTCCATGATACTGTCCTTACAGGAAACAAGGTCATCGGCAAGTATCTGCTGTTCAAAATCTGCTCCGCCCCCAAGATAGATGATATCATACTGGGTGAAATCAGTTTCCTTGTCACCGATAAGATGCTTTGAAACTTCCAGTTCTATGCCACGCATTTTACAGCGGTAAGAAAGCACTTCAACGTTGCCGCTGTCACCGTAGAGGTCAAGCATATTAGGATACATATGAAGAATTTTCAGTTTTTCCATTTTACTTTTCCTCCCCGTTTTCTTTCAGGCTCTTATATCTTTTTATTGCGGCTCTTGTCGGCTGGATAGCAGTATAATTGGCTATGGCAAACTTATCACCCTTTGTGGAGAAGAGTGACGCTGTTGCTTCGTCAAGATCAGGATAAACGAATATCTTGTCAGGGTCATAGCCTGAGCATTTTATTCTTATGGCGATATCATATGCTCTTGTACCGGAAGTCACAACTCGGTCAACGTTATTGAACACGGAGAAGTTTATATCCCATATCCAAGAAACGTCATGGCCGTCTGCAAGGTTATCGTTAAGGACAAAAAGCAGTTCCTTTGAGCCTGCCTGCTCGTTCATCACACGCAGGGTCATATTTGCGCCAACAGGGTTTTTGGCAAGGTTCACAAGAAGGCTTGAGCCGTCAACCTCAAAGCGTTCAAGTCTGCCGTTATTCACCTCGAAATGCTCGAAAGTGTCATGCAATATAGCCTTATCAAAATTATAGAGCTTTGCGGCAGTATAAACAGCCGCCATGTTGTACATATAATAGATACTGTTATGAGCGGTCTTATATGTTTCCCCGTCTGCCTCAAAGGACGGAACAGTCAGGTCAACGTTCTTTATCTCCACCTCAGGCTCGATATTGCCAAAACCACACTTTGGACAATGGAACTTGCCGATATGTGAATACTGATAATAGTCATAGACAAGTTCAGTATCGCAGAAAGGACAAAATTTGCCCTCGCCCACCTCATAAGGCTTATCCGTTGCGCCCTGATATCTGTCAACGCTGAAATAGTGGATATTCTTGTTATTAGGGTTAGCAAGCCCAAGTCTTGCCACGTTTGGGTCATCGGCATTGAGGACAACGTTGCCCTCAAATGTTTCAAGGAACTTTTTCACCTTGAGTATGAGTGTTTCCACCTCGCCGTTTCTGTCAAGCTGGTCACGGAAGAAATTCAGCAGAACAAGGGTCTGCAAATTGAGCTTTGAATAGACCACAGGAACATGGGACTCGTCAGTTTCAAGCACGAGATAATCGGCGTGTACTCTTCCCCTCATATCGCAGTGATTTAGCAAAAGTGAGCATATTCCCGTATCAAGATTGTTGCCCTCCGGGTTTGTGATTATCTTCTTTCCACCGCTTGCAAAAATGTGGCTGAGATAGTTTGTAACAGAGGTCTTGCCGTTGGTGCCTGTGACAGCAACGATAGGGCAATCCACTTTGAAAGCCTTCAGGCAGTCTTTATTTATAGTCCACAGCACAAGCCCAGGAAAGTTGCCTGCGTCCCTGCCAAGCAGGTGCAGAGTTTTTACCATAAGCTTGCCGAAAATAATGGTGAAAGCATTTTTTAAACTCATTTATGTATCTCCTATTAAAATAAAGTCGTATAAAATAATAATAGACCATAACGCCCATAATGTCAAGCATTTTCGCACTTTGCAAACAAAAAAACACCGCACAAAGACGATAGGCGCCCCTTGTGCGGTGTTGGCTTCTATATAATTTTTGAGAGAAAATCTTTCAAACGCTGATTTTCAGGGTGTGCAAAGAACTCTGACGGCCTGTTCTGCTCAAGTATTTTTCCGTCTGCCATAAACAGAACTCTCGAAGCAACCTCCCTTGCAAAGCCCATTTCGTGGGTAACGACAACCATTGTCATTCCGTCGTTTGCAAGCTGTTTCATAAGCTCCAGCACCTCGCCCACCATTTCAGGGTCAAGTGCTGAAGTCGGCTCGTCAAAAAGCATTACTTCAGGATTCATCGCCAGTGAACGTGCGATGGCTATTCTCTGCTTCTGACCGCCTGAGAGCCTTGAAGGATACTCGTCAGCCTTATCATGCAGACCAACTCTTTCCAAAAGCTCTTCCGCCTTTTTGTCGGCTTCATCGGCTGTCATAAGGCCAAGCTTCACAGGGGCAAGAGTGATATTCTTTTTTATTGTAAGATGTGGGAAGAGGTTGAAATGCTGAAAAACCATGCCCATTCTCTGTCTGAGCTTGTTCATTTCATGCTCGTTCGCCTGAGTGATGTTCTCGCCCTCGAAGAATATATCACCTGAGGTCGGCTTTTCCATAAGGTTAAGACAGCGGAGAAAGGTGGACTTTCCTGAGCCTGACGGACCAACGATAACGACCTTTTCGCCCTTGTCGATAGTTTCGTTTATATCTTTCAGCACTTCGACCTCGCCGAAAGACTTGCTGAGATGTTTAACGTCTATCACTTTGCGACAGCCTCCTTTCAAGCTTTCCTACCAGATGAGTAAGCACAACTACCATTATAAGGTAAATAAGTGCAACTGTTATAAGCGGCATGAATGCCGAGAACGTCTGAGAACGGATTATATCTCCGCCCTTTGTAAGGTCCTGAATTGCGATATATCCTGCAACAGAGGTTTCTTTAAGCAAAACTATGCACTCGTTTGCAAGGGCAGGCAGAACAGTTTTAAAAGCCTGCGGAAGAACTATTGATATCATTGTCTGACGATAGCTAAGGCCAAGGCTTCTTCCTGCTTCAAACTGACCGTTATCAACTGACATGATACCTGAACGGACTATCTCAGCCACATATGCGCCTGAGTTCACGCCGAATGCAAGCACAGCCACAAGAGTCTTGTCTATGTTCACGCTACCAAAAATAACAAAATATGTTATAAGGAGCTGAACTACCATAGGAGTTCCTCTTATCACTGTAAGATACACTCTGCAAAGGGCGTTGAGTATCTTCATTTTGCCTGTCTTATCATGAGTAGAGCGGACTATAGCCACAAGAAATCCCAACACAAAGCCAAGTATGACCGCAAAGAAGGTTATGATAAGTGTTGTTTTAAGGCCATTGGTAAGATAATGCCAACGGCTCTCGTCCAAAAAATTTTGCTGGAAATCGTCGATCAATTTGTTCAATTCAGCACTTCCTGTTCTTTATCAAAATAATTTCGGCTGCCGCTCTACGACAGCCGAAGTGTGAAAAATTATTTCTTTCTTACGATTATTACCTGACTTGATGATGTGTAAGTGTCAGAGAAAAGAACGTTTTTCTCTCTGTCAGGTGTAACTGTCATACCTGCAACGCCAACGTCTGCCTTGCCTGACTGAACGGCTGAGATGATAGAATCAAATGCCATATCGTCTATCTTAAGCTCATAACCAAGCTTGTCGCAAACTGCCTGCATCATATCAGCGTCGATACCAACGACCTTATCGTTCTCTTTGCTCTCGTATGGAGGGAACTCAGCGTTTGTTGCCATTACAAGCGTACCCTTATCTCTGCTGACATTATCAGGGGACTTGTATGGGTTCTTGCCAGCGTTCTCGCCAACGTAGTTTGCCTTGATAGCGTCAAGTGTTCCGTCAGCCTTAAGCTCCTTGAGAGCACCGTTGACAGCTGTCTGAAGCTCAGTGTTGTCAAGCTTCATAGCGATAGCGTATTCTTCCTCAGCAAAAGGTTCTTCAAGTATTTCAAGATCGTCATTCTTCTCAACGAAAACCTTAGCAGGCTCAGCGTCGATTATAACGGCGTCTATCTTGCCCTGCTTCAGAGCCTGAACAGCGTCAGCACCCTTGTTGTATTTTTCTACCTTAGCGTCCTTAACGTCCTCGGCATAAATATCGCCTGTTGTTCCAAGCTGAACACCGATAGTCTTGCCCTCCAGATCGTCAACGCTGTGAACTGTATTAGCAGGCACTCCGCAGCCTGCAAGCATTGTAACGCTCATTGCCACTGCAATAAGTCCTGCTGCAAATTTCTTCATAACATACATTCCTTTCAAAAATTGATAGCGACAGCCCTACGATACCGACTGTGCATAAACCTATATCATATATTATAACTGAACACACGGCTTTTTGCAATAGCTTTTATCAGTGATTTGATATATAAATTATGAATTTTTTGTTTTGCCAAACCATTTTAGTAAACAAAAAAAGGTATCCACCCAATGGGGACACCTCTTTGTGAAAATCAGCTTAGAAATCCATTGTGAACTGAACTCTGTGGTTGCCGTCTGCGTCATCATCTATCATTTCAGCTTTTACAATTTTGATAGGCATAACAGGCTTTGACTGTGCGTTGTCTGAACCTGTTGTTCTCTCAACTTTAAGAAAGTCATCAACAACGTCCATGCCCTCTGTTACCATGCCAAAAGCCGCATACTGTCCGTCAAGGAAAGTATCCTTATCGCTGTAGCAGATAAAGAACTGGCTTGAAGCACTGTCCATATCGTTGGCTCTTGCCATTGAGACAACGCCTCTCGTATGGCTCAGCTTGTTTTCAACGCCGTTTGCCGAGAACTCGCCCTTGATAGTTTCCTTGCTTCCGCCTGTGCCGTCGCCGTTAGGGTCACCGCCCTGTGCCATAAAGCCGTCTACAACTCTATGGAAAGTAAGTCCGTCATAGAACTTTTCCTTTACCAGCTTCTCGAAGTTCTCGCAGGTTATAGGTGCGTCATTGGCATAAAGCGTGATAACAAACTTCTTGTCAGTGTCAGCCGCAGAGGTCTGTGATGAGCTGTCACCCTTATCTCCGCAGGCTGTAAGAACTGCGCAGGCAAGCACGCCTGCTGTGCAAAGAGCCAATGCTCTGAATAGCTTTTTAAGTTTCATTTTTATCGTCCTTTCGATCATTATTAATGGCACTTCTGCCTTTTCACTAGCCTATTATAGCACCTCACTGCAAAAAAATCAACATCAGACCATGTTTTTCACATAATTTTCATCATATGAAGCCTAAAGTTGGCTTATTTAATATTGATTTTCGGCTCTTAATGGAGTATAATTATAATGTTTTTTAAAGAAAAATATAAAAACTATGTTATGTATGGAGGACTGAACAAAATGGATAAACTGAAAAAAGCTCTGCCTTTTATCATCCCGCCTCTGGCTGTATTGCTCATAATGGGATTTGCTTTTTATCGGCATGGGCTTTACCCTTTTGGTGACGGCACTGTATCATGGTGTGATATGTCACAGCAGGTGATACCCCTGCTCACCGACTTCAAGGATATTTTCACAGGCAAGGACGGAATGTTCCTTAACTTCCACAACGCAGGAGGAATGGACCTGTGGGGCGTTTTCTTCTTCTTTATCGCAAGCCCCTACACTTTGCTTGTGCTTTTTGTTGACAAGGCTGACATCATCTACCTTGTGAACATTCTCACAGTGCTTAAAATGATGACAGCGGCTGTCACGGCGCAGATATATTTCCGCTCCTGTCAAAAAAAGCTCGACCCTTACATTGGCGCTGTACTCAGCGTCATATATGCATTCTGCGGCTATGGAATGCTCTATTATCAGAACAACATATGGCTCGACATGATGTATCTTTTCCCGCTTCTTATGGTGGCGTTCAGGGAGCTTTTTGAGAAAAAGCGCATTATCCCATACACTGTCATGCTCACACTTATGATGATAGTGAACTACTACATCAGCTACATGATAGTTGTTTTCATACTACTTTTCATGGCGCTTTGCTGTTGGCGTTACCGCAAGGAAGAAAAATACAAGGACGTTCCATGCAGATTTGTTATAGGCTCGCTCCTTGGTGCATTGCTTTCAGCGGTGGTATGGATACCATGCTTCCTGCAGTTTTTGTCAAGCGGACGTTCTAAATCAGTTATCGAACAGCTTGAGACTTCTTCATTCATCACAAACTACTACACGACCTTCTGCCTGCTGTTGTCAACGGCTTCGGTGATAGTGATAGTTGCGGTATTTCTTCTTGACGGCAAAAAACGCAGCAAGCGTTTGAACACCGACCTTATAATGCTCTTTTTGATGCTCGTACCTATTTTAATAGAGCCTGCGAACCTTATGTGGCACACAGGAAGCTATATGTCGTTCCCATGCAGATACGCTTTCATCACCATATTCTTTGCACTTATCTGCGCAGGATATTTTCTTTCATCGGAAAACGCAGTGGCAAAAGGAAAGAAAAACTGCGACCACTTTGTTATATTCCTGATACTTGCGGCACTTATCTACGGCTTTTACAACTTCTCAGAGGGCTTTGTTGAAAACAACCGCTCAGGAATATCAAAATACACCTCAAGCCTTTGGCAGGACAGCACCGCCTTTGAGCTTTGCCTTGAATTTTTCATTGTGGCGGCGGCATTTTATGCGATTGTCGTTCTGCTACACAAAAAGGGCTGGATATCAAAGAAGATATTTGCGATCTTCCTTGCAATGTTCGTTGCGGCTGAGTCCTACGCAAACGTGAATATTTATATGGTATCCCCTAGCGTGAACAATCCACAGCGTGCGGCTAATCATCAGAAGATAATGGATCTTTCAGACAGACTTGACGAAACAGAGGGCTTTTACAGAGTAAAGACCGCAAGCAAGCTTTTTGAGGTCAATCTGGTCGGTTCAATGGGCTACAATTCCCTGAGCCACTACACCTCCCTCACAAGCCGTGATTATATGTACATGATGAAGCAGCTTGGTTACTCCTCCTACTGGATGGAGGTAGGCTCATATGGCGGAACGGAGCTTACTGACGCTTTGCTGTCAGTAAAATATCTTATTGAAAAAAGTACAGGCTCGGCTGACGCTGTATATTCAAACGATACCTACGAGATAGTGCCGACAGAATACTATCTCCCCCTTGGCATTGTGACCGACGCTGACCTGAGCGGCAGTGAGGAGCTTTCCACGGGCACAAGAAGCAACGTTCAGAAGAAGCTTTTTGAACAGCTTTTCGGTGGCAACGGTGACGAGCTTATCACAGACTACGAATACACCACGATCTATGGTGTGCAGGACGACAGTAACTTTAAACCGAACTACACCTTCAACGCCACAGGCAATGTAGCCTACATGGACTACAGCATAGATGTGACGGACAAGCAGACACTTTATTTTGACTGCTTCGACAAGCTTTCAAACAGCCTCAGCGAGGATATAAACGGAAGCTTCATGGTAACAGTGAATGGTCAGGTAATGCAGATGGATTATCCGTCACAATCGAGCAACGGGCTTTTGAAGCTTGGAGAATTTGAAAATGAACACGTCAACGTGCGTGTGACCTTGAAAAAAGACATCACAGGCTGCCGTTCCTATGGCGTTTTCGGGCTTCACCACAATGTGCTTGAAAAGGCACTTGAACAGGTTCAGACCGCCGGTCTTACAGACAGTGACGGCAAGCTTTCAGGAAGCGTGAACGCAAAGGCAGGACAGAAATGTGTGCTTCAGATACCATATCAGGAGGGTCTGAAAATAAAGGTCAACGGCAAGGCTGTTTCATATGACAAGGTTTTCGGTGACCTTGTAAGCTTCGACTTGCAGGAGGGCGAGAACACAATAACTGTAACAAGCGTGCCAAAGGGCTTTTATGCAGGTCTTGCACTGACTATCGCAGGCATTGTGCTGACAGTGGGCTATCTCCTTATAAGAAAGAAGCTGAAATTCGGAGAAACTATGGAAGCCGCTGCACTTGTAGCTGTTATCGGTGCGGGAGCTATAGTGATCATAGTGGTTTATATTGCACCTTGCATACTGAATATTTATAGCTGATAAAAAAATAATATAGGGCAGAACAATAATTAAGATGTCCTCTACACAACAAAAAACTGCGGATAGCATTTTGCCGTCCGCAGTTTTTATTATATCCGAATTTACTTATGCTCCTCCAGATACTTCTCCGTATCCATTGGATAGCATTTCAGGTTTGGAAGCTCGTCAAGGGTGAGAACTCTTTCACTGTTATAGATCTTGTTCCACTCGTCAAATGTGGTGTACTGATCCGAAAGCTGTTTATCCTTGATACAGAACTCGCCGTTCCATGTACTGAACCACGCCCAGCGTGTGCCGTCGTTGAATGCTCCGTCAGGGTCGAACATCGAACCGTTCTCTGTCATTGCGATTATCTTTTTTGTGGATGTGCTTGACTTCACAAGGTCATAATACCACTTCTGTGAAGAACTGTCCTGCTCTGCAGGATAACAGTCATAGCCCATGATGTCAACATACTCATCACCCGGATACCAGTCAGGATTCTGTGCGTTCCATACCCAGATCAGGTTGTTAAGACCATACTCGTTTGTGAATTTGTCATACATGAGCTGCCAAAGCTGAATGTATGCGTCCTTTCCTGCTGAACCCCACCAGAACCATGCGTTGCCGGGATACTTAGGGTCGCCTGCCGCCTCGTGGAGAGGTCGCCAAAGTATAGGCACGTTTGCGTCTGCAAGCTCTTTAAGCACCCCTGCCATATGGTCAAGGTCTGCTATGATAGAATCGTAGCCCTCTTTGTCCTCGCCACTGAGAGCCTTTGCAAGGTCGAAGTCTGTGTATTCAGAATAGAAGCCCTGCCACCATGCTCCGCCGTTCTTTTCCAGGTTTTTCTCAGGGGCATACCAATGCCAGCAAAGTGAAACTATTCCGTTTTCGTTGTTGTACCAGTCCATAGCCTGCAACGGCACCATATCTCCGCCTCCTGCGCCATGTGAAAGTGCGCTGTTTGAAAGGTTTGAAACGTCAAGACCAAGTATGGCAGGCGTCTTGCCTGTGTGCTTCTTTATCTCCTTGAACTCACGGCAGTCCTTGCCCTCGTTATCTCCTGAAAACTGACCTGAGATAGTATACTTGCCATAAACGTCTGTAAGGAAGTTATAAAGTCTTTTTGCCTCGTCAGAAGCGTTAGGGTTTGAAAGCTGATTTGATACCTCATACTGTGAAAGGTCGATAGCAGGAGCCGGGGTTATCTTTATCCTGTCGATATAGATATGACCATTGTCGCCCTTTATGCCTATCTTATGAGTGCCCTCGTCGATAAGCACGTTTTCAGCCACAGTGTCGCCAAACTCTGTTGTGGTCGATGTGAAGTTTGTGAGCGCAGCACCGTCAACAGTGATAAGATTTGACTGACCCTCGCCGTCTGCCGCCATTGTGAGAGTAATATTATAGCTTCCCTTTGCAGGAAAATCTATCTCGAACTCCACCATATCTCCCGATGAGCCTACGGAAACAAAGCCATCGCCAGAAAACTTACCAAGAAAATTCTTATCAAGCACTGCCGCACCTCCCGAAAGAGTTCCTTTTTCCGCCTCGGACTCGTAGCTGAAATCCTCAGGAACGTCATACTCTGTCGTTACGTCTGAAAGGTCGATATTGCCCATATCCTCAACGACAGGGGCTGTTGTGGTGGTAGTTTCGCCTGCTGACGAGCTGCCTGAGCTGCTGTTTCCCGTGCTGCTGCAGCCTGCCGCCGCACAAGCGATAAGCACTGCCATAACGGCAGCAACTGTTCTTTTCATTATTTCACGCATAATGTTCTCCTTATCATTAATAATTAAAATATTCAAATTTTTATAAAGCCAAACTTTACGAAGCTATCGCCTTTAGGCTTTATATTCCATACTTTTAAATATATCATATATAAAACCATTGTCAATAGCCATTTTCAATGTTTAACATCATGTTCAAAATTGATAACGTTTACTTTTATTTGAACTAAAAAAATATGAACCCGCACGGCATCGGGTTCATATTTTCATATATAAAAATATTATTTTCTGAGAAACGTTCTGTATACCCAACGGGTGAATTTTCTGGGGAATATAAACAAGCCAAGCTGTAAAGCGCATGGCATGAAAAAATCACGGAAGCCGGTATACCCCGAGCGATGTATTATCCACCTCACACGAATGAAAGCCTTTGTATGCTCCCAGCTTTTGCGTGTATCCACAGTATTTTCATCTATGCGGTAGCGCACAAGCACCTCGGGTATATTCTGCCCCTTTGCACCATGCTGTAACATTCGTGCGATAAACTCATAGTCCTCACACATTTTAAGGTCACTGTAACCGCCTATCTTTTCCGCAAAGGACTTGCGAAAAGCCACAGACTGCCTGTTGAAAGGGTTGCGTCGTTTGGAATATGAAGCGATATCCTTATGCATGACAGGCACTTTTTTCACCGAAACTACCTCGTCAGTGTCAGTGTCGAACTCCTCCACATATGTGCCGATGATATCAAGCTTAGGTTTCACCGCAAAAAGGGTCATCTGCTTCAAGCAGCGGTTAGGGAGAGATATATCGTCGCTGTCCATTTTCACGATATAATCGCATTTACACGCCTTTATGCCCTCGTTGTAAGCCTTTCCAACGCCCACGTTCTCGTCTATCTGAACGATATGGAAAATATGCTTGAACTCATCCTGAAAAGACTTCACGATAATATTAAGCTCGCAGGTGAGCTTGCCGTCGCACACAAGCACGAAGTCAGAGGGAGGATATGACTGCATGAGCATAGACTCAAGACTCTCGTTAAGATTCTCAGGAAGCTCACGGTCATACACTGACATAAGCACACTGTATTCAGGCAGCGTATATTTTCCAACACGATACGTCATAAAATCCCTCCCCCGCATTATTATCAACTCAATTATACTATAACAGCTCCAAAAAGTCAACTACGACCAACAAAGTATACTATTTATATAGTACAGACCAATACACAAAAAAAGACCGCCCCATTCGGAACGGTCTTGTAAGCTACTTTGAAAAATTAGCCAAGCTTCTTAGCAAGCTGTGATACCTTTCTTGCAGCAGCATTCTTATGCATAATGCCCTTTGTGCAAGCCATATCTACCTTCTTGATAGCAGCTCTTACTACTTCTTCCTTGTTTTCTGCGTTCTCAGCTACAGCAGCGTCAGCCTTCTTGAGTGCAGTTTTAAGATCAGACTTTACAGCCTTGTTTCTCATTGTCTTAGTGTTGATAACCTTGACTCTCTTCTTAGCGGATTTAATGTTTGGCATACCGACACCTCCCTCATTCTGTATAAATTTGCACTTATTTGCACAAGCTATCCGCAGACTGAGAGGAAATGCGGAAAGCCCTTTAAACAAGCCTTGTAAAATATTTTACCACATTTCAAAAGAAATTGCAAGGGGGTTTACTGAAAAAAATATAGAAATTTTGCGGTCTAAATTGTAGGAACACACAAAAACTTACACGATATCACAGAAAGGTGAATAAAATGAGCATAAGAACGGATATGGCGGCGGAGAGCTTTTCTCAGGCAGGCGGTGCGGAAAAGCTTCAGGGAGTAAAGGTCAAAAACAAGGTTATTGAAAACGCTAGGCTTGAGGTAACGGACATCACCATAGAAACACAGGAAGCCGCCGAAAAGCTTGGCAGACCTGTCGGCAGATACATCACCCTTACCGCCACAGATTCAACATTCGATATGTACAGCGACAGTTTTCGTGAGCGTGCAGAAGTCATAGCAAAAGCCATAGGGGAGCTTTGCGGTGGTTGTGAACGTTTTTTGGCAGTAGGGCTTGGGAATTATGCCCTGACTTCCGACGCTGTTGGTCCTCTTACCGCTGAAAAGATCTTCGCTACCCGCCACATAAAAAGCCTTGCAAAAGAGATTGATACTGACGATCTGGGCGAGGTCACAGTGATACAGACAGGAGTGCTTGGAAACACGGGAATAGAATCCTCAGAGCAGGTAAAAGCAATTGCGGAGCGTGTAACACCACAGGCTGTTATTGCCGTTGACGCACTGGCTTGCAGCGAGCTTTCAAATCTTGGCAGGACAATACAGCTTTGCAACACCGGCATTTCTCCGGGAAGCGGAGTCGAAAACGCACGAAAAGAGCTTTCGCTTTCGACCCTCGGTGTAAAGTGCATTGCCATAGGCGTGCCAACGGTCATAGACCTTTGCACTGCCGCACAGCACATTTTCGGTCAGGCCGCACCTGAAAGCTCCGAAAACATCATGGTCGCTCCGAAAACTGCTGACAAACTTTCGGAAAACTGTGCAAAGCTCATTGCAATGGGCATAAACCGTGCCGTTCACCCTGCCCTGTCGCAAGAGGACATTCAATCTCTCACCTGCTGACAAAAGACAGGTGGTACGGTAAAGTAAAACCTGTATACAACAATTGTAAACTTTTTATTAATATGTATGAGTGAAATTGCGAAAACGTTTTCTGAAAACGAATACTCACACAAATTCAACACACCTTTGTCATAATCAACAAAAACGCTTGAGCTTTATATTGCAAAATGCTGATTGACTAAATTTAAACTTTTTGTTATCATTAGTAAGGACGAAAAATAAGCGTTATGGCAAGCGTTGTCGGGTAACAATGCTTGTCGATCGTAACAGATGAACGTTTTTGGGTAAGGAACATTCGTCTATTATCAAGGAGGTTACTATAATGAAAATGGCAAAGAGAATTTTCGCTGCTGCTTGTGCGCTTTCACTGGCTTGCAGCATGGCTGCTTGCGGCAGCTCATCAAGTGACAGCTCATCTTCCAAGAAGGAAGCTAAGGCTATGACAGATGATCAGAAGGAGCAGGTAAATGCACTTCAGGATAAGCTCCCTGACATCGAGCTTTCAAACAAGACTATCAAGTGGATGGCTCACTATGACATCAACCCTAGTGATGGTAAGTCAGAATCACCTGCTATCTCACTTTTCCAGACTAAGTACGGCGGAAAGATCGAGTACGTTCAGACAACTTGGGATAACAGATATACTGATCTTGCTAAGGCAGTTATGGCTAACGACTCACCTGACTTCTTCCCTGCTGACGACATGGACGCATTCCCTAAGGGCGCTATCAAGGCCATGTTCGAGCCTATCGACGATGTAGTTGATTTCAGCTCAGACATCTGGTCATCATCACAGACACTTAACGATTCATTCGTATTCAACGGCAAGCACTATGTAGCTGCTATCGACGTAAGACCACAGTATGTTTGTGCATACAACACAAAGACAATATCAGACTTTGGCTATGATGATCCTGCTGAGCTTTATGCTAATGACGAGTGGACATGGAGCAAGTTCACAGAGATGTGCCTTGACTTTGCAGACTCTGAAGCTGACAGATATGCTCTTGATGGTTACTGGTACGGCAAGGCTCTTAACGATACTTGCGGTTATCCACTTATCGGTCTTGAGGACGGCAAGCTTGTAAACAACATGGGCAAGGCTGAAGTTGGCACAGTTCAGGATCTTATGTACAACCTTGAGAAGAACAACGTTGTATTCGACAGATCAAGCAACAACTGGAATACAAGAGGTGACGGAGCTAACGGTGAAGGTCTTGGTTCACAGCTCACACTGTTCATTCCTATCGGCACATGGGCTCTCGAGGATACTCCTGAAAAGACTAAGACATTCGGAAGCGTCAAGGACGGCGAGGTTATGTTCGTTCCAATGCCAAGAATGGACGATTCTGACAAGTACTATGTATCTACAGGTGTAAACGGCTATCTCCTCTGCAAGAACGCTCCAAACCCAGACGGCTTCAATGCGTACGTAAACTGCTGCAAGGTTGCAAACTCTGAGGTACAGAACATTACAGAAGAACAGCTCAAGAACGACTACGGCTGGTCAGACGATATGATCGAGATGCGTAAGACAATTTACGATCTGGCTAGACAGAATCCTGTATTTGACTTCCAGGACGGCGTATCTGCTGAGCTTTCAACACTTATGCAGACAGTAAACCAGGCTACAATGATAACAGGCGGCGGAGCTACTACATGGACAGAGTGCGTTGCTGAGAACCAGAAGGCTGTTGATTACATCATCAAGGAAGCAAACGCTAACGTTGCTGAATAATTCAGTATTTTCAAGCGGGACGTTCATTCGTCCCGCTTTTTTATTGCCTTTGTATTTGTCACGAATTTGTTAAATATATTTGTACGCAAAATGCACAATATAAAATACATAAATTTGTGCAAGAATTTTACGGATTTTTATGTACAAATCACAAAAAATATGCTATAATAAATGTACGTTAAAAAGAATATATCAAAGAAGGGAGATATGTTTTATGAGATCGATTATTACTATCAGCCGTGAATTTGGCAGCGGAGGACGTGAGATAGGCAAGAAGCTTGCTGATGATCTGGGCATACCTTTCTATGATAAAGAACTTTTGGAAATGGCTTCAAAAGAGAGCGGTATATGTCAGGAGCTTTTTGTTAAGAACGATGAGTCCTATACTAACAGCTTTCTTTTCTCACTGGTCATGGGTAATTACCCTGTAAGTGCAGACGGCAGGATCAATCCTGATATGCCGCTGAATCACAAGATATTCTTGGCTCAGTTTGAAACTATCAAGAACATTGCAAAGAAGGGTCCTTGTGTTATTGTAGGACGTTGTGCTGACTATGTTCTGAAAAATGAGCCTAATATTATCGACTTCTTCATTTCCGGCAACACTGCCGAAAAGAAAAAGCGTATCCTTGAGAGATACGATATTGAAAAAAACAAAGCTGAGGACTTTATCCGCAAGACTGATAAGCGGAGAGCTTCATACTATAATTATTACACCGACATGAAGTGGGGCGAAGCAAAGAACTATGACCTTTGTATCAACTCGTCCAAAACAGGCGTTGACGGTGCTATCAAGCTTATGAAAGCTTATATCGAAATAAAAGAAGCCAACGCTGATAAATAGGAATTTTTCGTTTTAATTCATTTTACTTTCCTTACTACGAAAGAGGGCTGACCATAGGGTCGGTCCTTTTCCGTTTTATGAGAAGTTTTATTACTCCAGCTTAAACAAAGTGTAACCAATATGTTATTGACAATAACAAGCAAATATATTATACTGTATAAAAGGGCAGAAGCCCGTCAAAAAAATAAAAAATACTGCAAAAGGAGAAACAGAAAATGGCTGAAATAAAAGTTATCACTATTGGCAGACATTATTGCGCAGGCGGTTCGACTATCGGTAAGCTTGTGGCTGAAAAGCTTGGTATCCCATGCTATGACAGAGAGATAATCGACATGGCGGCACAAAAAAGTGGCATTGCAATGAGCGAGATACAAAAATACGAGGAAGCCGCTCTGAGCATTCTCAAAACACCGATAAATCTGTTTTCAAAGGAGAAAGAGTATCCTATAACAGAGAAGATATTCGCCGCTGAAACAGAGGTAATAATGGAGCTTGTTTCAAAGGGAAACTGCGTTATCGTGGGCAGATGTGCAGATTTTATACTGAAAAACAAAGTCAAGACGCTGAATGTCTTCATTAATGCAAGCTTTGAGAAGCGTCAGGAGTGCGCAATTGAGAAGCACAACATCTCCGAGGACGAGGTGGAAGCAAGGCTCAAAAAGTATGACAAAAAACGTGCCGACTATTACAACTCCAACACCAACAAAAAGTGGGGAGATATTTCAAGCTATGATATGTGCCTTGACAGCGGCAAGCTTGGATACGAAATGTGCGCCGAGATAATTGCTGACACTGTGAAGCTTTCAAGGGAGAATTAGGGGCAATATTTTATTGGGAGCGATAAAAAATGTCAAAGGATAAGGAAGTCAAGACTAACGCCATGCGTATTCTTGACAGAAATAAGGTAAAATACAAGGTCAACACATACGAGTGCGACGAGTTTATCGATGGCATACACATTGCAGATATGCTCGGTCAGCCATATGAAAGCTCGTTCAAGACCCTTGTGACAGTGGGAAAAAGCGGAAATTACTATGTTTTCGCTATCCCTATCGCAGAGGAGCTTGACATGAAAAAGGCGGCAAAGTCTGTGGGCGAAAAGTCGGTGGAGATGCTCCATGTGAAGGATATAAACTCTGTTACGGGCTACATTCGTGGTGGCTGTACACCCCTTGGCATGAAAAAACAGTACATGACGGTAGTTGACAGCTCTGCGGAGCAGTTTGAGGAGATAATCATAAGCGGCGGACGTATCGGGTCGCAGATAATGCTTTCTCCGAAAGACCTTATCAAGGTCACAAGGGGTAAATTTGAGAGCATAACAATGAGTGAATAGACAAAAAAAGAGAGCCGCTTGGCTCTCTTTTATTTTGCATTTATGTTGATATATTCGGGCTTTGTCTTTGAGTACATTATTTTCTGGCTGGAATAAAGTCCGTAATAGCCCGAAAGCATATAGCTTACTCCGCAGGCAACCGCAAAAAGCACAAGCCCACTTCCACCGAAAAGCTCATAGCTGAGAAGTATGGAAGCCACAGGGCAGTTCACAACGCCGCAGAAAAGTGCCACAAGACCTATAGCCGCACCGAATGATGGGTCAAGCCCCAAAAAGCCTGCGGCTGTACAGCCGAAAGTTGCTCCGATAAAGAAGGTCGGGACTATCTCACCACCCTTGAAGCCTGTATTTATAGTTATGGCAGTAAAAAGCATTTTCAGAGCAAAGGCTTCCGGGTGCGCCTTACCTTTCTCTAAAGCCGCCACGATAACGTCTACGCCTGCTCCGTTGTAATCCCTTGTACCTACAAGCAAAGTCAATGCAATGATCACAACGCCACCTACAGCTATCCTGAGATAGGTGTTAGGCAGATACATCTGAAATCTTGAATGTGAAAACTCCATTACCATGCAAAGGAGTATGGATATCACCGCACAAAGAGCCGCAAGCGCCGCTATCTGGGTCACAGACACAAGGGAAAGCCTTGGTATGCCTGTTATGTTGAACTTTGTTGGCGCAAGCCCTGCCAACAGCGATATTTTATATGCGATAAGAGAGGAAGCTATGCAAGGCACAAGACCCACATAGTATATAACGCCCACGCTTATTACTTCCATAGCGAAAAAAGTCGCAGTCAAAGGCGTGCCGAAAAGTGCGGCAAACACTGCGCTCATTCCGCACATTATCACAAGGCTGGAGTCTTTTTCGTCAAGCTTTAAAAGCTCGCCTGCCTTTGCGCCAATGCTTCCGCCAAGCTGCAAAGCCGCACCCTCACGTCCTGCCGAACCGCCCGTAAGGTGGGTGAGTACGGTGCCTAGAAAGATGAGAGGCGCCATAAGCAGCGGCACTTTGATGTTTCCACGAACAGAGCTTATGATAAGATTTGTACCGGTCTCCTCGTCCACCTTGCAGACACGATAGCTGAAAATGATAAACAAACCTGCCAACGGCATAAGATACAATGTCCAGCTATGACACTCACGAAAGCCTGTGGCAAAGTTTACCGCCATATGGAACAGCGAGCCGACTATTCCACCTATTACACCCACTGCGCAGGCGATAAAGACCCACTTTGCAAAGGCTATGGAGAATTTTTTCACCGTCCGCATTTTGCTTTTTATAAACTCACAGATTATTTTCCTCACCCCTTTTCACAGAAAAACAACGGGCGACTAATGCCGCCCGAAATTATCAAAAACGCCTGATACTACTCTGCATAACGGGCGAACACTCTTTGCCCATACAGATAAAACTTATACCTCAGCGATTACCTCAACCTCAACGAGGACGTCCTTTGGAAGTTCCTTTGCTGCAACGCATGAACGTGCAGGCTTTGATGTGAAATACTCGCCGTAAACTCCGTTAAATGCACCGAAATCTGACATATTCTTAAGGAAGCATACTGTCTTTACTGCCTTGCTGATAGATGTTCCTGCGGCTTCAAGAACGTTTGTGAGGTTCTTGCAAACCTGATGTGTCTGCTCCTCGATAGTTGTTGCCTCAACGTTGCCTGTTGCTGGGTTTATTGCTATCTGACCTGATGTGAAAACAAGGTTTCCTACCTTCATTGCCTGTGAATATGGACCAATTGCGTCCGGTGCGTTCTTTGTGTAAACAACTTCTGCCATTTTTATCTACTCCTGTCTTAAAATTACTTATTGACTATCTTAAAGCCTGCGGCTGTAAGAGCCTGTCTTATCTCTCTGATATGATCAAAGTTTCTTGTTTCAAGAACAAGTCTGAGCAGGCAATCTGTGATATCGCTGTCCTCGCTTGCTCTCTCGTGGTGAACAGAAACAACGTTTCCGCCAAGCTTTGAGATTATCTCTGAAACATCTCTCAGCTGACCAGGTCTATCCTCAAGCTGGATAGTAAGAGTATCAGATCTGCCAGACTTGAGCAGACCTCTCTTGATAACTCTTGAAAGGATAGTTACGTCTATATTTCCGCCTGAAACAAGACATACAACCTTTTTGCCCTTGATGTCAGGTATCTTATTGAACATTACTGCGGCAACAGGTGTTGCGCCTGCGCCCTCTGAAACGAGCTTTTGCTTCTCGATAAGGTGGAGGATAGCTGATGATATCTCGTCGTCTGAAACTGTAACAACGCCGTCAACATACTTGCTGCAATACTCAAAGGTATGCTCGCCAGGCTCTTTTACCTTGATTCCGTCTGCGATAGTGTGAACGCTTTCAAGGCACTCTATCTTGCCGTCTTTAAGTGAATTTACCATTGAAGGTGCGCCTTCAGCCTGAACGCCGTATACTCTAACGCTTGGCTTGAGCTGTTTTACAGTGAACGCAACGCCTGAGATAAGTCCGCCGCCGCCAACCGGAACAACGATAACGTCTGCGTCAGCCACCTGACTTAGTATCTCCAGACCGATAGTTCCCTGACCTGCGATAACGTTCTCGTCATCGAACGGGTGAATAAATGTATAGCCATTAGCGTCACGAAGCTCAATAGCCTTTGCATAAGCGTCATCATAAACGCCAGGCACAAGACATACCTCAGCGCCATAGCCCTTGGTTGCCTCTACCTTTGAGATAGGTGCGCCGTCAGGAAGACAGATGATAGACTTTATACCGTTCTTTGTTGCGGCGAGAGCAACGCCCTGTGCGTGGTTTCCTGCTGAGCAGGCGATAACGCCGTGCGACTTTTCCTCGTCTGAAAGCTGTGATATCTTATAATAAGCTCCTCTTACCTTGAAAGAACCTGTTACCTGAAGATTTTCTGTTTTCAGATAAACGTCACAATCAGGGTTTACCTTTGGCGCATGGATACACGCTGTTGGTCTGATGACCTCTTTAAGCACGTTTGAAGCGTCAAAAACCTTATCCAATGTAAGCATAAAAAACAACCTCTTTTTTCTATGTAATAAAAAAAGCCCTCGCCTGACTAGAGGCGAAGACATAATATCTCCGTGTTACCACTCTGATTGCAGACCATAAGCCTGCCACTCATATCTCTTTCTAACGGTGAGAGACCGTATCCGCTTAACACATCTGCTTAGGCGGATCAGCTCAGAGATGATCCTGACGGCGTTATCCCTGCGGACTTTCACCAAACGTCCGCTCTCTGCGAAGTATTCGCACCGTCACCTTTCTCGTCACAGCCTTTACGATATTCAATACAATCATTATATCACCATAAATATGAATTGTCAACAGCAATAAAATGAATTTTTCTCTAAGACATTATACAAGAATAAAAACCCACACCAAGGTGCGGGCTTTTATCAATTAAGGAAGTATAGAAAAAATATATGAAGAAAACAATCATGAAGTCTTTTTAACTGTCGGTCTTTCCTTTCCGACTGTAATAATATTACCACTGCAATGTGATAGAATTATGTGCAAAGAGAGTGCATTTGCAAAAATATCACCTTTTGTTTGCGTAATGCACAACGATATGACGAAGCTTCCCTGTGGTCATATCCCTGCCCTTTATATCCGCTCCGTTGTGGCTCATAAGCTCAGCGCAGACTATGCCGTCGGTACTGCACCTGAAAACCTCGTGTCCGTCGCACACCACCACCAGCTTTTCACTATCAACAGATATTCCGCCTGTTCTTCCGATAACATTTTCCTCTGCGCCCTCACGCTCCACCACATAGGAAACTCGTTTCCCATGATAGCGTTCAAGCTCTTTCAAGGGCGTACCCTTATTTCTCTTAAAAAATCCCATTTTAAGCTCCTGTATCAATTATCTGCTATATTATTATCATTTCCTGCACAAAGCTGCCTTGCGGAGGCGATAACGTCAAGCGACTCGCCCACCGACTGCAAAAAGGCTGACAGCAGCCCAAGCTGGTCAACGCTCAAACCCTCGCCAAGATAATTTGCAAATGCCGCAGCCATTATATTAAGCTGCTGACCGCAGCACGATCCCCAGTTTTCCACTGATACCGCCCTTTCCTGCTCACAACGTTTCTCTGTCATAATATGCGTCAGAAGAATAATACGTTCGCATATGCAGATAATAAGGGCATATTCTGAAAGGGGTCACGCCTATGAACATCACTCACACCATACTTGCCACAGTTGGCTCTATAATCGTCATGTTCGCCATATCAAAGCTTCTTGGCAACAAGCAGATATCACAGCTCACGCTTTTTGACTACATCAACGGCATCACCATAGGCTCTATCGCCTCTGAAATGGCTGTTTCGCAGGAAATGGACGAGCTTATCGTGCCTGTTATCGCAATGGTGCTTTACGGACTGACAGGCTTTCTGTTGTCTGTGCTTACGATGAAGTCTATCCACTGCCGACATTTTCTTTCGGGCAAGCCTATCCTGCTTATTGAAAAAGGCAAAATATATCCCGAAAACCTTAAGACCGCCAAGCTTGATGTGAACGATCTGCTTTCAAGAGCAAGAACATCAGGCTATTTCGACATCTCAAAGATTTACTACGCTATTCTGGAAACCAACGGCACTATCTCTTTCATGGAACGTGCCACAGAAGCACCTCTCACTCCAAAAGACTTAGGATATGAGAAGCAGGACGAAAAGCTTTGCACCGACCTTATCCTTGACGGCGTTATTATGGAGGACAACCTGAAATACGCAGGCAAGGAGATAAAATGGCTCACCAACGAAATAAGAAAACAAGGCTGTTCATCACCTGACAAGGTCTTTCTCTGCATGGTTGACGGAAACGACAAGGTGACAGTGTTCCCGAAAACTCAGGAGAGCAACAAGAAGATCTACTTCGACTGAACCTTCTTCAAAAACTCGTGCAGCTCCTCTGCAAGTCTGCTCACAGGCAGACCAACAACGTTATAAAAGTCCCCGTCTATCTTTTCCACAAGAAGTGCTCCAAGCCCTTGTATGCCGTAAGCCCCTGCTTTATCCATAGGCTCGCCGCTTTTCACATAGGCTTTTATCTCCTGGTCGGAAAGCTCTCTGAAAGTCACTGCGGTATCAACGGAAAAGCTACTGTAACGACAGCCTCTGCCAATGGTAACGCCTGTTATAACATGATGTGCCTTGCCTGACAGCATTTTTAACATTCTTATAGCGTCAGCTTCGTCCACAGGCTTACCCAAAACTTCCCCGTCGCATATTACAACAGTGTCACAGCCGATAACGACGCTCAGGTCATAGACCGAAGCGATACATCTGCATTTTATCCCTGAAAGATACTCAGGGGCAAGCTCCGGTGTAACGTCCTCTGGTATTTTTTCGTCACAATCAGAGGGGATAACCCTGAAATTCTCACACATCAATGACAGCAGTTCTTTTCTTCTTGGCGACGCTGAAGCAAGTATAACATCATAATCCATAAGCTCGCTTGAAATATTCACTGACATAAAGATCTTCCTTTACTTCTTTTACTTCTTACTCAAAAAGGCAACGCACTTATTATCCTGCGCTGCCTTAGTTATTTATTACAACTTCATTCCGCACTCTGAGCAGAACTTAACGCCTGCCGGCTCTTTGTGGCCGCACTGAGAGCAGAATACAAAACTGCTGTTTGCAGGCTCTTGTACCGGAGCTTCTGCTATCACCGGAGCAGGCTGTGGCATTGGTGCAGGCTGAGGTGCTGTTTCAGGCTGTGGGATAGGTGCAGCAGTCTGTGCCACAGCAGGCTCAGGGATAGGAGCGGCTGTCTGAACATTCTGCTGAGCAGGATTGCCATAAACAGGATTAGCCTGTGGCTGATTATAAGCAGGTGAAACAGGGTGATTATGATAGCCCTGACTGTTTTGTATAACAGGCTGTGCGCCCATTGGAACTGCACCGCCCTGAGCAGGCTGCTGATAAACAGGCTGAGCCATTTCAGGCTGTTTTGTTCCGCAGTTAGGGCAGAACGCCATATTCACCGGTATCTCGTGGCCACAGCCGGAACAAAGTTTCATTCCTCTGATAGTAAGAAGCTGTTCATTAAGATTTTTCAGTTCTTCAAGAGTTGCGTCTATCTGAGCAATAAGGTTTTTCACCTCCGGCTCTTCTATCTTGTCAGCCATTCTGAGCTTGACAAATCTGCCTATCTCGGTATACTTATCGTTTATAAAGGCAAGCTTTGCGTCTATCTGTGCCTTTACTGCATTTTCAGGTGTATTCTTAGGTGAAAAAAATCCCATTTTTATTCTCCCTTTCGGTTATAATATTTCTTCTGTATTTTGCTCTGTGGCGGTATTATCCTCAGGCTGAACGTCAAACGAAGTTGTTGTAGTATCAGGTGCTTCTGTAGCAGGAGCGGTGGTAACAGTGCCGTTCTCGGTCGGCTGAGTCTGTGCAGGCTCACTGTCCTCTTTGCTGTCGCCTGAAGCGTTTCCGCCTTCGTCAACTATCTCTGAATCCTTTATCTCCTTATCTATCTCGTCCTGCGACATCTGACCTCTCTTTACAGCTTTGTCATTTACAGCCGACAGACCAAGATAGCAATTCACATAATAGTGAGTAAGTATCTGATCGTATGTATAGCCAGCCTCGGCATAATAGCAAGCGCCCCACTGCGACATTCCAACGCCGTGACCCCAGCCATAGGACTTGAAAGTGAACACACCGTCCTTATAGCTTATCTCCATGGCGTTCGATTTTACATCAAAGAGGTTGCAGAGCGTGATACCTGTTATCCTGGCTTCACTGCCATCATAGGTACAGCTTGTATGACCGTCGATAGTCACTCCGCTTATATACTTTCCGCTGAAAGCAGAGTCTATTTTAAACCAGTTCTTCACGTCGTCGGAAAGCTTTATATCAGTTTGGCTCTCGATACGCTCCTTGACTTCGTCTTTCGTATATGTAGTTTCAATGCCCCAGTTAGGATCTTTATCGTCAAACTCGCTCTTTACACGCATGAGATACGGGTAAGAAACGCCCCATATATCCTCGCTGGTGGTAGAATAACCTGCTGTTGAAGCAGAATAAACTGCATTTATGATATTGCCGTTATACATAACGGTCTGACCCTCAACGGCATTTACACATCTTTCTATCTTTGAAGAATATCCGCTTTTAAGCCCCACCGTAGGTATAGCACCGATAGAATCGTTAAATCTGACCCATGTATAAGCCGCCACGGCCTGCGCCTTTATGGCTTCCTCGCCCCACTCACCGCCTATCTCGCTGTTGACTATCTGACAGAGCAGTTCATGACCATTAAGAGTGACGATATTTCCTGAGATTATATCGTTGACAGTATAATACTCATCAGCAACGCTTCTTGTATCTGTAAAGTTAGCAGGGTCATTCTTTATATCGTAATACTCGCCCTTATCCTCAGGCATTTCCACAGTAAACTCACTGGCTGAAGCCTTTTTCTTTGAGGTCTTTGCCTGCTTTTTCTGCTGAACATAAGACATATCATACTTATCCACAGAGGACTTTTTGAACTTCACAAAGTCATAGACCTCAGTAGCGGCAGTGGTCTTAACGCTTTGAGCTTCAACGTTTTTGACCTGCACCGCAGGGGCTTTTTCTGCGCCCACGCTTTTATTATCCAGCAGCAGCTCACCGCATATACCAACGGCAGTTATGCTCATTACCGCTGCGCAGACATTTGCAAATATCTTTTTTGTCATCAAATTCATCGTCAAGACACTGTCCTTATCTTCAAGCGGTCACACCGCAAAACATTCCCAATGGCAGCAAAATACTCACTGCATACCTAAATAATAGTTTATCAAATACTGAAAAAAAGTCAAGACAAAGCTAAGTTTTGTCCTGACTTTTCAGCATAATATACAATTTTATATCTGCAATATCGGCATTTTAGCCAAAAACTTCAAATATTACTTGAAGTATCTCTGACCGTCAAGCTCCATGCAGAATGTGAGTGATTCAAACCAAGCCGCTGTGCTTCCGCCGCAATACTGTGGAGCGTAGTAATAAACTGCACCGTTTGAATTATCCTCGCCGTTCAGCGCTCTCTTTGCACAATCAATAGTGTTCTGAGTTGGCTTGTTTCTGCCGCTGTAATAGCCGTTTATTGCAGTGAACTGATTTGGCGCTGTAAGAACGTCGCTTATAGAGCTTCCAAATCTGCCTGTCTTCACTCTGTTGATAATAACATTTGCAACAGCGATCTTGCTCTGCTCTGAACAGTTTCCTACCTCGCCCTGAAGAACGTAGCAAAGCATATCAAATTCTTCATCTGTATAGCTTATAACAGAACTGTTCGAGCTTGCTGTTGTTGCTTTCTTTGTTTCTGTCTTTTTTGTTTCAGACTTTGTTGTCTTAGCCTTTGTTGTCGTAGTCTTTTTTGTTTCAGACTTCTTAGCTGCTGTTGTAGTTTCGGACTTCGCAGCGGAAGTTGTTGTTACTTCTGCCTTTTTAAGATAGTCCTTCATTACATATCCGCTGTAGTCGCCGTATGTAACCTTATACCAACCGTCGCTTGTTTCAGCCGTAACGATAACTTCCTCGTCTGTTGCAACGATAGCTTCTATCTCTGAGTTCTTGTCAGCCTTTTCTCTGACGTTCACGATCTCAGTTGCGACCATTGTTACGTTATTGACCTTTGTTTCTTTTGCTGCATTTTTAGTATTTTCTGTCTTTTTTGTTGTAGTGGCTTTGGCGGAAGTTGTTGTCTCAGACTCTGCCTGTGCCATTTTATACTCGCTGATACCCGCTTTTCTCCATGTAACGGTGTTCATTGAAGTATAGGTCTCATCTCTCTCAGTTTCTGCTTCTGTCACAGAAGTGGTCTTAGTGTTGGTTATTGCAGCTTTTGTGTCCTTCTGAGCCTCGTTGTTACCGCTTGTAAGTGCAAAGATACTTACTGTACCTATCATCAGCACTGCCAGCGCACCGCTGCCCAGCATTGTTCCTACTTTCCTGACCGACGGCTTAGCTGTTCGCTTTATGCTGTCTTCAGTTTTTTTCTGCTTCATTTTAATCACATTACCCTTTCCGACCGTCTGCACGCAAACCGTCTTCACTGCCGTCCGTGAGCTTGACGTCAGCTAAAATTTATTTTACACCGATTTGGTGTAATAAACATCAATAATCCCAGCCGAAATACTTCTTATTGTTTCCATATACGTTTCTCCAGCATTTAGGAAAATAAATATCCTTATTTGCCTTGTCCTTATAGGAATCTATTATAAGATCCAGGTTATCGTCAGCCGTCATTTTTTTCGCCACAATGACCCACCTGAGATTTGAAGTTTCGTTTGTACAGGTTGAGAGCGATATATACTTATCGTCTGCTGTACACTCGATATCATTTGAATACCACGAACGCTTTCTCACTTCTGAGATCCAATCGTCGAACTTATAGTCGGCGTCGTCAAAATATCTGGTAGTCCAGTATTTAAAAAGCTTGCCGTCGTCCTGACTTTCACGTATTCCCGTTACAAAAGCACCCACGATAACATACTTGCAGTTGTTGTCATAGATAGTATTGAACTCGATAACAGGATATTTCTTAAGAAAATCCACTCCCTTTTTATACTCAGTAAGGTGAGTAAAAGAAGTTCCCACATATCTCATGTTATGACCATATATCGTGATATTGTCAGACTGCCCGTCCTTATTTATGGTAGACCAAGCGTCTGCATAAATGCTTCCCGATTCGTAATACTGCTTGTCTATATTCTTGTAAAGATAATATTCATTATCCTTGCCTTTAAGAACAGGGAAGTTTATATATTCATCACCTGCGGAATTTTTAAAGCCGGGGATCTTTATCCAGCCTACGACGTCCTTGTTCCTTTTCAGAAGCTTCTTAGCCCAATCCTGAACTTCTCTGTCCTTCGTTGAAGCCTCAGGGTCAGAAACGTCAATATCGTCTGAGCCGTTATTCTTGCTCAGGTCAACGTCATCGCTAAAGTCAGGCTCGTAATTTACGATCTCCTGAATATAGCTCTGATCCTGCTCGTCGGCTTTCAGAAAATCAGAAAGCTCATTAAGAGAAACACAGAAAAGCACGATAGAGAACATGAACACTATCTTTCTGAACACTTCTCCTGCTCCGTCGCCCTTCCACGGGATAAAATATCTTACTACTCTTACAAAAAAGTTTGTATCGTCCTTTTCGGACAGATTCATTGTTTCATTAGCCATTGACATTTATTTCAAGCCTCCGCCTTTTGTTCATACAGCTCAAGCACCATTCTCAGTGCTGTTTCTGTTGTAAGCATACGGATCTTTCTTCTGTCCAAATTCTCATATTCTTTATAAAGCTCAAGCCGTCTGACTATTTCTTTCTGACGACTTCTCACTGAAACATATACAGTTCCCACAGGCTTTTCCTGAGAGCCGCCGCTTGGTCCTGCTATACCGGTAACAGCCACTGCACAATCTGCACCGAAAAGCTTCAGCGCACCCTTGCTCATCTCACTGGCTGTCTGCTCAGAATAAACAGTATACTGCTCCAACGTTTCCTTTTTCACGTTCAGAAGCTTCATCTTTATTTCCTCGGTATAGGTACAAGCACCGCCGAGGAACATTTCCGACGCTCCCGAAACGGAAGTGATCGTCTGGCTTATCATTCCGCCTGTACAGCTTTCCGCAGTACACAGCTTCCGACCGCTCTTTATCATATATTTTACTACACTTTTTGTAACTATGTCAATACTATCTGTAACCACTTTGTCACCTTCAGCAAATTTCATAGTAATAATCACCCCTTTTAGTTATATATTGCACATAAAAAATCGGCTCTTTTTGTCCATTTTGTTAATTCGACGATTTTCAAAAACCAATGTAAATAGCAAATTCTGCAAGCAGATGTTACACTTTTGTTACCAAATTACTGATTTTTCATTATTAGCAAGCCCGTTCAACACCCTTTCGGACGCAAAGAAAAGCCCTGAAAATTCGGGGCTTTTCGGCATTTTTCACCATGGAAAGACACAATATTCGGGTACAAAAAAGCGTACAATTAAGCTACAAGCTGTTACAGTTTTAACCCGTTTGTAACCTTTTCACAGACACCATACAACGGGTGTACGCCATGAAAATACGCTATGCGTTTTTGATAAGATAAGGCTTTGTTCCCTCGATAGCTTTCTGGATATAAGGCTCCCAATCGAAAGCGTTCTGAGCGGCTTCAACGTCTGCAAGGTTAGGTCTTGTCTTAGGGTGCTTTGGCGTGAAAACCGTACAGCAATCCTCATAAGGGAGGATAGAGGTATCAAAAGTATCTATCTTTCTTGCTATCTCCACTATCTCAGATTTGTCCATACCAACGCATGGTCTGAATACAGGCATACGGCAAGCGGCGTCTGTGCAGACCATTGCATACATAGTCTGGCTCGCTACCTGACCAAGGCTCTCGCCTGTGACAAGGGCTTGGATGTCCTCTTTCTCGCATATCCTCTGTGCTATCTCCATCATAAGTCTTCTCATCAGGATAGTGAAAAGCTCCTCAGGGCAGTTATCTCTCAGAAGCTCCTGGATCTCTGTAAAAGGCACGCAGAAGAAGTTGATATCACCGCAGTAAGCAGTGATTATCTTGGCAAGCTTTTCAACTTTCATCTTCGCTCTGTCAGAAGTATACGGCGGAGCTTCAAAGTGGATAGCGGAGATTATCGCACCACGCTTTGCCATCATATAGCCTGCAACAGGCGAATCTATACCGCCTGAGAGAAGAAGCATTGCCTTTCCGCTTGAGCCGACAGGTATTCCGCCAGCGCCCTCGATAGAGCCTGCGTGAACATAGGCGTTGGTTTCTCTTATCTCCACTGTTACTACAACGTCAGGATCGTGAACGTCGACTTTAAGGTGTGGAAATCTTTCAAGTATCTTTCCGCCCATTTCTATACATATCTCAGGGGACTTGAATGGGAACTTCTTATCTGAACGCTTTGCGTCGACCTTGAAAGTTCTTGCAGTTTCCATTTCGTCCTCGATATAGTCAAGTGACTTTGTGAGTATCTCGTCCATATCCTTTTCCAAAACGCAGCAGCGACAGAGCTTAACGATACCGAAAATTTTCGACAGCTTTTCCACCGCCATGTCAACATCGCTGTCATCATTAAGCGGCTCAACATACAAAGTAGATTGTGCTTTTGATACGCTGAACTGTCCGCAGCTTTTAAGTCTTCTTTTTACGCTCTTTGTCATCATGCTCTCGAAGCTTGATTTGTTAAGACCTTTCAGAGCTATCTCGCCATATTTGCAGAGAATGATTTCTTTCATAAATTTTATCCTTTCTTTACGAAAACTGCACAAAAAAGTCCTCGTCAAAAACCTGTCAAAAGCGACCTTTTTCGCCGTTCCCCTTTATAAATAGTACAAAACATTTGTTTGTGTGTTTTACCTTACCTTGCACAGGTCATTCTGCGCAGACTTTATGCCCTCCATAAGAGCGTCGATATCCGCCTTTGTGGTGTCGATGCTAAAGCTTATCCTGATAGTGGAGTCAAGGCTCTGCTCAGGATATCTGAACTCTTTTAGCACAGAGCTTTTTTTGCCCTTTGAGCAGGCTGAGCCGCTTGAAACATATATCTCACGCTTTTCAAGATAGTGGAGAAGCACTTCGGACTTTAACCCATTGACGGCAATGCTTGTGACATAAGGCGAGCCGCCTTTTCGTGAATTTACGAAAACATCGCCGTTTTCGTTGCACTTTTCTATGAGATAGGCTTGAATGTCAGCCGCCTTTTCAAAGTTCGCAGAAACATTCGGCGCAAGCTTTTTCACCGCCGCACCAAAACCGCATATGAGCGGCACTGACTCAGTCCCCGAACGAAAACCTTTTTCCTGTCCTCCCCCAAGCATAAAAGGCGGTATATGAACGCCCTTTTTCACATACAGCGCACCGATGCCCTTTGGAGCATATATTTTATGACCGCTGAGGGATATCATATCGGCATTCAGTTTTTTGGCTTTCACAGGAATTTTCATAAATCCCTGAACGCAGTCGCAGTGAGTAAGCACCTGAGGATATTTTTTCTTTATCATAGAAAAAGCCTTTTCCACAGGGAGTATGTAGCCGTTTTCATTGTTCACAAGCATACAGCTAACAAGGAACGTATCCTCGTTCACAGCGGCAAAAATATCACGGGCGTTTATCTCGCCGTTCTCGTCAGGTGATATCTTTATGACCTCACAGCCCATATCTTCAAGCTCCTGCGCAGGATTTTTCACAGCAGGGTGTTCAACAGAGGATATGACAACACGCTTTTTACGTTTTCCGTGAGCCTTGTAAGCCCCGAAAATAGCGGTATTGTTGCTTTCAGTAGCGCCTGAAGTGAAATAGACCTCATCGGGGGTAACACCGAGAGCGTCGGCAATGATCTCACGAGCGTCAGAAACAAGAAGCTCAGCGTCAAGACCTGCTCTGTGCAGAGAAGAGGGGTTTCCGAAGACCTCCAAGCCTTTCATTACAGCCGCTTTAGCTTCATCACAGGGTTTTGTGGTGGCGGCATTATCAAGATATATCAATTATCACAAGTCCTTTCATGTTTTATCGCAATTATTCTTATTATAACATATAATTGTGAATAATGCAAATAGCGGAGCGGTATTAAGTGAGGAGTGAGGAATGACACAGCCGAACAGAGAAAGAAGCCAATGCAAAGCAGAGAAAACACCGAGCGAAGCGATTTTGCGACAGTAGAACTTGAAGCCAAAATGTAGGGAACGGCGCCCCCGACGTCCCGTTTCGGGGAAGTTCCAAGGTATGAATTTTTTACAAAGTTGAGTGGGTGAACGAAACGGGCGAACTACCGAGGTTTGTAAGGTTATCAAGGTTTGCGTGATAACCAATTCGCCAAAACCCCAAGTTCACATACAAATGCGGCACGGCATTTTCAGCCGCACCGCACAGAACACTATTTATCGCAGTTACAATTACTTCCCCATGAAGCCATGGACAGTCTGATATAATATCCCTGCGCTTCTCCGCAAACAGGACACCTCTCAGGGGCTTGCGTGCCCTCCACGATATAACCGCAGTTCAAGCATACCCACGTTTCAGACTGGGAGGAAGAGAACAGCTTGCCCTCTTTCATAAGCTTGCCAAATGCCGCAAATCGCTTGCCGTGAACATTCTCTATCTTGGCGATATTCGTAAAGTCCTGCGCTATCTTGCCATAGCCCTCCTGCCTTGCTGCTTCTGCAAACGCAGGGTAAACATCGTCTGATTCCTGACGCTCGTTGTGGTCTGCCATACCAAGCAAGGTACACATATCCTCCGAAATATCCACAGGATAACCGCCGTCAACAAACACGCTCTCACCTGACAGCTCTTTGAGATGCTCATAGAATATCTTTGCGTGAACTTTCTCCTGATTGGCTGTGAATTTGAACAGGTCGGCAAGCACATAAAGCTTCTGCTGTCTTGCCTTTTCCTCCGCCATTGTGTAGCGGTTTCTTGCCTGACTTTCCCCTGCAAAGGCTCTCATAAGGTTATCCTTTGTCTTTGAATTTCTGAAATCTGACATTTTTTTATCCTCCTACTTTATACAGTCAGTGTTCCTGACTTGCTTTCCACAAGAATGAGTATCTGCTCCTCCTCAGCGGTCTGTGCATTTATATATACAAGCACGTTCCTGCCGTTTTCTGCCCTGCACCTGAACTCATAACACAGCTTCTCCTCCAAACCGTCAGTAGGGATAAGTGCAAGCCTGCCGGATACTATTTCAAGGCGCGGGGACACGCTCTCTTTTGCTCGGCTTTGGGATATTTCCGCTTCGGGGATATCTCTGTCATAGTGGTTCACCAAAAAGCCCTTTGCGTCAAAGCCTAATATCTCACCGTCGTCCATTGCTACTGATACCTTTATAAGGTCGGTGTAACAGCACACGTCAAGGTCGTTGTAGGCGAAATTCACTGTGAGAACGTTGTCGATATTCTCATAGTAGGTGGTTTTCATGGACAGTATACCGAGGTCATCGAGAAAATCCTCTGCTGCCTTTACTCCCTGCTCGTTTGTAAGCTCTGTGCTTTCGCTGATACGGCTTTTGAGAAAATATGAGATATATCCGCCCTGCTTTGTCACCTCGCAAGCCACCGTCTTATCCTCGTTTGAAAATCTCCAGCATGGCATTTTGCCCTCTACCTCTGAGACATCTGTGAACACTGTGGAGTTCATGTTAAGCCCCAGGGAACAGCGTTCAAGGGCTTTGGTCTGTGAAACGTTCTCTGCCTCAGATGTCATGCGTGGGGTACGCTCTAGGATATTATCTGAGAATGGGCCGTCATAAATAAGGCTTGGATAGCTTTCAAAGCTTCCCTCAAAGTCTGAGAAGCCCTCTGTCACTGCGGGCGGGTCGCTCTGCTGTGAACCTGTTTGGGTGAGGGCTATCTCACCGCTGTTCACTGAGCTTTCAAGCTCCCACATATCCTCGGAAAGTTCTTTGGAAAAGTCATAGAGCGAGGATATGTTCTCATACTCCTCGTCTGTTATCTCCTCGCCGTTCATGAGCCTCTCGCTCACTGCCATGGAGTAGTTTCCTACCTGTGAGAGAAATTTGTAGGTGTTTTCAAGCTGCAGCTCTTCTATGGGAAGCTGTGACAGAGCCGCCTTTGCCGAGGACGCTTCTCTGTAAAGCTTCACCGCAAGGGACTGGTGCATTTTTCCTGAGCCTGCATAAAGTTCCTTTTCAAGAGTGTCGCTCACGTTCTCTACTGCGTCGCACAGGTCGCCCATGGCTCTTGAATAGGTGTAGCTCACACTACGCAACGCCCTTTTTTCACTGCTCATAAGCTGTATATTTCTCACCGCCAGCACACCCACGACAGCCGCTGTGAAAGACACTATCCTAACTGCGTTTCGCTTTGATATATCCATTTTTTATGCTCTCCTTTTCTTTTTTCTCCATTATTATGCCAGCTAAAATGCTGATTATTCTCATTAACTGTGCCTTGCAGTGCCATTTCAGGCATATCATGATACACAAAATTTCTTTCCTAATCTTGTGTATCATGAACATCTTTATTTACTTATTATTACATAAATCTCAAAATAAGTGTAATGATTTAACTTTAAAATTACTGAATTGTATTTATCTGTATAAACGCAAATTTGACAATGCGCTCTAAAAGGGCTATAATAAAAGGTGTGTAAAAATTATTGTGTAAAATGGCAGAAAAAATGTTAACTCTGCCTACAATTCTACGGGAGGAAATTATGAAATTTATTCCAAAGCTGACTGGCGTGGTTTTGTCAGCGGCAATAATGGCTCAGTCTGTTCAATTCGTGTATGCGGCAGAGAAAAGCATTGCGTCAAGTGAGCTTTCAAATGATATCCAGGTATCAAAGCCTGAATATGCTACAGGCAATATGGAGGCTGATGGTCTTTTAGAGCCTGTCACTGAGGACGACCCTGAGTATCATAAATATCTTGAAAACAACGACCCATACGGCATTATGACAATGTCTGCTCTATGGGGGGCTGACAGCCTTACTCATCAAAACAGATTCAGCGGTATTTCAAAGGTCTATGGCATTGACGTTTCCTATTATCAGGGCAACATAGATTGGAAAAAGGTCAAAAACAGCGGTGTGGAATTTGTTATCATAAGAGTAGGCTACCGTGGCTATGGCAGTGCAGGAACGCTTGTGGAAGACCCTAAGTTCAAGACCTATCTTGACGGAGCTACCAAGGCAGGGCTTAAAGTTGGCGTATACTTCTACACGCAGGCGATAACCACAGCCGAGGCTCAGGCAGAGGCTAAGTTCGTTCTTGACAGGATAAAGGGATATTCTCTGCAAATGCCTGTTTATTACGATATCGAGTCTGTTGACTATGACACTGGCAGACTTGACAGCGCAGGGCTTTCCAAGGCTCAAAAGACCGCTCTTTGCACAGCTTTTTGCGACACTATCATAAAATCTGGCTACAGCGCAGGTGTTTATGCAAACTACACATGGCTAAACTACTACATTGACGGAGCAGGGCTTGGCAGAAAATATCCTATATGGCTGGCTCACTACACAAGCAACACCAATTATGACCAGCGCATGGATATGTGGCAATATTCAGGAAGCGGTACTGTTTCAGGCATTTCAGCCTACACTGACGTAAACGTATGGTATTCGGGCAAGCTTCCACTTTATGTGTCCGACCTTATCTCAGTGACAAACACCTCCACCTCCAACACATTTGCCTGGAACGGCGCTCCTGACGCAACAGGCTATGAGGTCTATCAGGGAACAAGCCCTAGCGACCCTAAAAAGAAAAAAATAGGGGATACAGAGAATACATATTTTACAAACTCCAACAAGTCCACAGGCACTATGTACAAATACATGGTGAGAGCCTACAGTGACGCTTCTGGCAAGCGTGTTTACGGCGATTACTCTGATGTTTTCACCACCTGCACGCTTCCTGCGAACATCTCAAAGATATCCGCTTCTGCAAGGGGAACTTCTGTCACCATTAGCTGGAACAAAGTTTCAAAGGCGACCGACTACGTCGTGGAGCATTATGTGAACGGTGCATGGCAGCAGGTCGGCACAACTTCAAGCCTTTCATACAAGGTGAATGGTATCACACAGAACGGCGTTAATATGTTCAGGGTAAAGGCGAGAAGAAATTACAGTGGCGTATACTACAACGGTGGCTACACATATGTAAACGCTGAGGTCACTGACATACCAAGTACAGTAACAGGCATAAGAAGCACTTCAAACACTTCTACATCAAACACCATAACATGGAACGCTTCCAAAAAAGCAGAAGGCTATGAGGTCTATCAGTGGATAGGTACTAACGACAGCTACAAGCTAATAGGCACGACCACGTCCACAAAGTTTACAAACTCAAAGAAAAGCTCAGGCACGATGTACAGATACAAGGTAAGGGCATTCAACAATGTTGACGGACAGCGTATCGAGGGTGCATATTCCTCTGAGTTTACCACCTGCACTCTCCCTGCAAACGTATCATTCTCCCTTTGCTCCACTGACGTTGATTCCATAACACTCAACTGGAACAAGGTATCAAAGGCTACAGGCTATCAGGTAGAGATGTACACAAACGGAACATGGAAAACGCTCTCCACCCTTTCGGGAACGAGCTACACTGTAAGCGATCTTTCACAGAACACAGCATATCGTTTCAGAGTGAGAGCCATAAGAAATTATAACTACATAAACTACTACGGTGGCTACACTGAAAAGGACATCACCATTCGTCCTGCAAACACACCAGAAGGGCTTTCCTCATCAGCGAACACATCAAGCTCCAACACTATCACATGGAAAAGCATGAATGGGGTATCAGGCTACAGCGTTTATCAGTGGATAGGCACTACCGACAGCTACAGGAAACTTGGCGACAACGCTTATCCATACTACACCAACTCAGGCAAGTCATCAGGCACTATGTACACATACAGAGTAAAGGCATATTATGTAAGCGACAATGTTATGCAATACAGCAAGCCTGCACAGGTGGTCACCTGCACACTTCCTGCAAACGTCACTGTCAAAACGGCAAAGCGTTCGGGAAGCAAAATCTCACTTGCATGGAACAAGGTATCAAAAGCCACAGGATATGAGATATATGTTAAGTCAGGACGCAGTTGGAAGAAGCTCGCCACAACATCAGGCAAAAGCTACACTGCCAAAAATATGTCAGGCACTAAAACATTCAAAATAAGGGCATACAGAAAATACAATGGTGTGAACTATTATGGTGCTTATACTGAAAAGACGGTTAAATAGTCACTCGCCGTGACGGGCATTTTAAGCCATACATTGTGATATGATACAAATTTGCACCGCTGAATAAAAATGAGGGGCGACCTTGGGTCGTCCCTTTTTTGCACAATTTTCAATATCCGCACAACATTATTGTAGGTGCTGGCACCCTTGACAGCCCACTCGAAGCGACAAGATTTGAATTATCCGGAATTTGTGCAGAGCAACATTGTGCGGATAACATAAATAAGATTGCAGACGAAATGTCAAGGGGGCGTGACGGGCATTTTACGCCATACATTGCAGCATGAGATACACTTGCACCGCTCTTTAAAATGTGTAATTATAACCTGCAATTATCATATCACTATCCAAGCTTATATACAATACATTCCGCATTTATTTTACAATATCTTGACACTATACAGGCACAAAATAGCCGTCGATATGCTCTTTGTCAAGCCCCTCGCCGATGACGATAAACACCGCCTGACCTCGCTCTATGGGCTTAACAGTGATGTTCTTGTGGGTGGCGTTAAGCTCAAGCCACTTGCCCTCAGCGTTTTGCATAAAGCCTTTTACACGGAATATCCTTCCGCACTTGCTGTCGCTCATAAGCCTGCTCACAGCATCTTCCATAGCATTGTCAGGAAGCTTCATATTCATAAAATACAAAGAGGTATAAGCTTTATCTTGGTCGAACCACAGCTTTTCGTGGGAATCAGGCTCATAGCCGCTGTTGGCTATTCTTTCCATATCTTCATCTGTAAGCTCCGACCAGTCTTTCATTATTATCTCAGGCTTAGTCATTCTGTGGCAACGGAACTTTTTCTGCACGGCTTCAAGGTGTTTTAGAGTATCCTCAAGCTCCTGCTTTGTGGCTTCCTGACATCTGCTCATGAGAACTATGCCTGCTTCCGAAAGCTGAGAAGCAAGAAGATAATCAGAAGCTTCCGACAAGTTTGTATCAAGGCAGGCATCTGCAATAGTTATAACGCTTCCTATCTCATACCAATTATCAAGAGGTTCTTCTCTGAGCACGTCAAAGAACTCGTCAGCTTCATAGATACCTGACGGCTCCACAATGACCCTGTCAAGACCACGCATACCCATAGCGATAAGCTTAGTCTTAAAACGCCGTCTGTGGCAATCCTTATCAGCCGCCGAGACCATTTCAAGGTCGCAATTCTCGTCCAAAAGCTCCTGCAAAAGAAGCATATCCACATTCACTGCACCGAAATCATTCTCCAGCACGCCAATTTTACAGCCCTTATCCAAAAGATAACGGGCATATTTTTTTATAAAAGTGGTCTTCCCTGCTCCGAGAAACCCCGTCACAAGGTCTACCTTGGTTTTCTTTTTCTCTGTGTTCATAGTTAATGCCTCCTAATGGTCATATTATACCACATTGACAGTGCTTTGGCAATGACAGAAATAAAAAAACGCCTTACACTAAGTAAAGCGTGTTTTGTACAGGGACTCACCCTACATTACAAAGTTGGCAACAAAAAACGCACCCTGCAAGCTAGCAAAGTGCGTAAATACGCTGGTGCGCCAGAAGGGACTCGAACCCCCGACCTACTGGTTCGTAGCCAGTCACTCTATCCAAAAATAAAACCACAAATTTCTTTCAGTTAAACAAAATATCATGAAAATGGCTGCTAAGACTTCTTTGGCAGCTTTTTTGATGATATTTACACATATCATCAAGCATAGACAGGGTAGCTCCCTGAGCGGCAGGACGTTCTCCCCTGCCGCTTTTTCTGTGCTTAATACGGAGAACTTAAACATTTTCAGAAAGGGTGTTTTTAATGGAGAACACAAAAACAAAGATCGTATCCGTGGCAAATCAGAAAGGCGGAGTTGCCAAAACAACATCGGCATTCAATATTGCCGCTATTCTTGCACAGCGAGAGAAAAGAGTCCTTATGATAGACCTTGACCCTCAGAGCAGCTTGTCAGTATCGTGCATGAAGTACGAATATGACCCTGACGATATCACTATCACTGAGCTTATGTCATCTATCATAAATAAGAAAACCATTGATTTCAAGACGGCTGTACACCACAACGAGCCGAACAACATTGACTATATTCCTGCGACTATAACACTTTCAGAAATTGAAGTTGACCTGTGCAGAACACGCTGCTGCGAAATGGTGCTGAAGCGTGTCATTAGTAATTACATCGGCTGCTATGACTACATCATCATAGATTGCCCTCCGTCATTGAGCAACTTGCTCTATAATGCACTCTCCGCTGCAGATATGGTATTGATACCCGTGCTTGCTCAGGAAATGGCATTGAGCGGTATTCCGTTGCTACTTGATAGCATTGACGATATTCACGAGTATGCAAACCCTGACCTTGAAATACTCGGAGTATTCGCAACATGGACAGAGAAAAACAACACAATGTCAGCTGAAGTAATTGAGTCAATAAAAGCCGCATTCAATGATAAATACCTTGGCAGCATAAGCAAGTCAAAAGCAGCTCAGGACAGCAGCCGTGAGGGCATCGCCCTTTGCAACTATAAAATCAGCAGCACAAATAAATACAAGAATATGCTCGCAGACGAGTATCGTGTTATAGCTGACAAAATAGAGTGTGTCACGGTGACACACTAAGGAGGTTTCAGTATGATAGATATAAAACGCTCCGCAAATCGTCCAAGAGCTAACTTCTCAAATAACTTTGAGGAGCTTCTCATGGATAAGCAAAAGGTGGTTTCACTGCCTATGTCAAAAATTGAGCCTTTCAGCTTTAATGGTGATCCACAGCCCTTTGCTATAGATGAAAATGAGATATCTGCACTTGCCGACTCTATTTCAAAGTGTGGACTTATCACACCGATAATAGTTCGCAGCATTAGCAGCAACAGCTATCAGATACTCAGCGGTCATAAAAGATACGCTGCTTGCAAAAAGCTTATGCACCTTGACATTGACGCCGTTGTTATCGACGTCACTGATGATAACGTGGCTTTCGATATAGTCTGCCAGGCAAACATTCAGCGAAAAGAGCCACGTCCAAGCGAGCTTTCAAAAATGTTCAATACATACTTAAGTCTGAGGAAAAACGTTTCAGCAGACCTGACAGTAAATGAGATAAGCAATATGTTCGGTATATCCAGAAAAACCATTTACCGCTATGCAAATATCTCAAATCTTAATATTGGGTTAGCAGAGCTGATAGACAGCAAATCTATTCAGATAAAGTTCATTGAGCCGCTTGCAAAGCTCAGTCCTGAGCAGCAGAAAGCCATAGCAGACTATTACAATTATGACGAACGGCTCAGTTCAAAAGAGCTGAAATTGGTTATAGAGCAAATGACAGACAACGGAAGCAGTGATATCTATGATATCATAAAAGCTATAAGAAATCTGTCTGAAAAGAAAAAAGAGCCATACAAGAACAGCTTATATAATGAGATGTATATCAAAAAGCCGTTATGTATGCAGAACATGACCGAAAGTGAGCTTGACAAGATAGTGTATGAACTGCTTGATAAATATCTTGAAAATAATTTCAAGAGTACAAAAAAAGTCACCACAAACGAAAAATAATATGATATAATCATAGCACAGGAGGAAAAGTAATGAACATGACGTTCAAAATAGACATAGACCGCAGAAAAGTTGAAGCTATCCGCTGCTATATGCCAGACGGAAACATCGAAGAGTTGCTCAATGAGGAGATAACCAAAGCCGCAGAAAATGTTGTGAACAGGCTTTACAGCAAGACCGTGCCGAAAAAGGTTCAGGAATATCTCAGAAAATCAGCGGAGATTAAAACTGATAGCAAGAAAAAGACGGAGCAAGTCAATGAGTAGCGGTGTCATAAAAACATTTGGCAGCAATCATCAAACCGCTTTATATATGGCTAAAGACAAACGGCTGTATGAGATAGTATCAATAGACAATGATTGCGCTGTGATGGCGGCATTTAATGATACGTTTGCGGTGGCTGCGAAGCCGTTTCTTGATGAAGTAAACAATGTAATAGACTATTCGAGCATTGAATACTTTGACCGCATATCACAGGCAAAAAGCTACAGTGATAGACTTCACAAGTGCTTTGACAGCTCCAAAGCAGAAGAAAACATCAAAGAACAATGTGTCACGGTGACACACTCAGATAACATCACTCAAAAACATAAAAGTTTGTAATTGAAAGAGGAGGACCATTATGAACGAAAACAGGAATTTTAACGAAGATTTTGAAATCGAGCAGGCAGGACCAGAAGATGTTGGCTGCGATCTTTTTGAGTATGAGCTTACTCCAGAGGGTACATACGTCCCGAAGATAGCATACACAAGTGACCCCGAAGAAGAAAAGCTGCTTAAGAAGCCTATCCGCAGATGGGGACGTGCATGGATGAAATGGATGGAAGCAGAATACCCAGCAGACGTTGACATTATCGTGTGCGAATGCCGTTGGCAGATCATTCCGAGAGAAATAGATATCGAAGCCGAGGAGAGGTTTAACGAGCTTGACGAGATCTACAGAAAAGATCACCCACGTCCTACAGAGTTCAATGCTATACGCAAGTGGGAAAAGGAAAGGCTTATGACGCTCGAACATCAGGTCATGGAGGAGATCGTTTATAAGCTCCGTGAATAGGTTTCATATGGCAGACTTTTTGCAGAAATCGTTATTTCTGCATTTAAGATGTAGGTAAATACAAACTTAAGGACACTTGAATTTCAGGTGTCCTTTTTTGTTAAGAAAGGCAGGAAAGAAAAATGATTTTTTATGATGACGAACACGAGGAACTGTTTAACAAACTCTGCAAGAAAATGCCCTATCTTGACGGCTATCACTTGTCGCTTGCATATCTTTTGACAATGGACAGTGTTTTGCGTAAACACATAGGCGCACTATACGATATTAAGAAAGACGTGATTATTTTTGAGGGGTTGAACAAGCCTTTTCAAACAAGCACAAGCAGTAAAACAACACGTTTGGCATTCAACCTTTGGAACGGTTCAGTGTATGACTCCGATCCCCCTGAAACGTATATCGACAAAAATGGAGAGAAAGCATATATACCAAGCAAGTATTATGCGCCCAATAATATCTTTAACTGCAACTACACGCCGTGCTACTTCGAAGCAATCAAAATCAGGTACGAGATTTTCATGTAAGTAATGAAAAGGAGGTAATGGTATGAAAGCCAAGAACTATTGTCCTGAATTTGAAGAATACAAAACCATACGTCAGTGGGCGCTCTTAGGACAGCTACCGAAAAAGGACGCTAAAGGCGTTGAGCTTTGGGCAAATAGGAATTGTCAAACTTCATATGTGTACTATAGCCCTGACGAGGTAGTGCCTGCAACAGAAAAAGAGTTGCAGGATTTTTTTCAGCCTGAGAGGGACAGAAAAAATAAGCTGGCAAGACTTAACCGCAAGTGGCGTAAAGAAGCCGAGGAAAAGAAACGCCAAGAGGAACAGAAGAAGATATTTGATGAAGCGGTCGAAGCTGCCTTATTGCCTTATCGAGAATTGATATGGAAATTAACTGAGAAGACCAAAGAGCTTTATCCGAAAAAAGAGTATCCACAAACAATAGTGATAGATACCGAAACCACAGGACTTGACCCTTTTCGTGATGAGCTATTGCAAGTATCTATCATTGATGAGGATGGAAACGTTCTTTTTGACAGCTACTTCAAGCCACTCAAGCACAAAGAATGGTCAAAAGCAGAAAGTGTTAATCATATCTCGCCTAAAATGGTAGCTGACGCACCATATATAAACGAGAAAGCCGCTGAACTATATGCGATATTATCGCAGGCACATTGGGTAATCGGCTATAACGTTGATTTTGATTTGAATTTTCTTGTGGGAAGCGATATCATAACAGATGAGGAGTGCAACGCCTTTCGTACTGAAGATGTGATGATACAATTTGCTGAAATTTACGGTGAATACAGTGTGTATCATGAGAATTATAAATGGCAAAAACTCACAACAGCGGCGGCGTACTATGATTATGATTGGAACGTGAAAGGAATTGAAGCACATAATAGCCTTGCGGATTGTTTTGCAACATTGTTTGTTTATCATAAAATACTCAGTGGAGAATAGCAGCCCTGAGCAATGATATCGCAAACGTGATAACCGCTCAAAATTAAACAGCAATATTTGACATCACAAATCAATTGTGATATAATCTAGTTTGGAAAAGGAGGAAAATCATATGAAGAACACAATGAAAGCCATAGCCGCCTTGATAATCAGTGCGACAATGATAAGCATAACCGCCTGTGGCAACACAGACAACACATCATCAGCCCCTCCAAAGGCAACCACAACGGCTTCAAGCACAGAAGCTTCGGCAACTACCACAACAGAAGCCACACTGACCTCTCAGTGTGAGGAAACAACTTTTTCGGCTACCACAACGGGAACGTCTGCAAGCACAAAAAGCACAAGCAGTTCTAAATCATCGACTACTCCAAAGAACACTGCAAAGGCGAACAGCTCTAAGGCTAGTAATGGCGGCACAGTGAATAATAATCAGAGCTACAGCCACAGCACTTCAAACAACGGCTCAGGCAACAATAGCTACAGCAATGACAATAACAATAACAACAGCTATCAGCCACAGCAGACGGAACGTCAGACAGAAAGACAGACAGAGCGTCAGACAACCACAACGGCAAAGAAAACGCAAGCTCCGAAGCCAAAGCCGACTACAACTACAACGGCTAAACCAAAGGTAAACCTTACTCAGAGTGATATAGACAGACTTCAGAAAGAATTGCAGGAATATAGCAACAAAATTGCAAGACCAAGAGTTGAAAAAATTTATGCTGAAAACGGTTATTCATCAGTTGATGATTTTTTGAATGACATTTCAAGCATTACAATAGATAACAGCACTTGGTTCTCACCTCAGATCGTATATCCAACAGACAATTATAAAGACGTTCTTTCAAATTGCAAGGCAGAAGTTAATTTTGCCTATAATGATTGGTTAGACTATGAGGTAAGTCAAGTTGTTATTCTTTGTGATACTTCAACAGATTACAATGGAAACTTCTGCTACGAGATATACTTTGCCGTATGATATTAAAATATAGAGAATAATTAAGACGATTGAAATTAAAAATCAATCGTCTTTTTTTATGCCTAAAAAATAATATCCGCAAGGATTTGACATAGAGAAAATTTAGAAAGGACGATGTTAAAATGAAGAAGAAAAGCATTTTTAAAAGACTGAGTTCCCTGCTTATTGTAATGCTCATGGCTGTGTCTGTTTTTTCAGATGGACTTGTAAGCTTTGCCGCTGACAGCAAGAACACAGAACACATTCTGTACGGCTGGGGCTACAACTTCAGCAATTCGGGACTTGCCAATGCTTATGACCCACTCACAGGAGAAAAGACAAACGATGCCTTTAATTACAAATGGGCGCAGGAGTTTTTCTATTGGACAGACAGCAACGGAAACTACTGTTACTGCGTACAGCTAGGCACAGACCATGAGGACAGTGCTGTGATGAGTTCCATAACATTTAATGATAATGCTATGGTAAAACTCTATAGTGACAGAAATCAACGTGAACGAGTAAGAGCAGCTACAATTTATGCCTATAAAGGCAAATCAAAATACGGATACAGTGGGAATGTGGAATTGGTAGCTTCACAGGCTATGATATGGGCTGTTTCGGGCGGTTACTTTGACAGCAGTTCAGAAAGCCTTTCCACAAACGAAAGCTCACTGCTAGGTCACATAATCGCTCCTACAAATGGCGAGCATAAAGACCTTATTAATTGCTACAAAAAAATGAAGGGTGATATACTTAGTCACTTGAAAATACCAAGTGGAACAAGTATTCAATCAAGAACAGCCCCTACATATGAGCTGAAATACAACCCTTCCAACAACAAGTTCGAGGGCACAATTAAGTCAGACAGCAACCTTGCTCAGTTTGATTTTTCCACTCTTGACGGTGTGACATTCCAGAAAAGCGGAAACAATATCAAAGTCACAGCAACAGCAAAAGCTAAGGTCGGCACTCACACTATCACGATGACAAAGACCAAGGCAAAGAACAGCGGTAAGATCGAAGATTGCGTGCCACTTGTTTTTCAGACTAAGGACAACTCGACTAAATCGCAGATGAAAGTCGGTTACATTTCAGGCAAAGACCCTGTGCAGGCATATTTCAAGCTGAAAATTGATATGCCTACAGGCAACGCTGACCTTGAAAAGAACTTCATTGATTTCTTCGGAAACGAGGAAACAAACGTTGCCGACAAGCTGAAAGCTGTTAAATTCAACCTTGTTATGAAGAACGGCGACAGTGATCTATTCATCAAGGCAACAGGCAGTAACGGCAAGTATACATTCAGCTCAACTGTTGCACAGGCTAACGCTACAGATATGACACTTGACGCTGACGGAAATATCCACGTTTCAGGTCTGCCGCAGGGCAGCTATTACTGGAAGGAAACAACTACAGCTAATGGCTATGCACTGAAAACCAAAACAGACGTAACTGTTGAGGCTGATAAAACAAGCAAAACAGTAGTAGATAATCAGAGAACATCTGTAGACAAGGGCGAGCTTGTTATCTACAAAACTGACGAAAGCGGCAAAAAATATCTCAGCGGAGCCAAGTTTGAGATAACAGCAGCCGAAGATATAGTAGTAAGCGGCGGCATAACGATACGCAAAAAGGGCGACATTATCGACACAGTTACAACCGATGAAAACGGAAAAGCTGTTATTACAAAGGACATCTATCAGGGCTATAGCTACACTGTTACAGAGATAGAAGCACCTAAAGGCTATTCGCTGAACAGCGAGCCTCAGACCGTGAAGTTAGCAACAGATACTGCTGATTTTGGATCAGAAGTGTCTGTTAAGAACTCACCTTGGACAGCACCTTTCATCATCACCAAGAAAAACCTCGGCGGTGAGCTGCTGCCGAACTGCGAGTTCGAGATACTTGACGAAAACAAGCGTCAGATAACGACAGGCATTACTGATGAAAACGGCGTTGCAACGTTCTCACTTGGCTACGGCAAGTATTTCTACCACGAGATAGCAGCACCTGAAGAGTACATCATTGACGATACATTGTATCCTTTTGAGATAACCGAAGAGGGCGTATCTGTTTATGCCAAAATGACGAACTATCTCAAAGAGGGTTCTATCAAGGTCACAAAGAGCACAACAGGCAACCTCAACATTAAGGATATACGATTCGTTGTCAAGGGTATCTCCGACACGAACAGCGACATCGAGCGTGAGCTTTTCACCGATGAAAACGGCGAGGCACTCTTTGAAAACCTCCCTATCGGCAAGTACACAGTAACAGAGGACGGCTCTACAGTTCCTGCGGCTTATCTTGTAGCTAACGAGCAGACCGTAACTGTCGAGTACAACACAACCGCAGAAGTCAAGGTCACCAACGAGGAAAAGACCGGTTCAATCAAGGTTCAGAAAAGAACAGAGGGTCAGAAGAATGTTGAGGGTATCACATTCTATCTGAAGGGTACATCAGACAGCGGCAGAGAGATAAACATTCCTGCGACTACCGATAAGGACGGCGTAGCAGTTTTTGAGAACGTACCTGTAGGCACATACATGGTTATCGAGGACGAAGAAACTGTTCCTTACGGCTATCTTGTTGCCGATGAAAAAAAGGTCACTGTTATCTACTCAGAAACTGTTGACGCAGAAATAATCAACAACGAGCAGACAGGTACTATCAAGGTACACAAGAGAACAGAGGGTGATCTGAATATTTCAGGTATAACCTTCTATCTGAAGGGCACATCAGACACAGGACGTGAAATAAACATTCCGGCTGAAACAGACAAAGACGGCATAGCAAAGTTTGAGAACGTGCCAATAGGTACATACAAGGTCATCGAGGACGAAAAGACCGTTCCATACGGCTATCTTGTAGCCGCCGAAAAAGAGGTCACAGTAACCTATGCTGAAACTGTTGATACTGACATTTTGAACGCTGAGCAGACAGGTACAATTCAAGTGCATAAGAAAACTGCTGATATGACGAACGTTGAGGGCATTAGATTTATTCTTTCGGGTGTATCAGACACAGGCAGAGAGATAAACATTCCTGCGATCACCGACAAGGACGGTCTTGCAAGGTTTGAAAACGTTCCTATCGGCACATACACTATCACAGAGGACGGCAGCACAGTACCTTATGGCTATCTTGTTGCCGACTCAAAGCAGGTCACAGTGGCATATGCACAGACAGTTGACACAGATATGGTCAACGAAAAAGCACCCGACACGCCGAACACAGGTGTTACAGACAATGACACAGACGGCAGAACAGCACTTGGCAGCATTGCGATAATTCTCGCAGGGGCTGCATTTTTTATGTTCAGCCAAAAGAAGAAAGAAAGATAATTGATGCTGTCTGAAAAAAGACAGTAAAGGGGATTGATTATCATACATGAAGAAAGCCCCTGCAACTGGGCAGGGGCTGGGAGGTAGAGATATGAATAATAACACTTTGCATAGAGTGAAAATGATTTTGATTAGTTTATCAAAGATAGGTGTTATTGCTTTTATGAGTATACCATTGTTGAGTTTACCATACATAGTGAACTACAAGTTTATACTTGAAGGATCACCCGAAGACTCGACAAGTTATCTTGTTGCCAAGATCATGGTAGTGATCACCTTTGAATTTGGTTTGTTTTTTATAAGTGCGTATCTTGCCTTGTGGCACACACGAATAATCAATACCATTGCGTATTATTTGAAGATTGATACTCACATGGGGAAAATTCATAAAAAGCACTACGTTTTCACATATTACTTGCCTATGCTTATATTTTTACACACTATGATAAAACTGCTGTGGAAATCTCAAATTGATTACTGTTGGGAAACCATTGCAATAGGAACCGTTGTTGTTAATCTATTCCTCATTTTAGACGACGGAGACGAAAGATTGAATTGGAAAGATATGTTCAAAGAACTAAAAAGTTGCATCAAAGCAGAAAATAGTTAGATATAGGAACCATAAGTACACTAGCTAATAACAATATCGATATTAGGATGACCTTATCTGATATTTTATCAGAGTTAAAGCTTAATCTATCTGATTGAAGAGTAGGCTTTCGCCTGATTTCACATACAATGCTCGTTGCAAAATATGAACACCACATAACTGTTGATAATAATTGACTTAGTACGCCCAAATAATTTCTAACCTTCGCTGATGTTGGTTTTTTGAGAATATAAAGTATTGAACTATCCACAAAAGTCGAATACGAACTTGCAATAAAAAGTGGATGTACAAAGCAAAAACAGCTAAATAAATAGCAACTTATAATAAACACCATATATTTTCTTCTTATCTTGAAAGAAGTGTTTTGTATGCTTATAAATATGGAAAACAGAAATGACATTATTAGCAAAAATGCAGAATGATACTTTGAAAAAAGAGGAACGGAAATGACAAGTGCCAAAATCACAATTGCAACAATAATTGACATTTCATCGTTAGCCGATGTGTTATCAACATCATGGGATGCAGGTGGAGGGTTATTAATCGTAATTATATTATGATTAATTGATCCAATTTTGTTGTAAATAACATTATCACCAATAATATTGTTATTAATATTACAATTATTAACAACCGAATCCTTTACCTTATTACAATTATTAAACTGGTTTGATGTAGTTGCATCAGAAACCGTCTGACGTGGTTTTACACAAAATTTCAAAAATATTGGAATAATTATTTGTCCCACAATTGATATAACAATTGTTAATTTATCAACAGTAAGCATAAAAACCTCCTATAGACTATTTGATAACATTATACTATATAATTCTATAAAATGCAACATTACGATAAAATTATAAATTTGACAAGAGTTAAAAATATGAAAGGCTAAAAAGATGATACTATATAAACTTTTAAGAGGTGATGATAATGGTCAAGGTACGCATAGAGGGTTTGCCAATGGAAGTTGAGCAATTCACAGAACAGCTTGAGAAAGACGGATATGAGTTCTTACAGAAAAGCGAAACCTATCCGAACAGAAATTCGGTTTATATTAGAAAATATGTGGATATAAGGTTAAAAGAACAGAGTAACCTAGATACATAAGTGTGTCACAGTGACACACAACTTAAAATCGCAAACACGAGCGTGTGAAGAATTTCATACGCTCTTTTTATATACGAAAGGAGCAACAACATGAATACTGAAACGCCAAAGAAAAGCAAATTCGATATTTTGGAACGGCTCTTAAATATTCTTGAAAAATAAAAGAGGGGGAACTTAAATGGATAAGCACGATAAGTATGAAGTTGTAAAGCAAGCATGGTTTGAAATCAATGAGCATCTCAGAAACAATAAGCAGGATTACATTGAGTATCTCAAATTTTCCGCAAAAATGTATAAACAGCCATATTCAGACGCTGTGCTAGTGTATCAGCAAAATAGAAACGCAACCAAAATTGCTGAATATAAGAAATGGGGACGTCTAGGGCGATATGTAAGACGTGGCTCTCACGGCGTTGCTGTTTTTGGCAAAAATCACACTTGCAGATATTTATATGACGTCACTCAGACAGGCGGCAAAGAGTTGCCTGAGATGTGGACACTTACTGACCGCAATACACCTGAGCTACTCAATACGCTTAATAACCGATACAATATAAACGCAGGATCAGTCAAAGAATGTATCGAAGCAATGACAGCAAACAGTATTAATTCTGCGCCTATTGCTGAGTCAGTACAAAATGCAATATCTCAAATGGGACTTGACACAAAACAGGCTGAGGTATACCGCCATTCGCTCAATTCTGTAGTACGGTTTGTTGTTTCACAAAGGTGCAATCTTTATGGCAAAATAGATCTGAACACTGATGTTGATGTGAGCGCTCTTGACCTTATCAAAAATGCAAGAGATATGATTCTTTTCAGCAGAGCTGTTCAGCACGCTGCCAAAGACACACTGTTTGAAATTGAAAAAGAAGTTATCGCCATTGACCGCAAAAACGAAGCTCTTGACAATGCCAAAACCGCAAAGCAAGAAAGCACGTCTGATAGGGTTGATGATATACTCCAAGACCTTATAAAGCTTAAGTTTTCGCAAGAACAGATACTTGCATTAAAACAGGCTGTGGTGGCGGCTGCACAAAATGGCGAGCATAACATACAGCATTGGGTAAGCATCCGATATTCGCCCGACGAGCTACAGCATATATCATCTTTAGTAGCAGACTACTACGCTCAAAGTGTCATTGAGCAAACAATCGATTCAAAGGGCATACTTAATGATTACTATACATATGTAAATGAGCTCAATGGTCGGCTGAAACTGTCAGATATGTTCTCTCACCATGATTATAGTGATGAACAAAAAGCCATGCTGCAGCAGGGTTTTTCTGAGGGAATTTCTATTACTGTTCTTAACGAGGTCGATGAACGGTTAACGGTAGACGAGATAAAAACATTCTTTGAGATGTTTCATCAGGCAGTTGACGGACAGATAGATCCACATGATGTTCAGATATATCTTGATAAGGCTGTAATAGAGCATTCAAAGCAGAACGTTCAAGCGGTTGAAGTCCAGGACAACTCTGTTGACACAAATTCAGTTGGAGTTGTCAAGCAATATGATAATGATTTTTACATTAATCACAGTGAACAAAAAAGTCAAGAATTGTCCTCGTATCAAAGGCTCCATTTGCCTGAGGCGATGAACAATCTTGACTCTAAAGAGCCAATCAGACACGCAGCGTTCACTGATAAACAGCTAGCACTTTCAGTTCTGAACGACTCTAACGATAGTGTATCACAAAATGATAATGAAGTCAAGCCCTCTGCTGCATTGTCCGAGCCTACGATAACCTGTGAATGGAGCGAAAGTAATTACTTTGAGGACGGCAAGACCTACAGTGTTGCAGAATTTGACACGCTCATGGAACAGGCTGACAGTGAAATGGTGGCAGGAGCAAAGGCTGCAATAGAGAAGTACGGTTCAGCAAAAGCATGGTATGAAGCAGACGCTGATGACGAATTCTCACAGTTTATGGGCTATGATAAGGTCAAGTTTACTATCAATATGCCTGACGGACAAACGATCACTGAACGCCAGGACGCAGGTGACGGATACGGCGGCGTTATTGATTTTCTGAAAAGATACTCAATATACAGCTCGATCATACCTGAGCTTGAAGCTGCAAAAGCCGCACACATGGCAGAACTGGTCGATGAAACGCCTACACAGCAAGTTCAGCCTGACCTGGTCGATAATGTTCTGTCTGAAGAAAAAAAGACAACACCGCCTGTTTCTGAAAGCGTTCCTATATCTCCTACGTCTGATGAACAGATTTCACTCTTTGAAACACCCCCTGCTTCTGAAACCGTCACTATACCTGATAAAGATGTCAAAACCGAAAAGGTAGAAAAGCCAAAGAAAAATGTCAAGGCAAGCACATACCACTTTGACCCTGACAATGTTGTTGTGGGCGGAGCTGCTGCTCGATGTGACGCAAATATAGCTGCTATTGAAACATTGCTGAAAATAGAGAGTGAAAAGCGGCTTGCGACACCTGAAGAACAGAAGATAATGGCTAGATACTCAGGTTGGGGCGGAACTGCTCAGGCTTTTGTTGCGGATAATGAGAATGTTTCTGCTGACAGTTGGGGAGCAAGGCAGACTCGTTTAAGAGAACTTCTGACCGCAGATGAATATACCGCAGCACGGTCATCTACACTTACAAGCTTCTATACACCGCCAGAAGTCATAGACAGCGTATATCTTGCTTTGGAAAGATTTCAATTTGAGGGTGGAAACATCCTAGAGCCTAGCATGGGCGTAGGAAACTTTTTTGCAAAAATGCCTGATGAAATGAGGGCAGATTCAAAACTTTACGGAGTTGAGCTTGACAGCATTTCAGGACGAATAGCCAAGCAGCTCTATCCAGAGGATAATATCCAGATAAAAGGGTTTGAAAAAACAACATTCAAGAATAACAGCTTTGACGTGGTCATAGGTAATATACCGTTTGGAGATTATGGCATTGCAGACAAAGCCTATGACAAATACCACTTCAAAATTCATGACTATTTCGCCGCAAAAGCAGTAGATAAGGTAAAGCCTGGAGGAATTGTTGCCATTGTGACTTCAAAATTCACAATGGACAAGAAAAATGATAAAGCGAGAAAATATCTTGCCGAACGTTGTGACCTTTTAGGTGCAGTAAGACTTCCTTCTGGAACGTTTAAAGACGCAGACAGTGTTACAACAGATATTATCTTTCTGAAAAAAAGAACAACAATGACCTCTGTTATACCAGACTGGGTACACGTTACTCAAACAGCAGACGGTATACCTTGCAACAAATATTTTGCAGATAACCCCGATATGGTACTTGGTACTATGGCGTGGGACGAGCGTATGCGAGGAAAATATGGTGCAGACAGCAAGGTAACGACCTGCTATGCAAACAGTGACACTCCCCTTGCACAGCAGCTCATAAATGCCATTTCAAAAATAGACGGCGTTATTGATACTGTGGAAACTGAGCTTGACAATGGGACAGCTGAGATACTCCCTGCTGATCCAACTGTCAGGAACTTCACTCATACCATTGTTGACGGAGATCTTTATTTCCGTGAAAATGAAGTAATGGTCAAGGTCACAGAAACAGGCAAATCGCTTGAACGCATGAAAGGGCTTCATACTCTAAGGCAAGCAACTATGGAGCTTATCAATGCCCAAGCTGACGGCTGCACTGATGAACAGCTTGCAGAACTTCAGAAAAAGCTCAACAGCACATATGACAATTTCAGAACAAAGTTCGGAAACATCACTGACAGTGCCAATTCACGCTGCTTTTCTAATGATGATGACTACAACACTTTAGCTGCACTCGAAGTCGTCAACGTGGAAAATAAGACAGTTGAAAAGGCTGCAATATTCACAAAGAGAACGATACTTCCAGATATTCCAGTTTCAAAAGTTGATACAGCACTAGAAGCACTTCAAGTATCAATGGACAGATTGGGAAAGGTCGATATTCTCTATATGTCACAGCTCACAGACACTACGCCTGAAAAGGTTATTGCTGACCTTGGTGATGAAATATTCAGAGATCCTGCCAAAGTTAAAGACAATGACCCATATTCAGGCTATACGGAATCATCTGAATATCTGTCAGGCAATATCCGTGATAAGCTGAGAATAGCCAGAGATCATGCGGAGCATATTGACAGCAGCTACAACAAAAACGTAGAAGCTCTAATGAAAGTTGTGCCAAAAGACCTTGAAGCCAGCGAGATATCCGTAAGGATCGGTGCTAACTGGATCGATGTCGCAGATTACAACAATTTTTTAAACGAGTATGCACACGCAAACACATATTACTACCCTGTCACAAGAACAAAGCTTGGTGAATACAAAATAGAGAATAAAACATCTGACCGCTCAGTTGCTGCCACTGAAACATTCGGAACATCAAGAATGAACAGCTATCAGATATTTGAAAATCTTCTTAATCAGCGTGATATTTTAGTTCGTGACAGACGAGAGGAGGGCGATAAGGTATGGTACGAGATAAACACTAAAGAAACACAGCTTGCAAAAGAGAAAGCTCGTTTGATGAAAGAAGCGTTCAGAAATTGGCTGTGGGAAGATATGGGCAGGCGTGAAAAATACGTTGCGAAGTATAACTATCTGTTCAATTCCATAAGGGGCAGAGAGTATGACGGCTCACATCAAACCTTTCCAGGCATGAACACATCAATAACGCTGCGGAAACACCAATCAAATGCTATAATGCGTGCAAAGCTTGGCGGAAACACACTTTTCGCACATGAAGTCGGCGCAGGAAAAAGTTTTGAAATGGTCGCAACTGTAATGGAAAAGAAACGTCTTGGTCTTATAAACAAAGCCTGCGTAGTTGTACCAAAGCACCTTACATTGCAAATGGCAAGTGAGTGGCTGCGGCTTTATCCAAATGCAAAACTGCTTGTGGCAAAACCTGAAGACTTTACCAAAGCCAATAGAAAGCGTTTTATTGCAAGATGTGTTACTGGTGACTATGACGCCGTGATAATGTCATTTACACAGTTTGAAAGAATACCTATGTCAGACGAGTACAAAGAGCAGTTCATGCAAAAAGAACTTCACGATATCATGAGTGCAATATCCGAAGCAGGAAGAAAAGATAAATCATCAGTAAAAGCCCTTGAACGTCAGAAGAAAAACATAGAGGAAAGGCTTGAGAAGCTGCTTTCTTCTCCAAAAGACTCATCATTGTGTTTTGAAAAGCTCGGCTTTGACTATCTTGTATGTGATGAAGCACATAACTATAAGAACTGCTTTGTTTCTACAAAAATGTCAAATGTGGCAGGCGTACAAACAACAGCAGCACAAAAATCAGAGGATATGCTGATGAAAACTCAGTACCTCAATAATAAGTACGGCTGCAACAATATACTTTTTGCTACAGGAACGCCTATAAGTAATTCCATGGTGGAATTTTACGTTATGCAGCGTTATCTCAGACCTGATCTTCTTGAGAAAGCAGGATTGCAGAACTTTGACGATTGGGCAACCACATTTGGTGAAGTTGTATCACAATTAGAGATAAAGCCTGCAGGAAACGGCTTTCAAATGAAAAATCGTTTCAGCAAATTCGTAAACATACCTGAGCTTATGCAGATGTATAAGGAATTCGCTGATATTCAAACAGCGGATATGCTGAAACTTCCTGTGCCAAAGCTTGAAACAGGCAAGCCGATAGTAGTGACCTCAAAGCCAGACGAACGTCAAAAAGCATACATGAAAGAGCTTGCCACACGTTCTGAAACGATACACAGCGGTACTGTCGACCCACGGCAGGACAATATGCTGAAAATTACCCATGAAGCACGCTTGCTCGGTCTTGACACTAGATGTATTTTCAAAGACGCTCAGCCTGCACCCGACAGCAAAGTAATGAAGCTTATCGATAACCTAGAAAAGAACTACAAAAACACTATGACAGAAAAAGGCGTTCAGATAGTATTCTGTGATATCGCTATCAACGAGGACGAAACACACTTCTCTGTGTACAAAGCTATAAAGCAGGCGCTTATGGAGCGTGGGATACCAGAGAAAGAGATCTGCTTTGCCGGCGACGCAAAGACAGACAAGGCAAGGGACGAAATGTTCAAAAGCCTGCGCAAAGGCGAAAAACGTTTTATCATCGCAAGTACCTCAAAGCTTGGAACTGGCGCAAATATTCAGGATAGGATCTGCGCAATTCATCACCTTGACATACCATGGAAGCCCTCTGACCTCACTCAGCAGGACGGACGTGGAATACGGCAAGGCAACAGATTTTCGCAAGTCGGAATATATCACTATCTTACAGAGGAAACCTTTGACGCATACATGATGGGCATTATAACAAACAAGGCGAAATTCATAAATCAGATCTTGACCTCAAAAAGCCCTGCTAGAGTTTCAGAAGATGTTGACGAAATGGTACTTACATACTCCGAAATGCAGGCTATAGCAAGCGGTAATCCTATGATAAAAGAGAAAATACAGCTTGACAATGATGTTGCAATGCTGAAAACCCTTGAAGCAGAACACAAAAAATCAATTTACAAAATGCAGGAGTTGGCAGAGAAGATTTTGCCGAAACAGATAACACGATACTCTGAACTTCTCAAAAAAGCTAGGAACGATATGTCTAAATATCAAAAAAATCAGGCGTTGAACAAGGAGTTTGAAATGACAATAGGCGGCGTCAGATACGATAAGAGAGAAAATGCAGGAGAACAAATTGCCGTGGCAATGGCAAAATGTACTGCCACAGGTGAGCCTATAGAGCTTGGAACGTATCGTGGCTTTAAAGTCACAATAGAACGAAATCCGTCAGCAAATACTTTTTTTGAGCTTGATAAACCTTGTATCGCTGTTCTCCACGGAGAACTCACCTATTCATGTGACGTTGCCACAGATAATGGCGTGGGAAATGTCAGAAGAATTGAAAATCTTGCAGGAATACAGATAAATCAGAAGCAATGTTCTCTTGAAGAACAGCTTGAAAAAGCAAACAAGGATCTCTCAGAAGCTCAGCAAAATATGCTCAAACCATTTGAACATGGACAAGAATTAGCCGAAAAGACAAAACGTCTTGAATATGTCAATGCACAGCTCAGCGGAAATTCTCAGAGTATAAATAATGTTCCTGAAAGTGCTGTGGAATTTAGATTCCATAATAACAAATATCAGGCATTGATCGGCACAAAAAACAAATCAGAATGGTGTGATGTAGTATCAAAGGGTGGCAAGCTCATCGCTGCGTCAGATACAAAGGTCTACAATCTGTCTGAAAAAGAAAGCGACCAGTTTCGCAGCTATGTTTTTAACGGTGACAAAATTGACACAGGCAAGAATAATTCCTTACTGGAAAAACTTAAGCCAAAGGCTCTTAAATTATAAAACATTGAGAGGAGGTGAGGGTATATGATAGACAGAAGATACGAATCAGGCAAAAGCTTTGTCATGTACTCTAAAGAGGAGCTTGAAGCCGCACGGCGAACAGATATGGTCACATTTCTCGAAAGCCACGAAGGTTTCAGCTTTAAATCGTCAGGCGGTTGGTATATAGGGATAGAGCATGACAGTCTTAAAATCAATCCAGACCGCTATACCTGGCACTGGTATTCAAGAGATCTGTTTGGAAAAGGTGCTATCGACTGGCTCTGCAAAGTTGACGGATATGGTTTCAGAGATGCTGTATCACGACTCATAGGGGATAGCTGCAGTATACGAGCCTCACCCGATTTAAAAGCCAATGAGCAGCATTATCCGAAAAAAGTTAAGAAGCCAAAAGCTGAGCTTACACCGCCTCAGCCTATGCAGGGCAAATGCCGTGAGCTTTACGCCTACCTCAACATCACAAGAAAGCTGCCTGCCGATATAATTTCATACTGCGTCAGCAATAAGCTTATTTATCTTGATGTAAAAAAGCGAGCTATATTCTGCGGCTACGATAAGACAGGAAAAATGCGATTTGCCGAGGCGAAGATCACAAATACCTTTAACAAATACTATCCGCAGAATATTGAAGGCAGCACTAAGGATTATAGTTTTTATGTTTCCGCAGTGCCCGGCTCTTATGGATATGACCCTGCAAAGATATATGTGTTTGAGGCTCCCATTGACCTGTTGTCACACGGCGCTTTAATGCAGCTTTCAATGAGAAAACAATGCTCAGCTATCGGTCAAGGGGACAAATACCGTCCTGACTGCTGGCTTGGCGTAAACAGAGTATCCCTTTCAGGCTGTTCTGACATAGCACTTAAGCAAAGACTATCTGATGATCCTCGTATCACACAGATAGTCTTTTGTCTTGATAATGACGAAACAGGACAGCAGGCAACGGAAAAGCTTATGAACAAATATTCACAGCAGTATACCGTTTCAGTCAGCATACCGCCTTACGGCAAAGACTGGAACGATACACTCAAGGCTGTGGTGTCAGCACATTCAAAACTAACAGATAAAACAAAAACGGAGGAATGAATTATGAAACTGAAAGAAAAAATCAAAGAAAAGAGCATAAAGCTTAGTGCTCGTATATTCGGAATTATGACAGCTTGTCTGTCATCAGCCATTGCAGCCTTTGCCGATGTTGAAACAGACGCAACCTCAGGTGTATGGGCTTCGGTCGCCACCTGGATCACCAAAAACAAAAATGGGCTTTCCATTGCAGCCAAAGCACTGCTTGGACTGTGTCTGGTCGGCGTTGTTATATGCCTCGGTGCAAGCGGCAAAAACGGCATATCCTCAGTCAAGGGATGGCTTATCGCTATCGGCGTGGCTGCTGCCCTGCTCGTTTTCGGTGACGCTTTCCTTGACTCAATATATGTAGCTTGATCTGCACGGACACATAATTGTGTGTGTCCGTAAAAGCGTTATTTTTAACGTTTTTACGGGCATACACAGATAGACAGAAAGGAGTATTATTTTGAAGTACATGAAAAGCAAAAAGGTATGGTATCAGCTTATATTCATCACCGCCATTGTTATGAGCGGCTGCGGCAGTATACAGGCTTGTGCAGCAGAACTGGGATATACAGGGTGTTCCTCAGAGATTTTGAAAATGGTAACAATAAAGAATCATTTTCGTGATCTGTTGATAAATATAGAATTTAACATACTGAGTTTTCTTTGTGATGTGATAGATTACTTTGATAAGGCTGTCAAAACATTACTCAAACTCAATTTCTTCGACTACCTGTCGGACGAATTCAGCTTAAGTCAAATGCAAACAATTATTCTGTCTATCATGAGCCTTGCACTTGTTTTTGGAGCGTGTGCTCTCGTGATATTCAGAAATAAGATCAAAGTGTCTGATTTTTTGATGAGTATTTTGGTCTCAACTATACTGCTTGTAGCATTTCCGGCATTCATATCTTCTTGCAACTCACTTCGCAGCAAGGGTATAACAACAGCACAGAACATAAAGATCAATGATCAATCTGAACAAACAACGGTCGACAAAGACGGCACAGTCACTGTCGGAACATTGGGCAAGGATCTTCTGGCGTCGGGAATATATGACGTTGAAAACAGCGTTGATAATAAGAAGATGATGACTTACCTCGATACTGTGGGCAGTTCAGGAAATGTAAAGGACATTCAGATAACAGGTGGAATTGAGCCTGACGATAGCAAGTCTTGGACTACCCGTTATCTTACAGATATACATGACGTATATCCTAAGCAGAAAAAGTACAATAGTCTAACCACAGAGAATATGATGTCCCTTTTAGGACTTGAAAATGAATATAATGTTCTAAAGAATGCAAATGGAGAGCTTATACTCAGTGCAGATTATGGTGCAAATATGCAGGTATACTGTTCTGTATACAGCACATCAGGCTCAATATACGGAAGCGTTCTGTCTGAAAAAGATTATGAAACATTTTTGTCAGCTTCTATTGGTGACGCTTGTCCTTATGGTGCTACACTTGGAGATCTGCATTATCCAGACGGCAGCAGGATAACAAATGTCATTAACTATAATACATATCTTCGTGACATTATAGCAAACCACCCTGCTGTAGCTGCCGCAGGCAAAACGCAGGAGGTAGGAGCAAACGCACATACTGTTGAGGAAGCACTTGACATTATCAAAGATGATGTTATAAGGGAGCTTAACATAGCGGCAAATACCAATACCGCCAAAGATGCAGAACCAGTAAATGCAGAATATCAATCTTTTCCTCTTTTTGACGAGGAAGATTATGATGATCTTAATTCGGTAGAGCAGATCATACGCAGAAATATAACCAGCGGCTACACGGTTGACTGTTTATATTATTATCATATCGACTTCTGGTCAACCTTTGTGCTTATGCTTGCAGTGGCTATCTGCCTTATTTTCAGCGGAATAAAAATAGCAACTACGCTATTTGAAATAATATTTGCACAGCTCATTACACCCTTTATCATAGCAACAGACCTTAACGGCTCAGGCAGAGCTAAAAAAGCTATCCAGAATATGCTGCTTTCAAACATAATTCTTATGATAGTTGTAATTCTTTTAAGAATATACATAGCCGTTATATGGGGCATAAAAGGTTCGGAATACGGCAGCAATTTTGCGGTAATGCTCATAGTTATAATAGCAGGCGCAAAGTTTGTGATAGACGGTCCAGAGGTGTTGACAAAGCTGTTCGGCATTGACGCAGGCGTTAAGTCAGGTGCAGCCACAATGATGGCAATAAATCAATCAATGCAAATGGGCAGTTATGCCACAATGGGACTTGCTCGTACAGGCAGCACAGTTATCCACAGTGCTGGAAGTGTTGCAAAGCATACCGCAAGCAGCGCAGCAGGAGCAGTAAAAGGCTTTGCAGGCGGCGTATATGGTGGTATACACGGCGGTGATACTACCCCTGGCAAGATAGGAAAAGCTATAGGCGGCGCAGCAGCAGGAACTGTAACAGGCGCTGTCGGTGGAGCTTTCGGTCATACTAATGCAGGCGCAAAGGCAGCTTATGCAGTAACAAATCCAGGCTCAATAAAAGATACATTCTCAAATGCAAAAGACAACATTGCCAATAACGTAAAAGAGTCTGTAGGAGAGGGCTTTTCATCAGGCGGCGCAGGCAGCGCTTCAAAGGGTGCTGACGGAAAGGACGGCTTAAATGGCACTAACGGCATGAATGGAGCTAAAGGTGACAGAGGTGCGCAAGGTGCAGCAGGGAAAGACGGCACAAATGGAACTGATACAAGAGCCAACAACAATGAAAACAGCAGCAATAACAGAAATAATAACGGCACATCTCAGCCTGCCCGTGGCAGCGGCTTTAACGTTCCGACATCATCAGGTGAAAATAGCAACAATGCCACTAGCAAGAGCGGCAACGGTTTGAATATTCCAAATCCTGCAAGCAGCAATACCGCCAGTGCAGGAAACGGCGGCAGCTGCTCTGACGCTCCAAAACCGACAAACAGCAGTGAGCCGAATAATAACAGCGGCAGCGGCTTCAATAAGGAAGGAGAAAACTAAGCTATGGGAGTAGTACCGAAAAAAACTAAAGCGGAGCAGCGTATATTTAGACACATAAACCTTACCAAAATAGTTGGCTTTATAGTTACTCTTTTGGTAGCCTCGCCGTTATCAGGAATGTTGGTCAGCTCTAAGCTGGGCATTCCTTTTATCATATTCTGTGGCGCAGTGTTTATTATTATGAGTGGCAAAAGCCCCTCTGACCCCTGCAAATGCTTTGCAGAGGCTTGGCTTGAGTGGCTCAGCTTTCTTATGACAAATAAAACGCTGCATAAGCACAAGGAAGGAGAACAAAATAATGAAAAAGAAGTCATCGACATTGAAAAGTAAAATCAAAACTTCCAAAGGCTTTGCGAGAGAAAAAAAGACCAAAAAGCTGAAAGATGATCCGTCAAGCATAATGTCACGTCTGTCATTTGAAAGCATACATAACGGAATAGTCGAGCTGAAAGTAAAAGGCAAGCCGCTCAAAATGGGCGTGCTTGCAGTATCGGGAATGGATATATTTGACCTTAATGACTATGACCGCAACACTGTTTTCAATAATTTTGCGAAAGCAACATTATCCATAGGCACAGGTCACAAGTATGTTTTCACATCAAAAACGCCATATCTTGCTAATCAAAAAGCTTTTATAAAATACAAAAGTCAGCAGAGCATAAACAGATATTCCGAATATCTGCTCAATGAACAGTACGAGCTGTTTGACAGCTTTGAGAGCAGCCATTTTGACAGAATGGCGTATCTTTTCATATACTCCGATGACGAGAAGAAAATCTATAACGGTGCACAACGTTTTATCAGCCATATGCGAGATATAGACGTATCGTGGTGTTCCGATGATGAAATAATCGTCACGCTTAACAAGCTTATCTGTCTGAATACAGAAAATCAGCAGCTATCTGAAAAAGGCAGCCTGAATGAGATCATTTTACCTGAGAAGATAACTTTTCGACCTAATTACTACAAAGTAAATGATGTATACGCACAGACGATAGTTGTTTATGATTATGCAGCGGAAATCGATGACCTCAAGCTGGCTCAAATGGTAATACAATCCTATGATACCATAGTATGGGATATAAGCATATCTGAAAAGGATAAAGTCATAGATGAGATAAGTGCATCCCTGCGTGAGTTAGAGTCACGAGGAGGAATTATTCAAGACGCTGCCGATAAGATAGATACAAATACCGAGTATCAAAAGCTTGAGATCATTTATCAGAACATAAAAAACGGCAATGAGCAGATATATTATGTTACGCTCAGATACATTCTGAAAGACACCTCACTTAGCTCTTTGAGCAAGCGTTCAAAAGAGCTTATCCACGAACTGCAGCTCAGCGGTCTGTCTGCGTATATACCGACAAATACCACACAGCATGAGTTTCTTTCTGTTATCGGTGATAAAAGCAACACTATTCAGACACCGTTTCCTGTTTTTGATACACTGTCAAGGCAGTTTCCTTTCTATTATCAGTCACATATCGATGATACAGGACTTTTCTTTGGATTCACGGAAACAGGCGGTTTGAATATTCTAAACACGTTTAAAAGGACAAAGACCCGTAACTCATTCGATCTGCTTGCGTTTGGTCTGAAGGGCGGCGGAAAATCAGTTACTTTCAAATCAATGCTTGAGGATCAGCTGCTTTTGGGCAATAAAGTAATGGTACTCGATATCGAAAGTGAATATCAGCCTATGGCTAAAGTTTACGGCGGACAGACAATAAAAATCAACAGCAGCTCAAAAATAAATCCCCTTCAAATATGCAAGGTAGTCGATGCAAGAGTTGATGATGAAATCTCACCTGAGGACGAGGCAAGAGAGAATTTTGCCACAGAGATGTCACGAATACGCACATTTATGTCTATGTATATACCTGAAATAGATATGTATACTATGGAAATCTTCATGGATCTTGTGACAGAATGTCTATCCGACAAGGGCATTTTCCCCGAAACAGATATAACACTTTTAGAGCCTGATAAGTTTCCCTGCTTTACCGATGTGAACAACAAAGTCACTGAAAAGCTGTCACAAACGGATTCACTGCCTAAAAGAAAATATGACGCATACTGCAATATACAAGTATACATAAAGCAGCTTTGCGGCAAGGGTGCATACGCCGGTATGTTTGACGGGGCAACGAACATTGATGTAAAAAGCAACGATCTTATCATCTTCGATGTTAAGAGCATCAGTGAAATGGCTGACAATGTTTATAATGCACAGTTGTTCAACATACTCACTATAATGTGGGCTACCATATGCAAAAACATAGGATATAATCAAAACGTTATCAATCCATGGGATATGCGAAACGTTGTGTGCCTTATTGATGAAGCACACCGTTTCATTTCCGTAAAATACCCTCAGGTAACGGAGTTTATAGAAAAACTATGTCGCCGTACACGAAAATATTTTGCAGGGCTATGGTTCGCAACGCAGTCGATACTTGACTTTATTCCAGACGGAAATCTTGCGGCAGCTAGCTCGATCAAGGTTATTTTCTCACTTGTCCAGTACAAAATGATACTCAAACAATCGCCGGAAAGCATTGAAATTCTTCATCAAGCCTTTCCTCGTTTTTCATATGCAGAGCTCAGAGAAAGCACAGCATTTGAACCGGGACAAATGCTTTTGTCGTTGGACTCGGACAGAGATAAGCTCCATTGCAGAAGAATAGTCGGAGCAAGACAGCTATTGTATATGGGCAATGCTCAGGACAGGATCGAGATCATACACAACTGCTTTTCTCATTATTATAATGAGCACACTAAGCAGGAATACGGTCTTATGCTGAGAAAAATGGACGCTGATTATTTCAGAAAATGCTTTCTTGCAGAAACATATTCTTACCTAAAAATCGAACAGCACATAAGCCAATATATCGACACTGTGATCATTCAAATGGTTGATAATCTTATAAAAGAACTTCTTCAGGCAGCTGGAACGGAGGCGACAAAATGAAAGTAGTAAGTCCAAAAGCGAGCAGTAAGATATATAAGATATTCACTATTGTTACTGCTGTTCTGGCTGTTTTGTTTCTCACATCCAACAGTTGGATAGCCTCACTTACATACAAAAGCAAAAGCAACGGCTATAACAAAACAATGTCACTTAACGGCTATAATATCAAGGTGACAGACGCAGCGTATTACGACAATGTATGCGAATTTGTCATAAAGTGCCGCCTTTCAGGGTCTGACACTGGAGCTACATATCCTGAGGTTACGGCTGTAAATTTTGACGACGACCTTACAGATCATAAGTTCACAGCAGGCAATAAGTATGACGATTATTCAAGAAAGATCACAGTAAAAAATCCGCCGTCGAATTTCAAAATAATGCGTGTGGTTATTAAAACTTCTATGCCTGACACAAAATATGATGACGCATATGACGAGTTTGGTGAGAAGATACCGGCGCACACCGAAAAAGGGAAAACTATCACACTTAGAGTAACTATAGACAGAAAAGATATGCAGACCCACGCCGTGAAAATAGTTCCGGGGTACTCTGAGGAAAGCTCAAATGCGAACACAACAAGCAGTTTATACAACTCTGAAACATCTAAAATCACGAGCCAACAAGCTGTAGCAGTGACAACACAAGCTACAGCACCAACCACACATGATCTGAGTGAAAAGGCTGCCGAAGCATCTCAAACGAGCAGGACTACCACGGAGAAACGACAGCCTGCAACAGCAGAAATGAACACGCAGCCTGCCGAAACAAGGGATTACAATGAGCCTGCATATGCGCCGCCGCAGACCACCGGCACGACACATAAAGAGCCTGCATATGCACCACCGCAAACCACAGCAGCAACACATAATGAGCCTGCACAAGCTGAAACCACCACAACACAGGCAAGGGTATATTCCATAAAACTCACAACAGAATTTGAGTACAATGACGTTCAGATCAAGATAGGCGAGCACACTCAGCTTCGTGCAGAAGTCAAACCCGATAACGCCGTAAATAAAAACGTAAAATGGGAAAGCAACCGTCCAGACATAGCAACAGTCGACAGTAATGGAAGGGTCACAGCAGTTGCAAAAGGCAAAGCTATCATATCCGCAGTAACAGAAGATAAGGGCTTGCAGGCAAGCTGTATGGTGACCGTCAAGGAATAGAAAAGAGGTAATAAAAATGCTATTTAACAACTCGTCAAATAAAATAAGAATCATAGGATTCTTGGTTTCAGAAGTAAAAATCATCAATGCCTATGCAATAGAATTTCTTATAGCCGTACCGAGAAAAGTCAAAAAAGGAGAGCAAGGATTTAATGATGTTTTCACTGTATATGCCAACGAGGCAAGCACGATCTCCTTTGCAAAAAATCATTTGCACAAAGGCTGTGTAGTAGTTGTAAAGGGAGAACTGAGGACCTTTACGGACAAATCAGTGAAGATATGCAGCAGTGATATAACCATTTCGTCACAGAACAAGTGAGGTGAAAACGTTGGAGAATATTCTTTTTGAATACCCGGTACGAGAAGATAACGGTTCATTAGATGAAGAATTTCAGGTATTAAAAAAGCAGCTAACAAAGCTTAAATATGCCGTGATGATATCATCTTTTTGTGCATTGGCGATGTATTTTTTATCTGCATTTTTTGCAAAAGCAGAACTGATTTTTTATTTTCTGACAGCACTTTTTGTGTGTATCGCAATGATAACAGGCAAAATTTTTGTGCGGTATCCTAAACATTTTTTGCACATAAAAGCTACAGAAAATGAACTGGAGATCACATACTATAAAGACAAAAAAAGTACACACACTTTTGCGTATGGTGAAATAGAAGAAATACGTTTTGCAGATAAAAGTTATACGGCTGTCTGTATTAAACGTGAGGGCAGAAAGCCGATATTGTTCGAGCTGAATAAGGATACACCTGAGCAGGGCTTTTTCCTTTTTACCATTCAGAAAATACTGCCTGCTGTTTGCAAAACAAACAGCAAAGCGATAGCTAAAGAATTTGGAAATGAAGATGATTATTACAACAGAATTTACGAGGGGAATAATTAAAAATGGATATAATCATACGCAATATCCCTGAGAATATGATAGATAAAATAGACAATATAGCAAAAGCTGAGGACTTATCACGGAACGCATTACTTTCAAAACTAATATCAGATTTTGTGAAAAGCAATGACGATTTTGTTGTAAATATTCTTCCGCCTATCGTTCGTGCGTTAGTAAATCAGGAGCTTGACCGCCTTTCAGAGGGCGCAAATTCCACTATAAATAATGTGTATATTGCAGCGCAAAAAATGATAAATACAACAGAAAAAATCGAAAATCTGCTTACAGAAACGATAACAAATTCTGAAGAAAACTCAATTACAAATGAAGAAATTCTCAGGGTGCTTGAAATTTCGGACAAAGAAAATTCATAAACAGGGCAGTTTTGTTTACACAATAGAAATATATACAAATTATTACAGCATGAAAAATATCTAATTCGTATATAAAGCGGTAAATAATAGGAGCTTTCGTATATAAATCATATATAAAATTTGAGTTGTGATATATAAATAATATATAAACTGCCATTATATACAAAAAATCGTATATAAATCGTATATAGAAAAAGACCTGATGATATCACAGTACCCCATCTGAAACCTCGGTTCTACCGAGGTTTCCAGCAGGCACGATATCGTGCCTTTATGCTCTTGACCCACACCTCTAACTTAGATATCACAAAATAAAATCAAACTACACGGAAAGGTTGGATGAAAAAATGAAAAGCAAACCTATCAATAAACTGCTTTCTTTTTCCGAGCAGGATTTTCAAAAGTTTGTTGAGATAAAGAATCTAAAAGACTTTTCAACTTACAGTGATTGTCTTGCATTTCTGATAGACAGCACTTACAGTAAAGTAAAACATACAGCAAGCGTTGATCGCTTGGCGAATATAGAAAATGATATTGAAAAGCTGCTAATGATCGCAAAAGAAAATAACAGCATGATATATCAGGAGCGTGACGGAATTAATACGCTCCTGCACTTCTATGAAGTGCAGGAATTCCACTCAGCCGACAAGCGTCTGAGTGACAGCGAACCGCATGACGTCATGTCACGATCAAATGACAACTACAAGAGCATCGTACATTAGCGCTCAGTTGATAAGGGTGCAGACTCCCTGCAAGACGAACAGAGTGACTAATAATGACACCAGGAATATTTCACAAATGCAAATTCGTATACAAGTGGCGAATAAGCGGTGACGGTGGCAACAAGATATTCGATTTTCTGGACTATATGCTCCGCCCTGAAGCTTTTGAGCCGAACAAACACGCCAACGAAATGGAGTATGTATATTCAGAATTTGTACCAAACGAGAAAAGTCAGGCTCAAAACATAAAAGCTGAACGCTCTTTAGGTGCTTTCACAAGCACACAAGATAGTCTGACTCCTGCCGATATAGACAAGATACGTCAGCTTGAAGCTGTCAGCCGCTCTGAGGGCTGTCCGAAATATGCAGGAGTTATCTCATTTGATAACGCATATCTGCGGCAGAATAATTTCATAGTCGGCAATCAGCTCAACCGCCAGGCACTTATTGAAGCCGCACGAAAAGGCATTAACAAAATGATAGACAAATCAGAAAAGTTGGATGCAAGTAACTGCTACTGGGTCGGCAGCATTCACGTCAATACAGGTAATGTACATATCCATTATCAGCTTCTTGAATATCACCGACTTGAAGATAGACGCATTACATACAAAAACAAAGGTCAAGACGATATCGAGCAGAAAGCTTTCAACGCTTTGAAAACTGAAATGACGCACTTCATTGACAAAAGTGCCGCCGCTGCTAACCTTACTGAATTTCAAAGAAACGTGCTTGCACCTCATATCAAGTCCGAGTTTGCAGGCAGTATTCAAAAAATAAACGCAATTATCGACAAGCTTCCTGATGACCTAAAAAACAGCGGCAAGCAGTGGTGGTATGCAAAACAAAATGATGTGACAAAAAACGAGATAGACAGTTGTATCAGATCTGTCATATCAGAAAATCAAACTTTGCAAATAATGTTTGACACATATCTTCATAAGCTCGACAGCACACAAGCAATGTTCCGAAACAGATACGGACAAAATTCAAGGTGGGCTGAGTATAAAGAACATCAGCTTCACGATCCGTCAGGTTTTTACTCCAGAGTAGGAAACTCATTTCTTTCTATCTGCCGTGAATACTACAACACAAAGAATGTCAATTTTGAACCACCTGAGGATCTGCATTCCCATATAGATCTTGATAATACTTCTTACTTTCCAAAAACGAAAACGTATCTGTCTGAAAAAGAAAGCGAAGGCTTTTCTGAGAAAAATGAGTCTGACTACAACAACGGTATTTCCTCGCAGAAATCAAAAGTGTATCTGTCTGAAAATAAAAACGATGATTTAGAGGATGCTATGCCTTATGACTCTTTAGAAAACTCTGATATCCCTGATGATTTGGAAATGTACCTATCTTCAAGAAATTATGATGAGTTGTATGAACCAAATGAGCCTGACTACAACAACAGTATTTCCCCGCAGAAATCAAAAGCGTATCTGTCTGAAAATGATAAAAGCGATCAGGCAGTGGAACGTCTACGCATAGATTGGAGCAAGAACTATAAGCTTGCCCTCGACTATATGTACGGAAATGAACAGAACAAATCAGCAGTCATAAAGAAAGACCCCGAAAAAGCTTTTGAAATACTCTCAATAGAAAGCAAAAGCGGAAATATTATCGCAACATATGACATAGGCAAGCTTTATGACAGCCAAATGCTAAAATCCAATGACGGCGATACACTAAGTCAGCAATATTACAGCAAAGCCTTTGAGGATTTTCACAAGCTGCTGTCCATAGTAAGCATGAGTGATGACAAACGTGATAATTGGACAAAATCCTATCTCAACTATCGTATAGGTAAAATGTACGAATATGGGCTTGGCGTTACTCAAGACTATAACTCAGCCATAGAGCATTATAAGCTGTCTGAAAACAAATATGCTTATTTTGCTCTTGGAAACATATACAAATACGGATCTGGTGTTGAAACAGACTATGCCAAAGCATTTGACTATTATATGCGCTCACTAAGCAGCAAAGGCGGAATGCCGTTCGCAAGTTATGCCGTAGGACAAGCTTATGAACTGGGACAAGGAGTAGAAAAAGACCTATCAAGTGCGCATAATTTTTACGCTGAAGCTTTAAAAGGTTTAGAGAAAGTATTCACTAAAAACCATGACGATAATATCAGCTACAAGATAGGTATGATGTATCTGAATGGCAATGGAACGGATATAGACCTTGAATGTGCTGAAAAATATCTGCTGCTCTCGGCGGACTCCAATAACTATAAAGCACAATATATGCTCGGTAAGCTCTATCAGAGCGACAGCAAAAAAGATCTTCAAAAGGCTGAAAAAATTCTGATAAAGGGTGCTGAAAACGCACAGGATAAAACAGGATTGTGTGAATATAGTCTTGGCAAGCTGTATCTTTCACAAGAGAGATATGACAAGGCGGCATCATACTTAGAACGTTCAGCAGCAAAAGATAATTACTATGCAGCATACACTCTCGGAAAACTGTATCAAGAGCAATTTAACGATAATACACAGGCTGAGAAATACCTTCTTCAAGCTGCCGATCACAAAGACGATACTATGGGTATAGCAGCTTATCGCCTCGGCAAGCTGTATCTGTCTGAAAATAACAGACGAAAAGCATTGCAGTATTTCACGAATGCCGCTGACAAAGATAGCATACCTGGAATGTATGCTGCAGGAAAAATTCTTCTTGACAGCAAAAAAACAACAGAAGTTTCAAAAGGGATACGCTATCTTTCATCAGCCGCAGATAAAGACTTTGAGCCTGCGATATACACTCTGGGCAAATATTATAGCTCATTCAATAATACAAAAGCTAAAGAATACCTTAAGCGTTCTGCGTTTGAATACAACGATCCAAATGCCCAGTATATACTTGGCAAAGTGTATCTGTCTGAAAACAAGCACAAAATGGCTGAGGATTGCTTTCGCAGATGTGCTTTAAACGGCAATGACAGCGGTCAGCTCGCATACGGATTAATGCTGCTCCGTGACGGTCAGAACAAGGCTGCATTTCAATGGCTGAGAAAGTCAGCACGCTCAGGCAATGACATTGCTAAAAAGATAATAAGCGGCAAAAAAACAGATATACCATTTGAATTCAGACTGGCAGGCTGTATGCAGGCTCAGAGGACACTTCTTCATAAATCATCAAATATGCTGCGTAAAGCATTAAAATCAGAGGAGGCAAAGACAGCACGTCTTATGCGAGAATTTGAGATCGAGCAGGAAATGGCGAAAGCCAAGGAAAAAAGCCGCAGCGTTTGACAGGAGGAAATTATATGTATATAGACAAAATAAAACGTATACTCAATGCTGCTATAGCAAAAATACTATGTGTGTTCGGCTGGATCTATGATCAGGCTATGCGTGTTCTTAATGCAGTAAACAAAACACCTATTGAAAAAGACAAAGACCGCAGAAACATCAGAGTAAAGCAGTTTGCCATTGCAACATCGGTAGTCTACATTATCATTAACAGCATTTTCATCTATGTTATAAAGTCATTGAGAAGTATAAGCGCCGTCAATGGCAGTGCAGATTATTCAAGAACGCACTTTATGCCGTGGAATATCATTGTTCCACCCGGATTTATGATGTTCATTTTTGAGATAATTCTTTCTCTTATAGTTGGTCTGGGAATAACGGTAAAACTGCATACACTCTACCGAATGAAAAATGACAGCAAGAACGTTAAGGGTGACAACAAGTTTATGGAGGACAACGAACTGTTAGATCATTTTCTGGCAGTGCCTATGGATAACATCACTTCAGCAGAAAAGGCAGGAATGCTCATAGGAGAAAGCAACGGCGTCTACTACATCGAACCGGGCACATACAACACAATGACCGTAGGTGCTCCACGTTCCGGCAAGGGTGAATGCTACGTGCTGCCAAGCCTGAGGCTTATGGCGAATGCAAAAGAAAAGCCCTCTGTTATCGTTAATGATATGAAAGGCGAGCTGCTTGAACTGACCTATAAGGAATTTGCCAGAAACGGCTACAAGATAGTTACTCTTAACCTTATCGATACTGACCGTTCGGACTGTTGGAACCCTCTTCAGCTTATTATTGACGAGTACCTCACGGCTAAACACGGCAACAATGACTTGTCGCAGACTTCAAAGCTCGTCAGCTCATTCGCTCACTGCCTTACAGACGATACCCAGAGCGAGGCTATATGGACAGACTCCGCAAGGTCGCTGCTCAGTGCCCTTATATACTATTTCTTAGATAAAGGCTATGAGAAAAATGATATGTCCTGCGTTAATATGTTCAGTATCACAACATTCTTTACTGAATTTGGAATTTACAATACTGTTATCGAGGACGAAAGCGGCAACAAGAAAGAAGTCAACGCACTTGATGAGCTTTTCAACGCACTGCCTGTGGGCTGTCTTGCAAGAACATCCTACTCTACGTCAAAGTTTTCTCAAGGCGAAACACGTTCATCGATATATACTGTACTTTCGGGTGACCTTGAGATATTTATGACAGATATGGGTGTGCAAAAACTCACATCGAAAAGTGAGATAAAGTTCAATGATCTTATAGATATCGACAGACCCTGCATTATATATATGCTCGTTCCATATGAGGAAAAATCACGATACGTTATCGCCTCGATGTTCGCAGATCAGTCATTTTTGTATCTCGCAAAACAGGCAAGAAAGTTTCCGGACGGAAAGCTGCCAAGGAAAATAGAGTATATGTATGACGAGTTCGGACAAATGACTAAGCTGCCTGACCTCAGCAGTAAAATGAATGCCTCACCCGGTGCTAACATTCTTTTCAATCTATTTCTTCAGGACTACGGACAGCTTAAGAAATATGAAAAAGAAGAAGATGGCATAAAAGGCGGCTGTAACATTCAGATATACATATTATCTCTTAATGGCAATACAAACAAAGCGTTTTCTGAAATGATAGGCAATGAAACAGTAAACTATTTGACATTCAGCGGCAGCCTGTACGGATTTTTAGATCACCAAGGTGAACGAGTTGACAGCAAGGCGCTGCTCGATACAACACAGCTCTCAAAGCTGCCGTTCGGCACTGCTATTGTCAAAAAAATGCGATGTGAACCAATAAAGACCAATATTACGCCATATCATCTGCTACCTAACAAAATGCCACGCATACCTATAGACGAGCTGCCGATAAAATCTCGCAACATTGACCTTTCCGCAGCAATGTATCCATATGACGAGCTTTGGGACAGTCTGGGCGTAATAGGTTATCAATACAGATTAGACAGCCTCAAAAAGACTGCTGAACGTGCTATGAATGACTACTATATGCAGCTAGGCAAGATAGACCAAATAAAGTCAGACGGCAGCACTGTGTCCGAAAGTATGTATAAGGCTGCACTTGAACTTGAGAAAAATGCCGGTGCGGCTCAACGGCAAGTCATAGAATATCAGCAACAGGTACAAAAGCTCAATGAGTTTCGTGCAAACGAGGCACGAAAGATCTTTGCAGAGGCATATGGAACAAGCGGCTCAGACGAAGAAGATGATTACACCGATCAGGACGAGCTCTATTTCCCAGGAGAATACCCGGACGATGGTCCGTATGTCGATATCACCGCCCTGCTATATAAGATCAACGGACTTGTAGGCAGCGAGCTTGGAGGATTTCTTTCAGATCAGAACTATGCCGCTGCAAGGGGCTACATAAAGAAAATACAGAAACGTCCTGATATACGCAGCAATTTTGTTGTCGATGAATGGGCGGCACTGGAACAATACATAAATAACGAGGAATTGAAAAATGCGAATACCTAACAGCTTTGTTACACGTTTTACACAGGCATCAGACTTGAAGCTTGCCTGTGTATTCTATAGTCTTATCCACAAGAATACAAAAAGAAATCTGCTTGGCTATGAGATCACAGTCAAGCAGACGACTCTTGTGTCACTATGCGGCTTTTCGGCATCCACTGTCAAGCGTGCGGTAAGCTCACTGCTCAAAAGTGGGTTTATCAAGTCCCAGAAGCGCCAGACAAATGCTCCCGGAAAGCTTGGCACATATACATACACTATTGATGTCGTATCTACAGCTTCTAAATATTTCACCATGGATAAAAAGCTCATAAGCAGATTGAATGGAAATGAATTCAGAGTTTATGCAATGTGCTGTAAGCTGGCTGACAGCTCGCACAAGAGCTTTTTCCAAAGCTATAATGATCTATCTCAGCTTCTGGGCATGAGCCGTCAGGACGTTCTCAGGACGATAGAAAAGCTTGTAAAAGGTAAGTTCATTCGTAAAAAGAAAATCAGAACTCGTGTAGGTGATTTTACAGACAACACATATACTGTCTGCATATATGTTCCTCACAGCAGAATAAAAAAAGCCCCCCGCCGCTCAAGCAGGAGGCAGAGCATTCATTGTTATACAATGAACACAACCATCAAAAACACAAGTTCATTGTATAACAAAAAATCGGATTTGTCAATAGGTTTTAAGAAAAAAATGCGGCTTTCGGAGATTTTTTTCTTAAAAAGGGGTAGTGGGTAAAATGAACTGTCTATAACTGACCCATTCTTGATTATCTGTCTGAAAACAGATATTTGATGTTTCTGTATCTATACTTGAATTATTTTTTTTAGAATATGCACGCTTTTTATCAAATTTTGCCTTCTTTTTCAGACAGATATTGCTTTGCTGCTGTAAAAATCTCTGCTTTTGTTGTAATATATTATATATTCTAAAAACAAAGGGGATCATTATGACAACTATTGAAGAATTAATCAGCGAAAAGGAAGAGCTTGAAAGGCTTGTGGTAAAGCTTGCTGCGGAAAATCAGCAGCTTAAGGACGAGATTTCTGAGAAAAAGGCAAATGATATTCTATTTGCAGATCTGATCGAGCAATGGCTCAAAAGCCGAAAGATGGCGGTAAAAATCAACACCTATGAGGCATATCGTTCCCAAGTGTATGTGCACATCGTGCCATACTTTCGCAGCAAAGGCACAATGCTTTCAGAGATCACGCCCGGTGTGCTTGAGGAATATTATCTAGTCAAATACAACGCCGGTCTATCGGGCTTAACGATACGCAAACATCACTCGAACATCAAAATGGCACTTAGATATGCGGTCAAGAACAGTTTGACAGACCACAATGCAGCCTTGCTTGCGGAACTTCCCTGCACTGACCGTTACTGTGGAAATTTCATAAGCACAGATCAATTTGAGATAATTCTTAACAAGGTCAAAAACACTGACCTCTATACGCCTGTGTTTCTGGCAGGAACTATGGGACTCAGACGCAGCGAGGTTCTGGGGCTGCGTTGGTCAGACATAAACTTTGAAACGCAGACTATGTGCATACAGCATACTATAGTCAAATGCATTAAAGATCACAAGATAACTTTGGTGTTTTCAGACGTTCCAAAAACCAGAGCAAGCCGCAGAACCTTGCCTCTCCCCTCAGGCGTGCTCAGATACCTCAAGGAGCTTAGACGCAGGCAGCGCGATAATTACACGGCTCATCGTGACAAATATTCACGAGAATATCTTAAATACATATGCGTTGACGATATGGGGCTGATCGTCAAGCCCGACGATCTGTCTGTTGGTTTCGGCAGGATAATGGCAGAAATGAATTTTCACTGCCGTTTCCACGATCTTCGCCATACCTGTGCGTCACTGCTTGTTCAGCACGGCGTTGAGCTAAAGTCCGTGTCGATCTGGCTCGGTCACAGCAGCATAGCTGTCACCAGCGATATATACACGCACCTTACATATCGTGAAAAGCTGAAAGTCGCTGAAACGATCGATGAGTATATGAAAGATGTCAATGTGTCACCGTGACACATTAGATAAGCGGCTTAGTTTTAATACGTGTTGACAAAATACGTGCAATGTGATATAATATATATGGTGGTGATAGAATGACGTTCAAAGAAATGGATAGGCTACTTAAAGAAGCTGGATGGTATTATGACGGTGCAAGAGGTTCTCACTTCAAATATAAACATAAGAGTAAAAATGGAATCGTCATTGTTCCCAACCACAAAGGAGATATTCCAAAAGGAACGGCAAACGCAATTTTAAAACAGGCAGGGCTTAAATAAGCCCTTGCCTTGTTATCGATGAAAGGTGGTATAAATATGTTATCAATGTATCCGGCTTGTTTTTACAAAGAAAAAGAAGGTGGCTATTCTGTCATATTTCCTGTTCTCGGAATTGCCACTTGCGGCGATGACATCAATCAAGCTATGAGTATGGCAGTTGATTGCCTTGCCGGTTATTTGTATGAGTTAAAACTCAGCAAGAAAGAAGTTCCTGCTGCACCTGATATGGATAAGATCGATATCGATGCAGAATATAACGATTATGAAAGTGCTTTTGTAAATATGGTAACCGTCGATGTTGATGAGTATGCGAAAAAGCACTTTGAAAAGTCTGTCAAGAAAACTTTGACCATTCCCTCCTGGTTAAATGAACTTGCTGTTGCCAACGGCATAAATTTTTCGCAAGTTCTTCAGACTGCTCTTAAGGATAAGCTCAATGTGAATTAATAAATAAGAACGCTTATAAATATAATTCTATGCCGAAAGGATCACTATGACAAATTTTAATGATTTTCTTGATGAACAGTTAAAAGATCCTAAGCTCAAAGCGGAATATGACGCACTTGAACCTGAGTTCACAATAATTCAAACACTGATAAACGCTCGTAAAAAGAGCGGCATAACACAAAGTGAGCTTTCAAAGCTTACTGGAATTGCACAAGGCGATATAAGCAACATTGAAACAGGGAATGCCAATCCTTCAATAAAAACGCTTCAAAGACTTGCCGCTGCTTTAGGCAAAAAACTTAAAATAGAATTTGTATAAAAGAACCCCTAGTGTGTCACGGTGACACACTAGGGGTCATTTTGCATTTATATATAAAAGATATATTTCCCACCATTAATTTCCGCAAAAGTATTGACAAATTGACAAAATGGTGGTATAATTAATATACAGAGGAAATTTAGAGGGCATAAAAAATTGCACCCTCTAAGGCTTATAACCTCCGCCAAGAGATTATAAGCCCAGCAGCACAGATGTTACAGCAACTGTGGAGCTTTCAGAGAATGCTATCCTCGTGCTCTATTATAGCACGTTGGAAATAGATTGTCAAGGGCTTTTCACGATGTCAAACATCTGGAAAGCTCTTTTTGCTTTTAGCTGCTGATTCAACTCATCAAAAATGCAGCTTGAAAATCAAATATCGTAAGTCCTCAAATAAGATTGAGATGAGGTCAACTGATGTGAAACACAAGCACAACAAGACATTGAGTTGTCTTTAAGTCGCTTTGAGCCATGACGTTCGTTACTGTTCAATCACGCCGATCAGGCATTCTTAACATTACAGAACATGAACACGAGCCAGCCAGTAACAGTTAAGCTAACTGCAAGCCTATGTGCCGACGCCACTATGGATTAACATCAGATGATTCGCTTAAGCTCCACAATGTGAAGCTGCCTTGACAAGGTCTAAGAGCGAAACGAAACAAATGTCACAAAACATATCCTAGTTTGTTACTACAAGCTTTCATATATGCTCAGCAAGGATACTTAAAGATACTTGCTGAGGAAAGTCCACATTTTTATATCCTGTGGATTTTCCTTTGTGAGTATCAAAAATGATTGGTGCGCCAGAAGGGACTCGAACCCCCGACCTACTGGTTCGTAGCCAGTCACTCTATCCAAAAATAAAACCACAAATTTCTTTCAGTTAAACAAAATATCATGAAAATGGCTGCTAAGACTTCTTTGGCAGCTTTTTTGATGATATTTACACATATCATCAAGCATAGACAGGGTAGCTCCCTGAGCGGCAGGACGTTCTCCCCTGCCGCTTTTTCTGTGCTTAATACGGAGAACTTAAACATTTTCAGAAAGGGTGTTTTTAATGGAGAACACAAAAACAAAGATCGTATCCGTGGCAAATCAGAAAGGCGGAGTTGCCAAAACAACATCGGCATTCAATATTGCCGCTATTCTTGCACAGCGAGAGAAAAGAGTCCTTATGATAGACCTTGACCCTCAGAGCAGCTTGTCAGTATCGTGCATGAAGTACGAATATGACCCTGACGATATCACTATCACTGAGCTTATGTCATCTATCATAAATAAGAAAACCATTGATTTCAAGACGGCTGTACACCACAACGAGCCGAACAACATTGACTATATTCCTGCGACTATAACACTTTCAGAAATTGAAGTTGACCTGTGCAGAACACGCTGCTGCGAAATGGTGCTGAAGCGTGTCATTAGTAATTACATCGGCTGCTATGACTACATCATCATAGATTGCCCTCCGTCATTGAGCAACTTGCTCTATAATGCACTCTCCGCTGCAGATATGGTATTGATACCCGTGCTTGCTCAGGAAATGGCATTGAGCGGTATTCCGTTGCTACTTGATAGCATTGACGATATTCACGAGTATGCAAACCCTGACCTTGAAATACTCGGAGTATTCGCAACATGGACAGAGAAAAACAACACAATGTCAGCTGAAGTAATTGAGTCAATAAAAGCCGCATTCAATGATAAATACCTTGGCAGCATAAGCAAGTCAAAAGCAGCTCAGGACAGCAGCCGTGAGGGCATCGCCCTTTGCAACTATAAAATCAGCAGCACAAATAAATACAAGAATATGCTCGCAGACGAGTATCGTGTTATAGCTGACAAAATGCTTTAGCAAGCTGGTCCGGGCAGGATGTGCCACGACCACCGCAGTCAATTCCTTTTAAGCGGGAGATTGCTTCATCTACTTTCATTCCTTTTACCAAAGCAGCAACACCCTGAGTATTTCCATTGCATCCGCCATTGAATTTTACTGATTTTACAGTGTCACCGTCGAGTTCAATTTCAATAGAACGAGAACAGACACCTTTTGTATTAAATACTGTCATTTTAAAGTCCTCCATAAAATTAAGAATAATAAATAATTTTTTGTCTATGCACATTATAGCAGAAAAAATATAGAGTGACAAAGACTAATTTAAAACATTCTTTTTTATTTACGAAAAAACCATCTGGTGCTACAAAGGTTAGTATAAACTAATACAAGGGAGAGGAAACACCTGATTTCTCCCCTTTACTATGAATTTAAGGAGGTGCCGGACCCATGAGCGAGGAATACGGCAATGATTTTGTAACCCTGATCGACGAGGACGGCAACGAGGTCGAGTTTGAGCATATCGACACCGTGGAATATAATGGCGTGACCTATCTGGCGTTTATCCCTGCAGAAATCTCCATCGAGGAGGATGCAGAGGTTGTTATCATGCAGATCGTTGAGGAGAACGGCGAAGAGCTGCTCGAGGCGGTTGAGGATGATGAGATTGCAGATGCAGTGTTCAACATCGTTATGGAACGCGCCGAGGCAGAGGAGGAGTAATTCTCCGGCCGAGAGCATAAAATAAGAGTAAACAGCGCAGCTTCGTTATCGGAAGCAAAGTATTTTATTTCGGTAAGATCCTGCCCTGTTCGACAGCAGTCCTTTTTTAACCCACATTTTTAGTACGGGACTTCGGAAAGTTTTGATACTGAGCAGCAGGCCTCCCGGGTATACACGGAAGTTGGAAGCGCAGAGGTATCAAACAGAGGACCCACCTGCA
>OKSD01000066.1_pt1 | contig 102227 bp, 115 predicted proteins | sample 1601221 | NCBI WGS metagenome assembly OKSD01 (sample SAMEA3541550, study PRJEB24748) | human gut metagenome | biome: human gut; feature: human-associated habitat; material: faeces | place: China | collected 2012
ACATATCCATATCTTCCAAAGAGAACTCAACCCGAATCTTTTTCGAGTCGACCTCGCCCTTGGAAAGCAAGACAACCGTCTCGATATGATAAGTCCACGGGAACATATCCACCGGCTGTATCTTTTCCATACAGTAGCCCATGTCCGCAAGCATGCGGCAGTCACGTGCAAGTGTAGCAGGGTTGCAGGAAATATAAACTATCCTGCTTACGCCGCTTTGGGCGAGAGCCTTCAGCACTGCCTCATCGCAGCCCTTGCGGGGCGGATCTATTACGGCACAATCCAGCTTTGTGCCGCCGGATACCAACCTTGGCAGCACATCCTCGGCGTTGCCGCATATAAACTTTGCGTTGGCTATGCCGTTTTCGGAGGCGCTGCGGTTTGCGTCGGATATAGCCTCCGGCACGCACTCTATGCCGATTACTTCTTTGGCGTGTTCAGCCAGCATAAGGGTTATGGTACCTATGCCGCAGTAAACGTCCGCCACACGTTCACCGCCATTCAGATCGAGGAAATCCAGCGCGTAGCTGTACAGTACCTCTGTCTGAACCGGGTTGACCTGCAAAAACGAAGGCATGGACACTTGGAAGCTGTGGCCGCAGACTGTGACGGGCAGTCTTTCGTTGCCCCATAGAGTAGTAAATCTATTGCCAAGTATGATGTTCGTGTCGGCTTTATTGAGGTTGTGTACTACTCCGATAAGGTGTGGTATGCTTGCTCTGAGCATTTCTACAAGCTCAATATCGTGTGGCAGCTTGCCGGCGGTGACGACCATCACTATCACGCCGCTGCTGGATTCACGCACCATGCAGTGTCGCAGCAGGCCGCAGCGTTTCTGTTCATCATATGGCGTAATGTTATACTCCCGCGCCCAATCGGTGACTACCCGCACCGCCGCCATAATATTCTCAGATTGTATGGGGCAGTCTGCTATAGGCACTATGCGGTGGCTGCGGGGCGAAAAAAAGCCGGGCACTATGCAGTGGTTTTCGTCATAACCATATGGGAAGCTGCCCTTGTTGCGATACCGGTCCGGGTGTTCCATGCCGTGACAGGGCTGTACATTTATCTCGCTTCCATCAAACCTGCCGAGACGGATAAATGCGTCCCTCACCTGCTTTGTCTTGGCGGCCAGCTGCGCCGCATAGCTCATGTGCCGCATGGAGCAGCCGCCGCAGCGGGGATATGCCGGGCAATCCTGCTGAGCCCTATCCTTCGACGGTTCCATCACCTCCGTAAGCTTTGCCACGCCGTAGCCCGAGGTAGTCTTTATTACGTGGGCGCGTATCTTTTCGCCGGGCAGAGCCAGGGGCACGAATACCGTATAGCCGTCTACCCTGCCTATGCCCTGCCCCTCAGAACCCAGAGCATCTATGGTAAATTCTATATCGTCGTTTTTTTCTATCGGAATTTCACGCATCATTTAAGCTTTACATTCTCCTCGCCAAGCATTTCGTTCATTATGTCCATAAAGGCGGGCGACGGGTTAATGGACATGCCCCTGTCAGCCTGCATGGCCTTCTTCGTGGCTGCGTCTACCAGTATTACTGTTACATTGCCGGGGTAACACCTGAGCATGGTCTGTATTCGCTCCACCATTGCAGAATCATTCATGTCCAGCCTGAGATACAGCCTGCCGGAGGCGCTTGTCCTTTCCAGCGGAAATATATCGTCCACCAGCACGGTATTGTTCTGATCCTCGCGCATGTTTAGCTTGCCGGATACTATCACTTTATTATCCATGATGAGCTTATTGCTGCAGCGGTTGAATACCGTCGGGAATGCGGCAAGCTCTATGGTACCGGTAAGATCCTCTATAACAGCATATGCCATGAGGCCGTTGCCGCTCTTTACAGGCTTTGTGCGCACGGAGGTTATTATGCCGCCAAGACGTACCTTCTGGTTGTCTGTATATTTTCCCGAACCGTCCGAGGCTGAAAGCTCGCTGCACGATGCAAGCTTATTTAGCTCGTCCGCATATTCCAGCAGCGGGTGGCCGCTTATGTATATGCCCATTACTTCCCGTTCCATGGAAAGCAGTGTGTTCTTGTCGAATTCCTGTATATCGGGCAGGGGTATTGCCGCGTCTGCCGCAATATCGTCTGCCCCCGCCATGTCGAAAAGGGACATCTGCCCGGTGGCCCGCTGCTTTCTGTCGTTACCCGCGGCGGACATTGCCTGATCGTATATGGCGAGAAGCTGAGCGCGCCGTACATTCATGCTGTCAAAGCAGCCCGCCTTTATGAGGCCCTCAACTATGCGCTTATTGAGCTGGTCGCCCCTGCGAATAAAGTCAAAAAAGTCCTTAAACGGGCCGTTCTGCTCGCGCTCCGCGGCTATTTGGCCGGTTATGCTCTCGCTTACATTCTTTATTGCGGCAAAGCCGAAGCGTATGCTGCCGTTTTCCACCGAAAATTTGGCCATGCTGCTGTTTACATCCGGCGGCAGCACCTTTATTCCCCGCTGGCGGCAGTAATTCACGTACTCGGATATCTTGCCCATGTCCTTGCCTATGAAGCTGTTCATCTGGGCTGTCATGAACTCCACCGGGTAGTATTTTTTGAGATACGCCGTTCGGTATGCCAGCACTGCGTATGCGGCAGCGTGGGACTTGTTAAAGGCATAGGACGCAAAGTCCATCATCTCGTCGAATATGCGGTTTGCGGTGTCACGGTCAACTCCGTTTCGCACCGCGCCCGGTACGACCACCTTGCCGTCTTGGACTATGCCGTTTATGAAGTACTCCCGTTCCTTAGCCATCACCTCGTGCTTTTTCTTGGCCATAGCTCTTCGCACGAGATCGCTCCTGCCCCAGGAATAGCCCGCAAGGTCGCGCACTATCTGCATTACCTGCTCCTGGTATACCATACAACCGTAGGTCTTTTCCAATATGGGCTTAAGCTTTTCGTGGGTGTATTTGATATTTTTTCTGTCGTTTCTGGCGGCGATATAACGGGGTATTTGCTCCATGGGGCCGGGGCGGAAAAGGGAAATACCCGCAATTATATCTTCAAAGCAGTCGGGCTGAAGCTGCATCATGAACTGACGCATGCCATTGGACTCCAACTGGAACACGCCGTCCGTATCCCCCTCGGATATCATCCTGAATATGGCCGGGTCATCGTTTTCCATGCGCTCAAGGTCGGGTACTTCCTTGCCCTGCTGCCTTATGAAGTCAAGCGTATCCTTTATAACCGTCAGGTTGCGCAGGCCCAAAAAGTCCATCTTAAGAAGGCCCAGCTCCTCTACCGTATCCTTGGTGAACTGGGTGGTTATGGCGTCCTCGTTGCGCTGTAAGGGAACGTATTCAACGGTGGGCTGAGCGCATATAACCACGCCTGCCGCGTGGGTTGAAGCATGCCGGGGAAGTCCCTCAAGCTTCAATGAGAGGTCAATGAGCTTCTTTACCATCGGGTCGCTGTCGTAGAGGGATTTAAGCTCTACCGAAAGCTCTAACGCCTTTGTAAGCGTCATGCCGAGGGCGTTTGGTATGAGCTTCGCTATCCTGTCCACCTCGGCGTATGACATATCCAGCGCGCGGCCTACGTCCCGCACCGCGAGGCGGGCCGCCATGGAGCCGAATGTGATTATCTGGCATACGTGATCCGCTCCGTATTTGCGGGTGACATAGTCTATAACCTCCTGCCTGCGCTCTATGCAGAAGTCTATATCGAAATCCGGCATGGATATGCGTTCGGGATTGAGGAACCGCTCGAATATCAGATCATATTTTATGGGATCAGTGTCCGTTATGCCCATGGCATATGCCGCAAGGCTGCCTGCGCCGCTGCCGCGTCCAGGGCCTACGAATATGCCGTTTTCATGGGCAAAGTTTACGAAGTCCCACACTATCAGGAAATAGTCCACGAAGCCCATCTGGGCTATCACGTTTATCTCGTATTCCAGCCTGTCCTTCACCTCACGCGTGGCGTCAGGCATTTTTCGATTAAGGCCCTCATGGCATATCTTTGTAAGGTATTCGAGGTTAGTAAAGCCGCTGGGCGCGGTAAAGCCGGGCAGGTGCTGTTCGCCGAATTTTATCTCTACGCTGCACTTGTCCGCTATCTCTTTTGTAGTCTCAAATGCCTCCGGATATTCCGGCAGCATGGCCCTGAGTTCGTCTTCCGACTTGAGATAAAACTCATCGGCGGACATCTTCATGCGGTTTTCATCCGTGACCACGCGGTTTGTCTGTATGCAAAGCAGGACGTCCTGGCTTTCGGCGTCCTCTTTTTTGACGTAGTGTATATCGTTGGTTGCGACGTATTTTATGTCAAGCTCCTTCGCGAGCTTTACAAGCTGTGGAAGCACCTCCAGCTGCTCCGGTATGCCGTGGTTCTGTATCTCTATGTAGAAGTCATCGCCGAATATCCCCTTTAGCCGCCCCGCAAGCGCCTTTGCGTCCTCATACCGGCGCTGCAGGAGCAGCTGAGGTATGTCGCCCGCAAGGCATGCGGAAAGGCATACGAGTCCCTCATGATATTGCTCCAGCAAATCATAATCTATGCGGGGTTTGTAGTAGAAGCCGTCCACGAATGCAATGGTGGAAAGCTTCATGAGATTCTTATAGCCCTGTTCGTTCTTTGAAAGAAGTATAAGGTGGGCGTTTTCACGCATTCCGCTCTTTTCGAGATGGGAGCGGGGCGCCACATAGGCTTCCATGCCGAGTATAGGCTTTATGCCGTTCTTTTTGCACTCCTTATAGAAGTCTATAACGCCGTACATGGCTCCGTGGTCGGTTATGGCAAGGGAATCCATTCCAAGCTCCTTCGCCCTGGCCACAAGCTCATTTATGCGGGCCGCGCCGTCCAGCAGGCTGTACTGGGTATGTACGTGCAAATGTGTGAATCCGCTCATCAGTTATCTCCTATTTGTCCTTGAGCTCCTGCGCTATGATTGAAAGCTTGGCTAACCTGTGGTTAAGGCCGGATTTGCTTATCTCGGCCATTTCCGCAAGGTCGGATAATGTGGCCTCCGGGTTGTTTATGCGAAGCTCTGCCGCTCCCCTGAGCTTTGGCGGCAGGCTGTCCAGGCCGGCATTGAGCCGTATGAACTCAATATCCAAAAGCTGCTGCGCCGCTGCCGCTGCCGCCTTGTTCATATTGGCGTCCTCAAAGTTCTGTTGGCGGTTTATATGGTTGCTTACGCTGCGCATTACCCGCGCCTCCTCAAAGGCCATGGTGCTGTTCATGGCGCCTATTAGGGTTATGAAGTCGGAAACCAGCTCCCCATCCTTGAGATATACTATATAGCTGGATTTTCTCGGCAAGAACTTTGCGCTTATGCCAAGGCTCGCCATTATGTCGCACAGTGTCGCTGCAAACTTTTCGTATCTGCACACGAGCTCCAAATGGTATCCCTTATTAGGATCGCTCACCGAGCCTGCGCCCAGGAACGCGCCTCTCAAAAACGCCTTTGCCTTGCTTTCGTCATCGGTAAGTCGCGGCGGTATGTATCCCAGCTCAAAATCCTCGTCGCCGTCTACCCCGTATCCCGCGTCGTTCAGAAGATTCCTCACGCCATCGCCAGTGAACTTCACTACGTTGCTCACCGCATTGAGCCTCTCCTTTTCACTTATGGAGGTTTCGGCGGTGACGCTGTAAAGCTCCCGGCCGAGGCGTACCGTAAGCGCCGCGACGCTGCTGTTTTCGGTTATATATTGCAGGCCTATGCCGCCACGCCCCAGCGTCATGGAGCCGGCCGCATGGGTTATTCCGCAAAGCAGGGAGCGTTTCTCTTCTGTGCTTCCCAGTTTGCAGCTTTCCACAAGCTCATCTTTTGTCTGAGATGAAAAGGACATATTAGCTCTTGTCTCCTGTACGTTCCTTTATATCGCTGCCCTCTATGGTAAGATCCCGGTGCGTAAGCACTGCGTTATATCTGCCCTTTATCCTGTTGTAAAGTTCCTCTGCCGCGCATACAGAACGATGCCTGCCCCCTGTGCAGCCGAACGCTACCACCAGCCGCCGCTTGTCCTGCTCTATAAAGCGTGGTATCAGCCTGTACAGCATGCTTTCGACGTTGTCCATAAAATCCCGCACGTCCTTATCCGCCATCACGTAATCCCGTATCGCTTTATCTTTGCCACATAACGGCCTCAGCTCTTTGTCGTAATAGGGGTTTGATGAAAATCGCATGTCCAGGACGATATCCGCCTCAAAAGGCACGCCCCGCTTATAGCCAAAGCTCATCACTCTTAGCATAAAGCCGGTGCTGCCCATATTCAGCTCGCGTTCCAGCGCCGTACCCAGCTCCAGAGGGCGCATATTGGTAGTGTCTATTATTACGCTTGCCCTATCCCTGAGCTCTGCAAGCATCTCACGCTCCATGCGTATGCCTGCCGCTATATCGTCCGAAAGGGGGTGGCGGCGTCGCGTCTCGTTATACCGCCGTTCAAGTATCTCATCGCGGCAATCAAGGAATACTATTCTGTAATCCACTCCTGCCTCGTCCAGCCGGCCGAGTGTGTTTTTCATGTTCAGCCTGAATATGCGCTCACGGCTGTCCATTACTACCGCCGCCTTTTCTACAGGCGGCGTAGCCCTATTGCAGAGCTCCACAAGGCCTACACACATTTCGCAGGGCAGGTTGTCCACGCAGAAATAGCCCGAATCCTCGAACTTTTTCAGGGCCTGAGTCTTGCCCGCTCCGGACATGCCGGTAAGAATTATAAGCTGCATAGGCTTTACCTTCCGATGAACTTTACTTCCGTCTCCAGCGTAACGCCGCTGTTTTCGTATACCCTTTCCTGCACCAGCTCGATAAGCCTTTTCACGTCCTCACTGGTAGCGCCGCCCTTGTTTATGATGAATCCCGCATGCAGTGTGCTTACCTCGGCGCCCCCTACGCTCACTCCCTTGAGGTCCGCCTGTTCGATAAGTGCGCCCGCATAGTAGCCTGCCGGGCGCTTAAAGGTGCTGCCTGCGCTGGGGTATGTCAGCGGCTGCTTTGCCCTTCTGCGCTCAGAGTAATCCTTCATGCGCTCCTTCGTCATGCCGTCATCAGGCGAAAGGCTGAATTCTGCGCTCAGGACTATCCTCTCAGGCGCCGCAAACCGGCTGAACCTGTAGCCAAGGTCGCTATCCTCAGGCTTAACGGAGCATACCGCCCCATCCTCTATGTATTCTACCTTTGTGAGCACCTGCTTTATTTCGCCGCCGTATGCGCCCGCGTTCATAGCCACCGCGCCGCCAACGGTTCCAGGTATGCCCGCCGCCCATTCAAGACCCATCAGGTTATGTTCAACCGAATCCTTTGCCGCCGCGCTTATCAGCGTGCCCGCGCGCGCCTTCAGCTTGTTTTTGCTGTACTCGATGCCGGAAAAGTCTCCGGCAATGCGTATTACAAGGCCTTCTATGCCGCTGTCGCTTACCAGAAGGTTGGAGCCGTTGCCTATTATCATATACGGTACGTCAAGCTCTTTCGCCTTTTTTATGCCATATTCAAGCTGTTCTCTGTCTGATGGCATAAACAGCAGATCAGCAGGTCCGCCTATACGGAATGACGTATACTCCGCCATAGGTGCGTTTGCTTTTATCTTATATATCTCAAGCTCCTTCGCGAGCCTTGCCAGGTTCTCTTTATCGTACTTCATGGTTCCTCCAGCCGATACATATGCATATTATATTTTACTTTATACCAGCCCCTTGCACAAGTTCCATAAGTCTCAAATCCAGATCCTTTTTTGCATTTTCATCGCCGGAAAGCGCCTTCTCGGCGCTCTGACAAAGCTGATCCTCATATGTCGCGTACAAAAAGCACTGCGGCACTGCCAGTTGGCTGCTATTTTCGTATATTGCGCTGACCGCGGGCGTTTCGCTTTCCAGCTGAGCCTTTGCAGCTACCGCAGGTATAAGGCCCAGTTCCATCAGGCTTTGCTGTTTATCCTCAGATAAAACATACTGCATGAATTCCAGTATATAATTACGCATTTCTTCCTCTGCGCCGCTGCCAATGCCCAGATACTGCACAAGATTTGTATAATTCGTGCAAGAAAACGCTTCAAACGGGAATCCCTTGCCGGATTGTACTTTCCGCGCCATGTCGCCGGCTGTTCTGGCGTCAATAAATGCTGCCCAGCTTTTCTCCTTAGAAAAGTCCTCCTCGTCCCCAAGCTCACCCTTGGCGCCGTATATGCACGCTATAATCTCATCTCCGGACGCCTTCGCCTCGCCTGACCTTATCATTCCGCAGAGCATATCCATATCCAGCCCTTTTTCCTGTATTATTCGTGAATTCACAGCCAGCACATATCCAGATGCGGCGTAAGGCAACCCATACACGCCGCCGTGATACCGGCAGGAATCCGCCATATTGCCCCGCATTTCCGGCATTGTCATATCTATGGGCTGAAGCTCCTCTATATACTCCCAGCCAAGTGGAAACGAATACATATCCGCCTTCTCGCCCCGCTCCCGCCGCGCCTCATAATCTGAGAAGGTCATGCTTTCCACCTCGAAATACACTCCCTTGTGCTTCTTTTCGAGGGTCGCAGCGGCCTTTTCCAGCCACGCTCCCATGCTTCCCTGATAAGATTTGAAGCCCACTATATGCCACAGGCTTATTATGCCCTGATAGCTCTCGGTGCTCTGCTGCCGGTACTGCTGTGTAAGGTTCCGCCTGTGGGCGACTGTATATCCCGGCGAAAGCACCATAAATGCGATAATTGCCAACGTCATTGTGGCGCATATTATCTTATCTCTGCTCTGCATATACAAATACCCCCTTATGATAAGCATATGCGGTCAGAGGAGAAAAAAAGAGCTCTGAATTTCTTCAGAGCCCTTAGCAAATATATCGTCCGGAAAATCATTACCGTGCAAACGCCCCTGACACGGCAATTATAAGACATAAGTTCGGTTTGTATTTTTGGAGGAAAAAACAATGAAGAAATCCTGTTTTATCCCGGACGACCGAATATATTCGCTTTATGCTATTATACTATCACTACATATTGTATTATGCAACACTATTTTTCCCAATAAATCAAGTGTTTACAGTTTAGTCGCATTTGCCATCGAAAACGGGGGTATATTCCCGCTTTGCAGAGTCCATTTTCTGTATGAACGCGTTTTCCAGGCCCAGTGAGAGGCAGTAGTCTACCGCCCTTTCATATTCCCGCCTGAGCAGCTTCCTGTTAAGAGGCGGTATCTTCTCCGCCTTATAGCAGGGCACATACTGGCTCATAAGTGAAACCGTTATATTCTTGGGAAAGTTTTCCGCTATGTATTTCAGCACCCGCCGCGTTTCGTCAACGGAACCCGGCAGCACAAGGTGACGTATTATCACGCCCTTATTGGCCAAGCCATCGCCGTCCAGCTCCAGCAGGCCTGTCTGGCGGAACATCTCCTGTACCGCCGGGGCAGCATATTCAAAGTAGTTTTCCGTGCCGGAGTATTTCTTTGATACAGCTCCGCTTACATACTTAAGGTCCGGCAGGTATATATCCACCAGTCCATCCAGCATGCGCAGAGCTTCAAGCGTTTCGTAGCTGTTGGTGTTGTACACGACGGGTATGCTTAACCCCCTGTTTTTTGCCGCCCGTATGGCATCCGCCAGCACAGGCACGAATGGCGCGGGTGATACGAGGTTAACGTTGTGAGCGCCCTTGCCCTGGAGGCACAGCATGAGCTCGGCTATGCCCTCCGCATCATACATCTTTCCTACGCTGCCGTTGCTGATATCGTAGTTCTGGCAGAACACGCACTTCAGATTGCAGCCGCAGAAGAATATCGCGCCGGAACCGCGCTTGCCGCTGATACATGGCTCCTCCCACATATGCAGCGCCGCCTTTGCCACATACGGAAAACAGGGCGCGTTGCACGCGCCCCTTTGTATATTTCTGTCTACGCCGCATTTACGCGGGCAAAGCACGCAGCCTTCCTGCATCACTGCCGCTCCTTCTGATCTCCGGATTTCTTCTGTTCGCCGGTTTTCTTCGGTTCCTTGCGTTTTTTTATCTTGACCTCCGGAAACTTTATCTTTTTCTCTTTTTCTTCCGGCGGACAATGGACTATCTCGTAATCCGCGTCGTATACGCCGTCCTCATCGGGAGCCTTTTCGGCAGGCTTTTCCTTCTTATCCTTGTCCTTTTCGCAGCGTGACTCCTTAGCCGGTCCCAGTTCTATGGCGTTGGAAACGTATTTCTTTACGGTAAAGGTAAATATGGTCCCCTTGCCCAGCTCGCTCGCCACGGTAATGTTCTCATCGAGCTTTTCCATGATGTACTTGGCTATGGAAAGTCCCAGACCGGTGCCGCCCTCTCCCCGGGATTTATCCACCTTATAGAACCTCTCGAAAATATGGGGCAGATCTTTTTCCGGTATTCCGCAGCCGTTGTCCTGCACGCTGATTATGAGTCGTTCGCCGGAGCGGAGCTTTATCTTTATGCTGCCGCCTTCAGGGGTATAGCGCATGGCGTTATCTATAAGGATTACCAGCACCTGTTCTATCCTGTCCGGGTCCGTCAGGCCGTCTACAGTGTGGTCGCAATCCACATCGAGCTTTATGCCCTTACTCTGGGCCGTAGAGGCGTACCCCATTGCCACATCGTTTATAAGCTCTTCAAGGTTAACCCTTGAAAGCTCCATATATTCCGTGCCCGCCTGAAGCCTGCTGAGCGTGAGCATATCAGTGATAAGGCGGGACAGTCGCATCACCTCATGCAGCATTATCTTATAGTACCGCTGCTTGTCCTCTTCGCTCTTGACCATGCCGTCTGCAAGGGGCTCAAGCAGGCCCCGTACCGCCGTAAGAGGCGTGCGCAGCTCGTGTGATATGTTGGCGACGTATTCACGGCGCATACGCTCCGTGCGCTCCATTTCAGTCATATCCTTGAACAGGCCGACGACACCGGTGCGCACCCCCTCCTCCGTATTCACCGGGGATACGCTTATCCAGAGCACTTTATCGCCCGACATCGGGTAGGTTATTACCTGAGATTCACCTGTATGGAATACCTCCTGGAACGTCTTCCAGACCATGGGATCCTTTATCAGATCCTCGGTCTTTTCCACATTGACTACGCCGAACATGCGCATGAGCGCCGCGTTGTAATGTGTTAGCTCGCCGCTGCCGTCAATTGCTGCAACGCCGTCCGAAAGGCTTTGCAGCACCTGATCCAGCTGCCCCTTTTCCATGCGCAGCTGATATATGGTACCGGATATGTTTTCACAGAGCGTGTTCAGCGCCCTGGCAAGAAGGCCGATCTCGCCGTCCTCGTTTTCATTTGCCCTTATGTCGAAATTGCCCTTTGACATCTCTATGGCGACCTCGGACATCTTGTGAAGCGGATCGGTATACAGGCTGAAGCGCCAGCTCATGAGCAACAGCATTATGAGAACTCCCGCCAGCAACGCCGTATATATCAGCACACGCATCGGGCGCATGTTCTCGCTTACTATTCGGACAGGCTGAAATATCAGCACGCCGCCATATATATTGCCGCTGTCGTCGGTTATCGGCACGCCCGCGGACAGGGTATCGCCTATGCCCTTTATTGCAAGGGACTCGCTTTTTACCGTATCTCCGGAGATTATTTTATCCATAGTATCGGACAGCGTCGAATATACTTCCTGCTCATCATCGCCATTCGGCATATTAGCGGCAAGTATTATTTCCTTGTCCTTACTGAATACCAGAGTAGTGGAATCCGATGCTTCCACATATGACTGGGCAATGCGCAAAAATGCCTCGCGGCTTATATGTCCGTAGCCCAATTCGCGCACAAGGTCTGCGACGGTGCCCGCCTTAGGCATCATCTCCTCCAGTGTGATGTTCTCGTATATTTTTATTCCTACTACCCCGCAGCCCAGCGCCATGGCTATGGTGGTAAGCATCATCACCATTACCATGACTATAAGCAGCCGCCGGAAGAATACGCTCTTCATTATTTTCCGTCCTCTACCTCAAACTTGTAGCCTACGCCGTATATGGTCTTTATGCTCCAGTTGAGGCCGGTATTGTCAAGCTTTGCGCGTATGCGCTTTATGTGGGTATCCACTGTCCTCGTTTCGCCCGCAAAGTCATAGCCCCATACGCGGTTAAGGAGCTGCTCGCGAGTAAATACCTGGCCTGGATTTGAAGCCAGCATGTAGAGTATTTCTATCTCTTTTGGTGTACAGATTATATTTTTGCCCCTCAAGGTAACAGTATAGCTCTTTATATCTATGGTAAGTTCCTGATGGGTAACGCAGCCGTCATCGTGGGATTGCTGCTGCTCGGTCGTGCGGCGCAACACCGCCTTTATGCGGGCAACTACCTCACGGGGACTGAAGGGCTTTACGATATAATCGTCGGCGCCCAGCTCGAGGCCCAATATGCGGTCTATCTCTTCGCCCTTTGCGGTAAGCATTATCACGGGTACGCGAGAGGTCTTGCGTATCTCGCGGCACACGTCAAGACCGGACATCTCCGGCATCATGATATCCAGCACACAGAGCGCTATGTCGCTATCCAGCGCAGCTACTGCGGCTTTGCCATCGTAAACGTCCACCACCTCAAAGCCCTCGGATTTAAGATATATTCCAAGCGATTCGTGTACGACCTTGTCGTCATCAGCTATAAGTATCTTGTTCGCGCTCATGGTCAAATAAACCTCCGATGTTAATAATACATTAAGACGATTATAGCATAATATTGCCCGCTTTCATATTCACAGGCGGGCAATTTCACACATTTTTTATTGGCTATTGTCGGGTCTTACCGTAGAAAGGGTGAATGTGAAGGTAACCGTCCCATTTTCGCTCTTTACCCATATCCGTTCACCTAAAAGTTCAAGAACTTCATTAACAATAGAAAGGCCAAGACCGGTACCCTGCCCGGCATGGGATTTATCCGCCTTATAGAACCTCTCGAACACGTGGTCTATGTCTTCATCCGCGATGCTGCCCGGGTTGCTCACGCTTATGTAAAGGCAGTCGCCCTTTTTTTCGGTAGAAAACCGCAGTGTGCCGCTGCCGCCGTATTTTATGGCGTTGTCGGTAAGCGCTACCAGCACCTGCTCCGCCCTGTCCGGGTTGGTGTATACCTTGTATGGCTCCCCTATGTCTATCTCCACATTAAGTCCTTTTTCCCTTGCGGCAGAAACGTACCTGTCAGCTACATCCTCTATGAGCTCATTTATGCTTATGAACTGCTTTTTAAAGGCAATAGTTCCGGATTGCAGCCGGCTCAGCTCCAGAAGGTCGTCAATGAGCCGCGAAAGCCGCATGGATTCCCGCAGTATATAGCCGTAATATCTGGCTTTATCCTCATCCTTCTTTACCAATCCGTCGTTAAGGGCGTCCGCAAGCCCCCGAATAGAGGCTATGGGCGTGCGCAGCTCGTGAGAGACATTGGCCACGTACTCAGTGCGGGTCTGCTCCAACCGGCTCGCCTCGGTGATGTCGCGTACCAGCATTACGGCTCCCTCACCCCTGCCGCCATCGGTCAACGGCGTTATGGCTACGCGCAGTATCCGGTCCCTGACCTTCAGCTCTTTTGATACAGTCTCCCCGCCGAGGACACAGCCTATATCCTCCGCCGCCTGCCTATACGCCGGCAGTGCCGTTATGTCATCTGCATAGCTGCCGCCAAGCAGTCTCAATGCCGCTGAATTGGTCTTGATTATCTTTCCTTCGGCATCTATTGCGATTATACCCTCTCCTATACCGTTTATCACGGCGTGTAATCGGTTTTTCTCCAGCGTAAGGTCGCTTATGGTAGCTGAAAGAGCCGCAGACAAATGATTGAGGGACCTGCCCAGCTGCACCAGCTCGTCCGTGCCCTCCTCCTCCGCCTTTGCGGTAAAGTTGCCGCCCGCCATGGCATTGGCGGTCACGTTCATCTGACGTATGGGCCGCACTATGCTCCTCGATCCAAGATACGCGGGCAGGATCATTATAAGGCTGGAGGCGATCATGCTTATTATCAGAGCATATATGAGGCTTCCCATGGCAGCGTTCAGTTCATTGAGCGGCTTTACAAGAAATAACGCACCTATGACGTTGCCGAAACGGCTCACCACCGGCTCGCCTATTAAGACGCCCGCGTGGTTCTTGGTGCTGGGCGAGTATACGCTTTCCCCCTTCAGCACGTTTTGCAGAAGGCCGAATATTGCGTCCTTATTAACAGTGCTGTCCTCATTTGCGGGATATGCGAACAGATCGCCGCATGCATCGTATGCGTACATCGAAGCGTCCCATACCTTAAAGCCGCGGCCTATGGAGCGCTCATAGCTTTCCTTTGTGATCAGGCCCTGAAGATATTCCGCCGTGATATTCGCCAGATATTCAGCACGCGGCCTAAGCTCCTTCGCCTTTATTCCGCTGAATACCTTGCCGCCAGAATAGTAAAACGCCGCCGTGGTCAGCACAGCGCTGAGCAATACAGAGAGCAGTATTATTACCACTATGCGCCGGAGTATGGTATCCTTGAACACTGTCAGCAGGCCTCGAACTTATATCCCACGCCGTAGACCGTCTTGATGCTCCATGGAAGCTCCTCATCGGGCAGTTTCTGGCGTATGCGCTTTATCTGGGTATCCACCGCGCGTGTATCCCCAAAGAAATCATAGCCCCATACTTTGGACAGAATATGCTCTCTGTCGAATACTCTCCCGGGATTAGACGCAAGGAGGTAGAGTATCTCGACCTCCTTTGGCGTAAAGGGTATGCTTTCGCCGTTTATGCGAACATCGTAATTTGCGATATTTATCTCGAGACCGGGACGGCGTATGACCTGTGACTGCACCCCTCCATCGGTATTGAAACGCCTGAGTACGGCTTTTATCCTCGCTACCACCTCTCTGGCTGAGAACGGCTTTACGATATAATCGTCCGCTCCCAGCTCAAGTCCTACTATGCGTTCTATTTCCTCTCCCTTTGCGGTGAGCATTATTATAGGCGTGCGGCTCTTGGCGCGTATTTCCCTGCAAACCTCTGTGCCGCTCTTTTTAGGCATCATCAGGTCGAGTATTACCAGGTCAGGCTTCTTGTTGTCAAACATTTGAAGCGCCTGTTCTCCATCGTATGCGGAGCAATATGTAAAGCCCTCGTTCTCGAGGTACACGCCCAGCGTCTCATGTATCATGGGCTGGTCATCGCATATAAGTATCTCCTGCCCGTTCGCCATACAGTCACCTCCCGAAAAATCAACCAGTATTTAAGTTAAGTATAGAGTCTTCCCGCCGCCAAAGGCAATATTTTCAGGAATAATGACATAATTGTACTCAATTCGGACAAATTATGGTGCGGGTTTTAGCTCTTATATATAAAGCTGAACCTGCTTTCACCCATGGCGTCTTCAAACACTTTCACAAGCTTATCTCCGTACACGCCGAGGCTGTTCTTCATCTCATCGCCGTTAAAGAGGATTATTATGGAGTCATCCGTAAAGAACTCGCTCAGGCAGTCGTACAGCGCGTCAAGATTGCGGCCGTAGTATTCAGGAAGCCGCAGCACCCTGCTCAGATAGTCATGAGCAGACTCAAAGTCCCTCATGCATTTTCCGTCAAGTATTATTATCTCCATAGCTACTCCTCCCCGTAAAGAAGCTCGAAGGACTTATAGTGATCGCCGGTATAGTATATAAGGCCGTCGTTGGAAAATACTATGCGCTTTGCCCCCCGCGATGACCTGCCCATGGTATCTATGTCGCATTCCGTATACTTCCTCCCTTCCGTCTCAGGCAGCAGGCCCTCGTAATTGCCGAAGCGGTCCCCGCCGATGCTGCGCCCGGGCGCGTAAGGCTCAAGGCTGCCGCCCTCCCAGCCCAGTTTTTTCGCCTCGTTCTTTTTGATGAAGTTTTGAGGCAGCTTTCCGTAGGTGTGTATATACAGAGCTACATCTTCCTTTGATGTGTATTCGCCGTCCTCGTCTATCGCCGTCTGTTCCGGCTCCGCTGCATCCTCAGACGGCTCGTTTTTTTCTGCCGGGGGCAGATCTTCCGCAGTTTCGGCCGGCTGTACGGATTCGTATGTCTGCTGAGCTTCGGGTATGTCCGTTCCAAGAAGGGAATTTATCAGTCCCGCCGGGGTAAGCCTGCCCGTAAGCAGCAGCACGGCGGCAAGCGCCACAGCTGCTATGAGCAATATCTGCCGTTTACTGAGTTTTTTCCTACTGCCTTTATTTCTGTCCATATTCTTCCCCGATTTTCTGTTTGAATAAAGTATACCATACTAAGCGGAAGCTGTTCACACTTTATTCCAAAGTTTACTGTGTCGTATTCTGCCTGTATATGCTATAATGAACGCATGATGAACAAAAGTTTTAAAAAAGTTATAAATATCGCTATGGCGCTGCTTACGGCAGCCCTTATTTGCGGCTGCGAAAGCATCATGCCTTCCTCCTCATCAGGCCAGCTCTGCGTAAACGAGGTGGTCACCTCCAACTCATATTCTCTGGTGGACCAAAAGCTTGGCAGCCCTGACTGGATAGAGCTATACAACCCTACCTCCAAGCCCATAGACCTCGAGGGCTACGGGCTCACCGACAACATAAAGAATCCTCATAAATATACATTCCCCTCTGTTACCATACCCGCTGGGGGCTATCTCATCGTATATGCCTCAAAGTATGAGGACGATTCCATGTGTACAGGCTTCGGCCTCTCCAAGAGCGGCGACATGCTGTACCTTGTAGACCCATATTACAACGTAATGCAGCAGCTCGAGATACCCGAACTGGTGACTGACGTTTCTTATGCCCGCGCAGCCGATGGCAACTACGGCTATTGCAGTACGCCTACTCCCGGCGAGGCAAACGGCGAGGACATATTTCTGTCCGTTCATGATGGAGGCAAGGCAGATTCTGACGAAAGCGCCCTTGCCATAACCGAGGTCATGCCAAAGAACACCTCCACACTTGCTTCCGAAGACGGCAGATATTACCCATGGGCCGAAATAAAGAATATATCCGACAAAGAAGTGCTGATGTCCGATTACTACCTTTCGGATTCAGTCGGCGAGCCTTCAAAATATCGTCTCCCCGGTGTCACCCTGGGTGCGGGCGAATACGCCATAGTATACTTTTCCGGCAAGGAGGACTCCGATTCGGGCGAGATACACGCCTCCTTCAGGCTGGGCAAGGGCGATTCCGCGCTGCTGCTTTCCAACGGAATGGGAAGTGTGATATCCATGTTTAACTGGACAAACCCGGTATACCCCGGCATATCGGTGGTCGCACCTGATACCTACTGCGCATTTCCTACCCCTGGCCAGGAAAATTCTCAGGAGCCCCTGGCCTCGCTGACCATTTCAGCTATGGACGGCAGCGATCCCATACATATAAACGAAGTGCTCAAGTTCAACGAGTACAGCATTCGCGACTGCTTCGGCGACCGTTCCCCTTGGGCAGAGCTTTACAACTCCTCAGACAGTGCGGTGTCGCTTTCGGGCTGCTTCCTGAGCGATGACGCTGACGACCCGTTCAAATGGGCGTTCCCGGAGGTCTCCATAGAACCCAAGGGATACCTTATAGTGTTCCTCTCCGGCAAAAACCAGACCGAAGGCGAGCTTCACACCTCCTTCACCCTTTCCAAGGGGGAGTATGAGCTGATGTTCCTCTCCTCGGACGCCATGCGCTATGAAAGCATACAGCTCGATCCCAAGCTGGGCGATAACGTATCAGTCGGCATATCCTCCGACGGTTCTCTCAGGTATTACTCCAGCCCCACCCCCGGCGGCCCCAATACTACGCACGAGTTTGGATCGCCTGACGAAGCTGCCATAACCACAGATATGTCCGGCGTATATATAAGCGAGGTCTCTGCCGTAAAAGCCGCAAAGAGCAGGGATACCGACTGGATAGAGCTCCACAACGCCTCGGGATCTTCCGTAAACCTCGAGGGTTGGCACCTGACAGACGACGCCAACGACATGAAGAAGTTCACATTTCCTTCTTTTAAGCTGCCGGCCGGAGAATACGCCTCCATAGCCGCTTCCACCTCGGCAAAATCGGGCGTTTCGGCGCCCTTTAACATATCCGCTTCCGGCGATACGCTGATACTCACCGACGGTGACGGCAACATCAGGGATGTGTTTTCAACCGGCGCACTTAGCCTGGGCGTCACATCGGGCCGCACTGTAAACAGCCCGGAGCGGGTATTCTTCACCACCTCAACCAAAAGCGCTGCTAATCCCTCAACATATTACAGCAGCTATGCCGACGCTCCCATATTTTCTGACAGGACGCTGTATCACAGCGGCGCCTTTGAACTGACGCTGTCAAGCCTTACGCCAAACGCTGAAATATATTACACTACAGACGGCAGTAAGCCCACAACGGCTTCCCACATATATTCAGAGCCGCTTAAGGTATCGTCGAATACCGTGATAAAAGCTATCTCTGTTGCAGATGGCCTTATAAAGAGCGATATTGCCGCCGCCACTTATCTTTTCGAGGAAAAGCACACCGTGCCGGTGGTCTGCCTTTCCATAGGCAAGGAATCCTTTGATGAGGTCTACTCCGTTACCGACCGCTGGAAGAAGGTGGAGCGCGAGGGCTTCTGCGAGTATTACGAGCCGGACGGCACGCTGGGCGTGGAGTTCCCCTGCGGCCTGCGGGTAAACGGCGCCTCCACGCTGAATATGCGACAAAAGTCCATGTCCATATTCCTCCGGGGCGGCTACGGCCAGAGCTCCACGAAATACAACTTCTTCCCCGGCAACGAAGTTACCGAATATACCTCTCTTGCGGTACGCAACTCCGGGCAGGACGCGTCAAAGGCGCGTATTCGGGATTCCTTCTTCAGCAAATGCGTGGAAGGATTAAATATCGATAACATAAAGACCCGCTCCGTAGTGGTATACATCAATGGTCAGTACTGGGGCCTGTACGACCTTAACGAAAACCAGAACGAGGATTATCTCGCCACCCACTATGGCGTCGATCCTTCCACCGCCAACATCATCCGCCGAAACGAGACCCCCCTTGCGGGCGACAGGGCTGACTTCAAGCGCGTGCGCAATTACGCCCTTACGGGAGACATATCCGGCAGCGCAAAATACGAGGAGCTGTGCCAGTGGGTAGACGTGGACTACTTCATGGATTACCTCATCGCCCAGACGTACTTTGCCAACGGCGATATGTTCAACCAAAAATACTGGCGCACTACCGACTACAAGATAAAATGGCGGCCTATATACTACGATCTTGACCTTGCCCTCGGCTCCTCCAGCCCCACGCGGAACGTGCTGCCCAGCTACTTTAACGCGGAAGGCGTGCCCTCTCAGGACGGCTCTCTAACCAACATGGACATATATGTGGGCCTTCGCAAAAACCGCTCATGGTGCGAGAAATTCGGCGAGAGATACGTATATGTGGTGTACAATTACTTCACGCCCGAAAAGGTCACGACCATACTCGACGACATGGTAAAGACCATGGAGCCCGAGATGGCACGTCACATAAAGCGCTGGGGCATCCCCTCCAGCATGTCCGCATGGAAGAGCAGCGTATCCGACCTGCGCGGCTGCCTGCAAAAGCGTACCGACTATGCCCTATCTTCCCTCCAGAAGGAATTCGGCTTTTCCAACGCCCAGATGGAGCAATGGAAGGCAAACGCTACGGCTCAGCCCGTTGCGGCAGCCGCTGAATAGAAACAAAAAGAGCATGCAAAAGGGACCGTCGAATGACGGCCCCTTGTTTTTATTAAGCTTTACAGCTCCTTGTCCTCTACATAGAGGCTGTATACCTTGTTGGGGTCCATCGGGGCAGCCTTGGCCGCGGGAGCGGCGCTCTTGCCCTCCTTGGCTTCCTTGCGGGCCTCGAAGAACTTGGGCGCTACCTTGGGGAACAGCGCGTAGCTCAGTACGTCCTCTTCCTGCTCGTAGTAGCCAAGCTCCTTCACTTCCTTCTCATACTTCTCCAACTCGGGCTCCAGCAGATCGGCCGGACGGCAGGTGATAACTTCCTTGTCACCTATGGCCTTGCGGCGGACTTCCTCGTTTACATCTCCGGGCAGCGCGCCGTATTCGCCGGCAAGCAGAGCCTTGGAATTCTGTGGGAAGGTCTTATAGCGGCCCATTAGTACGTTAAACACGGCCTGTGTGCCGACTATCTGACTGGTAGGAGTTACAAGGGGAGGATAGCCGAAGTCCTTGCGGACGATCGGGATCTCCTCAAGAACGTCATAGTATTTGTCTTCCCTGCCCGCTTCCTTGAGCTGGCTGATGAGATTGGAAAGCATTCCGCCAGGAACCTGATAGACCAGAGTGTTGGTATCCACCCGGAGCACCTTGGGGTCGAGTATGCCTTCCTTCATCATCCTTTCGGCTACGCCGCGGAAGTGCTTTGCGGCCTCCGCCAGCTTGCCGAGATCCAGCCCGGTGTCATTCTCGGTGCCCTTGAGTGTGGCCACCAGAGACTCCGTGGCGGGCTGTGAGGTTCCGTTTGCAAAGGGAGACAGCGCACAGTCCACGATATCCACGCCCGCCTGCATGGCCATGAGGTAAGTCATGTCGCCGGTGCCGGTGGTGTTGTGGGTGTGCAGGTGTATGGGTACGTCCACCTCGGACTTGAGCCGCTTGATGAGCGAATATGCGTCATAGGGCAGCAGCAGGTTTGCCATATCCTTTATGCAGATATTGTCCGCGCCCATCTGAACCAGCTCCTTTGCCAGCTTTACGAAGTAATCCTCGTTATGCACGGGGCTCATGGTGTAGCTTATGGCAGGCTCGCATATTCCGCCGTACTTCTTGGTGTATTTGATTGCGGCTTCCAGATTTCGCACATCGTTGAGCGCATCGAATATGCGAATGACGTCAATGCCGTTCTCGATCGCCTTGCGGCAGAACTGCTCTACGACATCGTCCGCATAGTGCTTATAGCCAAGTATGTTCTGACCGCGGAAAAGCATCTGCAGCTTGGTGTTGGGCAGGGCCTTCTTCAGCTTGCGGAGACGCTCCCACGGATCCTCGTTTAGGAAGCGCAGGCAGGCGTCAAATGTAGCGCCGCCCCAGCACTCCAGAGAATAATAGCCAATGCTGTCCAGTATTTCGCAGGCGGGGAGCATATCCTCTGTGCGCATACGAGTAGCGGCCTGAGACTGGTGCGCATCGCGCAGTATGGTATCGGTTATCATCAGTTTTTTAGCCATGGTGCAATACCTCCTATTACATGAACAGGGCAAGGAACACACCGGCAGCGATAGCGGAGCCGATAACGCCGGCTACGTTGGGGCCCATGGCGTGCATGAGCAGGAAGTTGCCGGGCTTTTCCTTCTGACCAACTATCTGAGATACGCGGGCAGCCATGGGAACGGCGGAAACGCCAGCGGAGCCGATCAGGGGGTTGATGGGATCCTTGCTGAACTTGTTCATTATCTTTGCAACTATTACGCCGCCGGCGGTGCCGAAAGCGAAAGCGCAAACGCCCATAAGCAGTATGCCGAGGGTCTTGCCGGTGAGGAAGGTCTCAGCGGTGGCGGTAGCGCCTACCGAGATGCCGAGGAATATGGTTACGATATTCATCAGCTCGTTCTGGGCGGTCTTGGAGAGGCGGTCGGTAACGCCGCTCTCGCGGAACAGGTTACCCAGCATAAGCAGGCCGATAAGCGGCGCCGCGGAAGGCAGCATGAAGGATACGAATATGGTGACCATGATGGGGAATATTATCTTTTCCTTCTGGGATACCGGCCTCAGCTGCTTCATCTCTATCCGGCGCTCTTCCTTTGTCGTCAGCGCCTTCATTATAGGGGGCTGTATGACAGGAACCAGCGCCATGTAAGAATAAGCCGCGACGGCGATAGGGCCGAGAAGATAAGGAGCGAGCCTCAGGGTAACGTAGATCGCCGTAGGGCCGTCTGCGCCGCCGATTATGCCTATGGAGCCTGCTTCAGCATTGCTGAAGCCAAGGAGCTTAGCGCCTATAAAAGCGACGAAGATGCCGAACTGTGCTCCCGCGCCCATAAGCAGGCTCTTGGGGTTGGCGATCAGGGGACCGAAGTCTGTCATTGCTCCCACGCCCATGAATATCAGCGAGGGGTATATGCCGAGCTTTACGCCCAGATACAGGTAGTCTATAAGGCCGGCGCCGTGACCCAGCTCCGCCCAGTTTATGGCGGTAGCGCCATCTACCACCTTTAGAAAATAGTCTGGATGGAACATATTAGCGCCGGGAAGGTTGGTGAGCAGCATACCGAATGCGATAGGCACCAGCAGCAGAGGCTCGAACCCCTTTACAATAGCCAGGTACAGCAGAACGCAGGAAATGGCTATCATTATAAGACACCTAGGATCGGCTATCAGATAGGCAAAGCCGGTGGTATCTATAAAGTTGGAAAATACATCTGCAAAAGTCATCTGCGATCTCCTTTCTTAAGTTTGTTTCCCTTAAAAGGAGATCAGCCTATAACAACGAGAACATCGCCGGAGTTTACAGTAGAGCCCTTGGTTACGTTGATGGCGGTGACCTTGCCCGCTGCGCCGGCAAAGATCTCGTTCTCCATCTTCATCGCCTCGAGCATTATGACTACGGTATTGGCTTCGACCATATCGCCGACCTTTACCTTTATGTCAAGAATGTTGCCGGGCATGGGCGCGGTAACGCTTGTAGCGCCTGCCGCAACGGGGGCGGCGGCAGCAGGGGCGGGTGCGGGAGCGGCTGCCTGAACGGGAGCTGCGGGAGCCGCGCCGGCGGCTATTTCTTCGACTTCGACTTCATAGGGAGTGCCGTTTACATTTACGTGAAACTTACGCATTGTTTTGATTTCCTCCGTCAATAATCAATAATCTCAATCAATTTGGTAGAATGGCTTATGCTCTTTTGATGCTGTGGATCCTGAGTCCTTCAGGCTCGTTACCCATGTAGGTAGCGATAGCCGCAGCTATGGCAGCGTCAAAGGCCTTTCTATCGGATATGCCGGCCGCAGGCGCCGCCGCCACAGGCGCGGCCTTGGCCTGCTCTGCGCCCTTGCCTATCACCGCGCTCATGAGCTTAGTAAGCAATATCAGCATTATAAGTCCTACAAACACAGTGCCCATACCGAGTACCATCACTAATGCCGAGCTGATGTTTTCCAATGTATTGCTCCTCCCTTCTTTTTATTATCAAAATGCTCTTAATAATAATTGAAAAGTCATAAAAACTGCTTATAGTTTTTATGGTTATTCTATGGGGTCTAATCCCGCCCCATTGTGTTTAATAATACACTATCGATTTGTTTTTGGCAACATAAAAACGGCATTCAGGTAAAAAAAACCGTAGAAATGCCGTTAAACTATAATTTATCATTATATATTCAGGCCTTGTTATTGTTCCCGCATAAGAGAATCAAGTTCGCCTTCCGTAAGGTAACGCCATTGTCCTCCCTTAAGCCCTCCCAGCGTTATGGAACCCTCTTTTATTCTTCTGAGCAGCATAACCTCACGGCCTACGGCGGAAAGCATGCGACGCACCTGTCGGTTCCTGCCCTCGTGTATGGTTATGTCAAAGGCCGTCCTGCCTTGTGAATACTCTATATTTTCTATTTTTGCAGGGGCGGTCAGCCCGTCCTCAAGGGCTACTCCTTTTTCGAGCCGCTCTTTGTCGCTGCCGGTAAGACTGCCGGTGCATACTACATGGTAGGTCTTTTCCACAGTGAACTTCGGGTGCATCATCTTATATGCAAGGTCGCCATCGTTTGTAAGTATGATGAGCCCTTCCGAATCGTAATCCAGTCTGCCCACGTTATAAAGCCTGTAGGGCAGCTCCTTTACATAGTCCACCACGGTCCTTCTGCCCTCAGGGTCGCTGGAGGTGCATACCACGCCCTGAGGCTTATTCAGCACTATGGCTACTCTTGCGGTCTTTCCGCATACCGGATTGCCGTCAAACAGCACCTCATCGCCATCTTCCACCGTGCAGCCTATCACGGCTGTATTGCCGTTGACCTTAACGCGGCCCTCGGCTATGTATTCCTCGCACTTTCTCCTTGAAGCTATCCCGGCGTCCGCCATGAACTTCTGTAAACGCATTTTTACCCCCACAAAGGCGCATGGCTTACGCCGTAAAGCACCTCATCAGTTTGTCAAAGTAGAAGCGTATGCCTACGCCCGGCATGTCCTTTGCCGAGAGCAGAGGGCATGTGCAAAGCAGCGCGCCGTCATCCAATACCTCTACGCATCCAAGCTCTGTTCCTTCGGCTATAGGCGTATGGAGCCCTTCTTTTAATATTACCCTCGTGCGGTATGACGCGCTTTCGCCTTTCCTTACAGGTACTATTATATCTTCACCGGCCTTCAGTTCCAATATGTTTTTTTCTCCACCCGCTACCTCCGCTCCGGCAATTGTACTTCCCGCCTTTACCATAGTGGCTGTCTCGTAGTTTTCAAAGGCATAGTTCATCATGGCCTTAGCGTCGTCGAACATTCCGGGGCAATTGAGCACCACGCCTATTACCTCCATTCCGTTCCGTTCTGCGGAAAATACCAGGCATTTACCTGCTATCTTTGTATAGCCTGTCTTTACTCCGCTTCCCCCGTCGTATTCCCATAGTATCCTGTTTTTGTTTTTGAAGGTGCGCGGCTTTGCCCCGGTTTCAGCCCTGTAATACTGTGTAGATACTATCTCCCGAAACACAGGGCTTTTCATGGCTACTGCGGTTATGCGGGCAAGATCGTAAGCTGTGGTATAGTGGTTCTCATCGTGCAGTCCGTTTGGCGTTACGAAATTAGTGTTCAAAGCGCCTATGCTTTTTGCCCGGGCGTTCATCATCTCGGCAAACTTATTGGTCCCTTTGCCTATATGTACCGCTATTGCCACCGCCGCATCGTTGCCCGAAGAAAGCATAAGGCCGTACAAAAGATCCTTCAGGCTTATCTTTTCCTCATAATCGAGATAAATACTGGAGCCCTCCGTGCCATAGGCGGAAGCGTCCGTTTCTATTATATCACTTAAATTGCCGTTTTCTATTGCCAGCAACGCGGTCATTATCTTTGTGGTGCTGGCCATTGGCAGCTTTTCATGTGCGTTTTTCGCATACAGTACCTTGCCGGTCCGGCTCTCGATGAGCACAACGCCCTTAGCGGATACGTCCAGCCCGTCAGCTGATGCGCTGCCGAAAGTCAGCAGTATTACAGCAGCTATACACAGCGCAGGCAGTCTTAAAAGCCCGGCCTTCATTCCTGTTCGCTCTCAGAGGCGCAGGGCTTTGTTCTGGCTATGGCCTGCTCTACGGTTTCTATTATTTCGGGCAGTATCTCCACCGCCCTGTCAAACGTGGTATCGTAATCCGCGGGCATCACCTTTACGCTGCCGTTGTTCACTGACAAAAACGCCATAGGGGTTATGGTCATGCCGGCGACCGCGGCACCGGTAAAGGGATATCTCGTACACTCCCCCATCTCATCGCTGCTCTTTTGTATTGGAGTGCGCTCAGTCTTTTGACCGTATTCCCCGCCGCCGGATATAAAGCCCATGGACAGTCTGGATACGGGTAATATCATCGTCTCTCCAGCAGTAAGTATCGGTTTTCCGATTACGGTGTTAACGTCCACCATTTCTTTGAGCTGCTCCATGGTGGTCCTCATTATGTTTTCAACAGGGTGCATTTTGATATTTCTCCTCCCGTTTGGTTTTACCTCGCCGCTTTGCTTCGGCAAATATAATCTGCGCCGGGATTATTTGGGCTATCCCTTCCAAATTTATGCAAAAGGCGTTTCGCTCAAGGGCAGGCCGTATATCGGCGCATATATCTCCGGCGCCGGATAGGGCGCAAGCTGTCAGCCCAAGTTCACGCATTATCCCCGCTATTATAACCGTCTTTGCCCCATCGCCGGCCATGCCAAATTCACCCATTATATACAGGCGCCTTATAATAATCCCCTTTCTTATCGACGGTAATATACTGCCGCCCCGCCTTTGCCGTTTGAGCTTTATCCTTCTGCCGTTTATCCGTATATCCGCCTCCAACGGCAGCCAGACCGCAAGCGCGTCCGCCTTTATTCTTATTGTACCAAGCACGCATATATCGGCCTGTACCTCCCCAAAACGCGGCTTTACCCTCGCCCTGGCATTTATCTCCACAGGGCATACGAGTGCGGCGCAAAGCATTATAAGAATCGCAGCAAACAAAAAAAGGACTACTTTCATAGCCCTTAGTATTGTTTGCTTTGGTAAAAATTATGAAGGTTTTTCCTCGCCGCCATCGGCTTCTATGGCAAATGCGCCGTATTCAGGCAGCTCCTCGATGGAGTGTAACCCAAACTGCCGCAAAAAGGCGTCCGTAGTGCCAAACATCATAGGCCGCCCCACGGAATCCCTGCGGCCCAGTTCCCGTATGAGCCCCAGCTTCAATAGCTGGCTCACGGAATAATCGCATCTTACCCCTCGGACGGCCTCTATATCCGCCCTCGTTACAGGCTGCTTGTATGCCACTATGGAAAGCGTCTCCAGCATGGCCTGAGTAAAACTCTTAGTCTGGGCAGGCTGAAGCAGCTCTTCAACGTAGCTGGCGTATTTTTTGTTGGATACAAGCTGCACCGTGTCGTCGGTTATGTATAGCTGTATGCCTCGCTCCTCCTGGCGATACTGCTTTTCCATGCTGTGTATTATTGCGTTCATCTCTATGCCTGTTATATCCAGCGCACGCTGGAGCTGTACCAGCGACACCGGTTCTCCGGACACAAAGAGTATGCACTCAATTGCCGAATAGCGTTCGTCCTGCATCGTTTGCTTTTCCTTTTACTGTTCGTCCATGTACTCCGCGTCCTCGTCGTTCTCCCGGAGTTCTTTGGCGGTTATCGTTATCTTTTCGTAAGGCCTTGGCTGCTTTATGCTTATCTCACCTCTCATGAGCATATCGAGCAGCGCCATGAAGGTAACTATCATCTCCATCTTTGGTGCATCGTCCTCAAACAGCTCCTCAAAGGGCACGCTGACCTTGTCTCTCAGTACGTCACGTATTTTCACCAGCTGCCGTCGTATTGTGAAGCGGTCATCCATTACCTCCTGAGAGTTTATCTCCCGCTGTTTTTCCTCCCTGCGCTTGTCCATAAGCTCAGCAAAGGCGTCAAACAGACTCTGAACTGAGGATTCCTCCAAGATTATCTCCTGGGGCGGGAGCACAAACTCCTCCGGCAGCTTTGCATATATGCCCCGCGCCCCGTCCAGAAGCGAACGGAGCTTCTCACCCGTTTCTTTTGCCGCCCTGTATTCACGCAGCTGGCGTATGAGGGCATCGGCGGGATCCTCTTCCTCGGTGTTTTCCTTCGGGGGCTTCGGCAGAAGCGACCGGGATTTTATATACACCAGCGTCGCCGCCATGGTAAGGAATTCGCTGGCGGTATCCATATCCAGCGTGTCTATCTGACCCATGTATTCAAGGTACTGGGCGGTTATCTCGGATATGAAAATATCCTTGATATCCACCTCTGCCTGCTCAATAAGGTGAAGCAGCAGATCCAGAGGCCCTTGGAATTCTTTAAGGTTTACCTCGTATGCCATGTTACATCAGCCCTAACAGGCCGTATATGGCTGCACATATGTTCATCATTCCGGACATCAGGAAGTTCACTGCGGATGACATAATGCCGTCCAGCCAGTTGGTCATAAGCAGCACTATAAGTATCACAAAGCCGTACTTCTGCAGGAACATAAACGGCTTTGGACCGATGCTGCGCATAAAAAGGCAGGAGGCCACATGGAAGCCGTCGAGGGGCGGTATAGGCAGTATGTTGAACACGCAGAGGCCCAGATTTATAAAGTAGAAATAATAGAATATGGTGTTGAGGGCGGCGTTGCCGGCCTTGCCTGCCACCATCAGGCCAAAAAATATGAGCATGGTAGCAAAAGCCAGCACGAGATTCATAGCCACGCCTGCCAGAGATACTATTATCTCGTCCCTTCTTGGGTGCTTGAAGTTGCGTGTGCTTACGGGCACAGGCTTTGCCCAGCCGAAGCGCACCAGCATCATCATTATGAGTCCTATCAGGTCAATATGGGCAAGGGGATTCAGCGTCATTCTGCCCAAATTGTAAGCGGTAGGATCCCCCAGCTTATATGCGGCATAGGCATGAGCCCACTCATGGAAGGCCAGAGCCACCAAAATGGCCGGCATCCTGTAAAGCAGCTCCATTACATAGGAGCCGAGGGAGCCAGATATTCCGTTTGCGATACTGTTAAGCAATTGCATTTCTCCTATCACAATAGTTGGTTTTATTATACGCTATTGCTCAAAAGTATGCAACCGCAGAGCCTTCAGGCATGCAGCCATTCACAAAGTATCCGCCCTACATAGTGCGCTGTGCCCGCGCGGGGTATATCAGCCGAGGATACCAGTTCCACCTTGGCTATTTGCTCGCCGTCAAGACTGTAGGTGATGCTGCCCAGCACGTCGTTTTTTGATACCGGCGCTTCCAGCATATCCGGTATGTCTTTATCTGATTGCAGCTCGGCGTTTTTCGGCAGCAGGCACACAACCCCTTCTCTCGCTGTAAGTTCTGCTACGGAAGCTGTTCCGTTTTTTACCTCAACCGCCGCGATGCGCTCGCCCTGTTTTGCCACCGTCTTTATATCGTATGCGGCGAAAGCATATTCCAGCATCGCCTTTGCCTTAGCCGCCCTTTCGGATGAGTTTTTAGCGCCTATTACGGCGCAGATAAATACGGCGCTCCCGCGCTTCGCGGAGAATATGCCGCAGTATCCGGCCTCGGCCGATGATCCGGTAGCTACGCCGTTTGTACCTACGCAGCTCTTTATAAGCTTATTTGAGCTTGCAAGCTCCGTCGTCCTGCCGTCCTCATGTTGTATGCTGTCGTAGAATATGCCGCTGTACAGCGAAAAGCACCCGCTCGTGCTCAGTTTGCCGCCGATCCTTACAAGATCATCGGCTGAAAGCCTGACACTGCCGTTGGCTATTTCTCCGCTTTCCGCCTGTATGCCCATGCTATTCAGCTTTTCTGCCGCTGCTATTGCGCAGGCCTCTATGGATCCGTATGCCGCCTCGCCCAAGGCATATATGGCGTCTCCCGCGCATATTACCGCCGCCGCTTTCAGGAGCATGGATACCTCGGCGTTCTCGTATGCGTCCAGGAAAGCGGTGGGACCCGGTACCCTTGCCGCCTCGCGGCTGACGGTGACTTTATCCGTAAGCGCCAGCCCGCCGCCGTCTATTTTATCGCAGGCAGCCAGCAGCAGCGGCAGCCGCCCCAGACCTCCCACCTCCAGCCTTTCGGCCGAATTGTATTCAATTATGCTCTGACCATCCTGGCTGCACAGCACAGCCGCCTTCATGCCGGATACGTCCACCGGATATTCCTCACCGTACGCCGCTCCAAAGCATATGAGCAGTACCACAGCCAACAGCGTCCCCGCCAACCTTTTACCCATAAAAAGACCTCCTTTGCCGTTATTTAATAATATTAGGCAAAGGGGGCCATTATTGCGCCATGTATTAAATTTTTACTGTATTTCCTTCAGGAAGGAGGTACCTGTTCTCCAGGATTCGCCTGTTATATACTCATATACGGTACAGCCTATATCGGCAAAGGTCTCTCGTGTGCCTATTGTCACGCCTTCCTTAAGCTTTTTACCATACACCAGTATAGGTATATACTCCCGGGTATGGTCAGTTCCAGGGAAAGTGGGATCGCAGCCATGGTCGGCAGTAACTATGAGTATATCCTCGTCGGTCATCGCACCCATTATCTCCGGCAGCTTGCTGTCAAAATACTCCAGAGCCTTGCCGTAGCCCTCTACGTCGTTGCGGTGTCCGTACAGCGCATCGGTATCCACCAGGTTGGTAAATATAAAGCTTCCGACGCCGTTCTTCAGGAAATCTATGGTGGCCTCAATGCCTGCCGGGTTGTTGGTGGTATGATTTACGGTGGTTATGCCCCGCTTGTGGAATATATCCTCTATCTTGCCAACGGCCACAGTCTCAAAGCCCTTTGCGGTAAGACCGTCCAATATGGTGTCCTCTATTGGAGGTATGGCGTAATCCCTGCGGTGCTCCGTGCGGGTATACTTGCCGTTTCCGCCTACGAACGGACGTGCTATGACGCGGCCCACAAGGTCGTCGCCAACCAGTATCTCCCTTGCCTTTTGGCACATGGAGTACAACTCATCGAGAGGTATTACATCCTCATGGGCGGCTATCTGAAATACGCTGTCCGCGGAGGTGTATATTATCGGCTTGCCGGTCGCTACATGTTCATCGCCCAGCTCCTGAATTATAACGGTGCCTGAGGCAACGCAGTTGCCAAGGGTGCCGCGGCCTATGGCCTTCTCGAATTTATCCATTATATGTTTGGGAAAACCGTTAGGATAGGTCTTGAAAGGATTGTCCATTATAATGCCGGCCATCTCCCAATGACCGCAGGTCGTATCCTTTGCCTTGGTTTTTTCCATCGCCCTGCCATAGCAGCCTATTATCTTTCCGTCGTATCCGCCCAGTTCGGCGCCTTCTATATTGCCTATACCGAAAGAGCGCATATTGGGTATATCCAAATGACCGCGCTTTTTATATATGTTGCAGAATGTATTCGCCCCCACGTCGCCGAACTCGGCGGCATCCGGAAGGTAGCCTATGCCGGCGCTGTCAAGCACAATTATAGTTGCTCTTTTCCTTGCCATTATTTTAAGTTCCCTTCGTTATGCATTTTCTTTTGTGCTATGATTTTACCACCGGTCGACGGCTCCGTCAAATCATTTGGATAGCATGGCTACCATCCTTATGACGGAAGGCAGCACTATCCCCTCCGTTAATGCGCCCGCCGCGAACAGCGCCATCTTCATTCCCAGCGCCTCCCCCTTGGTTACGCTCTTTTCCGAAGACCTGACTATAAGCCCCATACAAAGGCACAGCCCTCCCATGAAGGACAGGGCTATTATCGGTATACCAATAAGCCCAGGCCAGTCCTCTATCACGGTTCGGGTAAAAAGACCCATTAAAAATGATTTTATCCATAACGCCGTTGTTTTAAGGATGCCGCCCGGCAGCGTGTTCTTAGCTATTGCCGCCATTGAGTACAGCATAGCCGCAGACAGCAGTCCATATCCCGACAGTTTCAAAAGTCCGGCTCCGCTCATCTCGCCTATGGCGCTTATGGCGGCAGCCGTATATCCCTCGCATTGCCACTCCATCGAAGCTCCGGCTGCAAATGCCATAACCGCTGCAAAGGCATATATGTACCACCGCCGTCCAAGGTAGCGCATTAAATCACCCTTCCTTTCAACTCATAACAAAATATATGAGCGCGGGATGGGATTTAAGACATATTGTATTTATGTTCTTTAACTGTGGCGCAGATGGGTAACTATTCTGTCAGTTATGTTCGCTATGAATTCCTTATTGGTAGGCCGGCCGTTTGACTGGCTTACAGTGTTGCCAAAGTATCTGTGTTGGGCTTCTATGTTTCCGCGGCTCCACGCCGCTTCTATGGCGGTTCTAATGTTGCGCTCCACTCTTTTAGGAGTAGTTACGAAGCATTCCGCCACGTACTGATATACATCCTGCGACAGATTTATCTGATAAAGGCTGTTTTCCACACAGTAAAGTATGGATTTGCGGAGCTGGGCATATCCAATAAGGTTTACAGGAATGCCTATCACTCTGAAGAAGTTGTTCGCCATGTTCTCCGCCATTACCGCGTATTCGCATTTTCGCTGCTCGTCCCTTATAGTTCTGCCTGCTTCGTCGTCCATAGTAAGGTCCAGAATCCTATGGTAAACCATTGCAGGAGGATTGCTGCTGTGTATTATAAACGCCGCGCCCAGTGCCTGATAAATATTTATCAGGCTGTCATCCAGTATGGGCGTTATAACTACCACTCTGGTATCTTTCGTCTCAGGGCAGTTGCGTATGGTGCTTAGTATCTCTATGCCATCGCTCCCTGCCATAGTCGCATTGAGTATCACGAGATCAGGCTTGTTTTCTTTTACATTGTCAACAACAGACCTCGGGTCATGCACCCGCGGCAGCACATCAAAGCATCCCGAATCTTTCAGCAGCCCTATTAACTCAGTGCAGTAATTAGCGTAATCTTTTACTACAAGTATTTTTGTTTTACTCATTTTCATACAACGAAACTTCCTGCAAAAAAATAGACCTTAACACGTGTAATTACAATATAGCACATTTCGGTCATTTTTTAAACAGCAAACCGCAATTATTTTCCAATTTTTACAGTATCTTTTCACTAACCCTGTTCATCCACCAAGAATATATACAGTAGCCGCACCTCGCGTCGTTCACAAACACATGAGTAACAGCGCCTATCAGCTTTCCATCCTGCATTACGGGGCTGCCGCTCATGCCCTGAACGATCCCTCCCGTCTTTGCGATGAGTTCCCTGTCCGTTATCCTTATTACCATACCCTTGCCGCTCATCTCCTTTTGCGGATACAGCTTGATTATCTCGCACTCGTAAGCGCATATTCCGCGGTCATCCACGGTGGACAGTATCTCGGCCTTTCCGGTATGCACCTCGTCAGGGTATGCCAGCTTTACGCCGTTTGGGTATATTGGGTTGACGGGTATTTCGTCCATCTCACCGTACAGACCGTATTCGCAGTTTAGCTCTATGCTGCCCAACTGTCTGCTTGCCGTTGAAAACGAGCCTATTACCTCGCCCGGTATACCGTTGCTGCCAGCTGATACGCCTATTATGCTTGATTCAACTATGCTGCCGCTGCCTACATCTATTATGGCGCCTGTATCTATATCCGTTATAGGGTGGCCGAGCGCTCCGTATCTGAGGGACGACATATTACAAAAGGACAGCGTACCAATGCCCGATGTACTGTCCCTCACCCACATACCTGCCCGGTATGTGTCGTTTTCCGGATCCTTAACGGGAGTAAGCGCGACAGTCAGCTGCTGCCCGTCGCGGCGAACAGTCACCATCAGCTCCCCGCCTTTAGAGCAAAGCTCGCTCAGATGCAGCGAATCCCGTACAGTCTCGCCGTTGACCGCAGTTATGACGTCTCCGGCCCTTATGCCGGCAGACGCCGCCGGGCATATTTGCGCAGTTTCGGATATGCTGCCCAGGCCCACCACCAGCGCCCCGTCTGTATATATGGATACGCCTATGGGCATCCCTCCCGGCATTACGGTTATGTCCTGCCGTTCGCCGTACTCTATGGTCTTTATTGGTATAGCGCCGAAAAGGCGAATGCTGGCGCTGCCGCTTTTTCCGGAGAGCGTCTCGGAAAGGTTTTCCGAAACATATACATCCCTGTCGCCCATACTGAGGCTTAGCGGTCCGCTCAGGCTCCGGCATATATTTTCCAGCTGATCGGTGGATACGCTGTTGGACAGCCCGCGCACATAACTCATCTGCTCGCCTGAATTAAAGCAGACAAGCGTCACACACAGCGCCAGACCTATGCATTTCGCAAGATTTTGCCAGAGTCTTTTCATATATACACCGCCTTAAAGAATAAAAATAAACACCGCGAAGCAACTTCGCAGTGTTTATGATTTGTAATGCCGATGTATTTTATTATTTATTTTTACGACGCTTTTGCTTGATTTCTTCAGAGTGGGTTATCAGTTCCCTGGCGTGCTCGTAGGCTAGCTTTGAATCCTCCATGCCGCTCATCATACGGGCGATGTATTCGTACCGTTCCTCCATTTCCAGCCGCTTCAGGCTTGTTCTGGTAGTCTGTCCATCGTCCTGCTTCTGCACCATAAAGTGTACGTCCGCAAGGGCCGCTATCTGGGGCAGATGTGTCACGCAAAGCACCTGATGATTATCCGCTATGCTCACCATCTTTTCGCCCACCACCGCGGCTATGTGGCCGCTTATGCCCGTATCTATTTCGTCGAATATCAGCGTGGGTATGGCATCCGCATTGGCGGCAATAGCCTTGAATGCCAGCATTATGCGTGACATTTCGCCGCCGGACGCTACTTTTTCAAGGGGCTTCAGGCTTTCGCCCGGGTTGGCGGAAAGCATGAATTCCACCCTGTCCATGCCGTTCTGTCCCGGCTCCGTGAGCGGGTCAATTCTGACCTCGAACCGCGCCTTTTCCATGCCAAGATCCTTCAGGTGGCTCAGCAGTTCCCTTTGCAGCCTTTCTGCCTCTGTACGTCGTATATCCGTAAGCGCGGCCGCCTCAGCCCTATACAGCTTTTCCTTATCCGCAAGCTGTTTTTGCAGTTTTTCCCGCTTTTCCTGCGCGCCCTCCAGCTGCCCGAGACGTTCCGACGCCCGCTCGCCGAAGGCGATAACATCTTCTACCTCTGAACCGTATTTCTTTTTGAGGTTTGAATAGATCTCAAGCCGCTGCTCTATCTGATCTATCCTGCCCGGCTCAAAGTCGAAGGAGTCACGCATGTCCCTGAGCGTATAGCCTATATCCTCGATGGTATAATACGCCTCGCTGAGCCGCCTTGACAGCTCGCCGTACTCTGTCGATATGCCTGATATATCCTTCATGGCAGATACGGCTTGGCTGAGAAGCCCCACGGCCCCTTCGTCTCCGGAGACAGCCTCGGAGCTCTTCTGCAGCGACGTCATTATACGTTCTGCATTGATAAGCACCGCCCGCTCCTCCGTGAGCTTCTGCTCTTCATCGGCAGTGAGCCGTGCATTTTCTATCTCGTTTATCTGATATCTTAATATGTCCGCTTCCCGGGCCCGCTCGTCCTCGGAGCCGAAGCCGCCCAAAAGCTCTGACTGTATAGCCTTGCATTCGGAATAAAGCCCCGCCACTTTTTCGCGTTGAGCCCTATCCCTTTCCCCTGCGAAAGAATCCAGAAACCTTATATGCCGCGACTGCATGAGCAGCGACTGGTGTTCATGCTGGCCGTGAACATCTACCAGCAGGTCTGTTATCTGCTTAAGCGTAGCAAGGTTAACGAGCGTACCATTTATGCGGCATACGTTTTTGCCCGAAGCCGACAGCTCACGGGATATTATCAGACCGTCGTCCTCCAGCTCATTCTGCCGCAGCATGGACTTTACGGCTTCCTCGCCTTCTATATCGAACTCCGCCTCTACAGACGCTTTTTCCGCCCCCGTAGTTATGAGCTCCCTGCTTGCCCTCTCTCCCAGCGCCAGATTTACAGCGTCAATAATGATGGATTTACCGGCTCCGGTCTCCCCGGTAAGCACGTTAAGCCCATTATCAAAATCCATATCCAGCCGCTCTATCAAAGCGACGTTTTTTATAGACAGCCTTTTTAACATTAACCTCTCCGCCGCAGTTAGGCCTTGAGCATATCCTGAAAGCGCTTTATAAGCTCAGGGGTGACAGCCGGGTCCTTTACGGCAACAAAAATAGTATTATCTCCGGCCATAGTACCTACTATGTCATCGAGGCGCATTGAATCTATAGCTTCCGCCGCAGCAGGAGCCGTGCCGGTAATGGTCTTTATGACTATAAGATTTCCCGCTTCGGCCATGGATACAACCGAATGGGCAAATATGCTTATGAATCTATCCTTGAGCCCCGCCTCTGCCTTATCGACCGTAGCATATTTATAGGAGCCGCTTTCGGTCAATACCTTTATAAGCCTCAGATCCTTTATGTCGCGGGATACTGTGGCCTGCGTCACCTTTACTCCTCTGTCATTGAGCATTGAGGCAAGCTCATCCTGCGTATTGATATCGTACTGGTCAATAAGCTCGAGTATCATGGAATGCCGTGCAGATTTCATTACTTCACTCCTCCGTCAGCTATGATTTTTTCTCTTGTATATCGTATATTCGCGATTGTCCGCTTCGCGAAAAATAAATACGTATTTATCAGGAAAGCTTATTTCGTATGAGTGAATAAAGATTCCGATCGCCGAGCCTTATAAAGCGCACGCTGCGCCGGCTTCTGCATATTCTTACCATGTCCCCGGGCACTATGCGCTCCGTGGATACGCCGTCCATTCCCAGGAAACCCTCCTGTTTTATGGAAAGCTCTATTATGGAATCCCCGGGCGCAATTATAGGCCTGAAGGCCAAGGTATGAGGGCATATTGGGTTGATTATCACAACATCGGTGTTCGGAGCGATTACCGGACCGCCGGCTGAGATGGAATAGCCCGTAGAGCCGGTCGGCGTAGCTACTATAAGGCCGTCGCAGGAGACAGTTCCAGCATCTATGCCGTTCACATTTACAGTAATCGATACTACGCCGGAGAACTTTTTTCTGTACAAAACCGCCTCGTTAAGGCAGTCCTTAGCGGCGCAGCCATTCACGCTGCACGAAAGCATCATGCATTTATCCGTACGGTACTGCTCGCTCTCTATAGCGTCCAGCGCGTCGGATATGCCCTCTACATCTATCTCGCTCAGGAATCCTATGCGGCCAAAGTTTATGCCAAGTATGGGTATGTCGTGCTCGGCGGCGTATCCTGCCGCATGAAGTATTGTGCCGTCTCCGCCTATGGCTATCATGAGGCCGGGAACCTGCTCCTGTATCGTCTCATAGCCGATGAATTCCTCCATATTTGCGAAGGATCTGTCTATAAAGCACTTAACGCCCCGGCTCCTTGCTACGCCGTAAACAGAGCTTACTGCGGCCAGTGCGCCTTCATTATTGGGGTTTGCAAATATGCCAATGCTCTGGATTCGCATTTAACTTTAAAGCTCCTCTGTAAATTGAAAAAGTGTTTTTATAAATCGCGACGATTGGCATATGGACTTTTTATGATAATATGCTCGTCAGCAAAAGAATAATTTTAATGTACATTAATTGTATGCATATTATCGTCATATTTCAAGTATAAATATTATTTTCTTGAAAAAAATATGCATCAGGCCAACTCACCGTGCGCCATATCCACAATATGCGGTATGTCGGCCAATACCTCTGTACCTCCTGCTGTGCCGCTTTTTTCCAACAACAGCAGGAACTCTATATTCCCCTTCGGCCCGGTTATGGGAGAATAGTCTATCTGACGTATAGAGAACCCTGTGTCCAGGGCAAAACGGGCGGTATCCTCCACTACCTGACGGTGTGTATCCTTATCCCTCACCACGCCGTTTTTGCCTACCCGGCCTCGGCCCGCCTCAAACTGCGGCTTTACGAGTATGACTGCCTGTGCTCCTTCGCGAAGGCTTTTATATATACCGGGCAGTATCAGCTTAACTGATATAAATGAAACGTCCATTGAGGCAAAGTCAGGAGCCTCTGTAAACCAGTCCGGTTCCATATTGCGGGCGTTTGTGCGCTCCATCACTACGACCCTCGGATCGTTTCTCAGCTTCCAGTCCAGCTGTCCGTAGCCCACATCTATGGCGTATACCTTTTTTGCGCCGTTTTGCAGCATGCAGTCGGTAAAGCCGCCGGTAGAGGCTCCCACGTCCATGGTCACCATATCGGTAAAATCAAGGCCATATTTCCTTACAGCCTTATCGAGCTTCAATCCGCCGCGGCTCACAAACGGTATTGCCTGTTCCTTTACGGTAAGCAACGCGTCTTCTGGCACAGCCGCGCCTGGCTTGTCTATCCGCAATGTATCGATAAACACCTCTCCCGCCATTATAAGCGTGCGCGCCTTTTCCCGGCTGGGCGCCAGCCCCAGCTCCACAAGCCTTACATCTGCCCTTACTCCGCTCATTTTATTCCCTCCATGGCCATCAATACCCGCACCCTGACGGCCGTTTCGTCAATGCCGCACAGCCTGGTCTGCTCGTCGCAGGTACCTTGGCCCACCGGCTTTTCACTCACGCCCATGCATTCGACCTTTATGCCCGTAAGCCGCTGGGCTATTCTGCTGCCCATGCCTCCTTTTGCGATGCCGTCCTCAATCGTTATGACGTAAGAAGCCTTCTGTTTTATTATATCCAGCATATCCTCGTCCATAGGACGTATGAACCTTGCGTTCACCAATCCTGCGTCGAGGTTCTCCACTGCCCTTTCCGCTATCTCCACCATGCGGCCCGTAGCTACCACCGTGACATTGGATATGGGTTTTATCTCAACCCATTTGCCATATTCTACCTCCGGATATGCTCTGTCCGGCAGTGTACCCTTTCCGTACCGCACGGCCGCAGGGACGTCGCCCTCCACCGCCATTTTGAGCATTTCCTCAAGCTCGCCCTTAGAGGCCGGGGAATATATCTCCACATAAGGCATAGTCAGACAGTAGGCAATATCGTACACGCCCTGATGGGTTTCGCCGTCCGCGCCCACAAGGCCCGCCCTGTCTATGGCGAAGACCACGTGCAGCCTTTGCAGCGCCACATCGTGGAGCATTTGGTCGTAAGCCCTCTGTAAAAATGATGAGTATATTGCTACCACAGGCTTCATACCGCCCATAGCAAGCCCTGCGGCCATGGTTACGGCGTGCTGCTCAGCTATGCCAACGTCAAAGAATCTTTCCGGGAACGCCTCTCTGAAGGGCTCCATGCCGGTACCCTCACTCATGGCAGCGGTTATGACTGCAAGGTCCTTCTCCTGCCTGCCAATGCGGCACAGCGTCTCTCCTGCGATGGCCGAGTTGTCCTTTTTAGCCGTGCCGGGACTCCTGCCGGTATCGGGGTCGAATTTTCCTATGCCGTGGAATCTGCTCGGCTCCTTCTCCGCCGGGCCGTAGCCCTTTCCCTTGACGGTCAGCACGTGCAGCAGCACGGGATTTGGCACTTTTTTTGCAAGATTCAACGCCTCTGTAAGACTCTGTATGTCGTGACCCGACACTGGGCCCAGATAAGTAAAGCCCAGCTCCTCAAACAGCACATTAGGCAGCAGAAGGTACTTTATCCTGGACTTTACCTTTGACAGCCAGGCATGTATACGCGGCCCAGCCTTTGTCATCTTATCCAGCATATTCACCATACCTCGCTTGAAGGCGAGATAGCCGCTGCTGACGCGCATACTGTCAAGATGCCTTGGCAGTGCGCCTACATTCTTGGATATGGACATATTGTTGTCGTTAAGTACGACGATAAGCGGCAGCTCGCTCTGCCCCGCGTCGTTGAGAGCCTCGAAGGCCATGCCGCCGGTAAGCGCCCCGTCGCCTATCACCGCCACGACACGTCCCGGCGTGCCCTTTATGCGCATGGCGCGCAGCATGCCCAGCGCCGCAGAAATGGAGGTGCTGGAATGGCCGGTATTGAAGGTATCAAATTCGCTTTCTTCCGTCTTGGGAAAGCCCGCAAGGCCGTTCATCTGCCTGAGTGTAGGGAATTCGGCCGCACGGCCGGTCAATATTTTGTTGACATAGGTTTGGTGGCCCACGTCGAATATGATCTTATCCTTTGGCGTATCAAAGGCGCGTTGCAGCGCTATGGTAAGCTCCACCACGCCGAGATTGGAGGCCAGGTGCCCGCCGGTCTTTGATACCGACCGCACCAGAAACTCCCTTATCTCCGCGGCAAGGTCATCGAGCTCATTTTCCGGAATGCGCCTGAAATCCTCTATGCTTTTGATGCTGTCAATGTAACTGGTTTTCATTATATCCCGTAAATATCCCGCATTCCGTCAGCTTTTTCGGCTTAACGTGGCGTTTGTAAGCTCCCGCAGAAGCCATGCCTTTTCTCCGAATATCTCCAGCGCAGCCAATGCGTTTTCAGCCGTCTGTCCGGCGATTTTTTTCGCTTCCTCAAGGCCCATGAGGGATACGTATGTGAGCTTTCCCTCCTGAGCGTCCTTTCCCAGCGTCTTGCCCATGCTTTCAAAGCTGCCTTCTACATCAAGTATATCGTCAGTCATCTGGAACAGGTCGCCGTAAGCATATCCGAAATCGCTCAGCGCCTTCAACTGCTCTTCATCAGCGCCCGCTACGCAGCCACCCGCAAGCAGCGACGCGCGTATCATTGCGCCGGTCTTGTTGGCATGTATAAAGCGCAGCGTATCCATATCCCGCGCACCGGACTTTTCAGAAGCCAGGTCCGCCACCTGACCCGCTACCATGCCCTGCACGCCTGCGCCCTCGGATACCGCCTGTGCGGCTTTTATTTCGCCTTGACAGGGGTTATTTGCTATTGCAGCAAGCATGGTATCAAATGCCAGCGAAAGCAGCCCGTCCCCCGCCAATACGGCGTTTGCTTCGCCAAACACCTTATGGTTGGAAGGCATGCCCCGTCTGTAATCATCGTTATCCATGCATGGCAGGTCGTCATGTATGAGAGAATAGGTGTGTATCATCTCAAGGGCACAGGCAAACGGCAGCGCGCGCCGTATGTCGCCGTCAAGCATCTCGCATACGTACAGCGTCATTGCGGGGCGGAGCCTCTTGCCGCCCGCCTCGAGGCTGTAGCGCATGGCGCTTTTAAGATCCTTCGGCGCGCCGCAGCCGTCCACTATCGCAAACAGTTTTTCTTCGACTATGCCCTTATACCGGGCCAACTCGTGCTTATAACACATATATCAGACCTCCGAAAGGGAACTGTCTACCTTTTCGAGGCGTCCCTCGTACTGGGCAAGCAGGCCGAGGCAATACCTGGAAAGCCCCGCGCCTTCCTCGTAAAGCTTAACCATTTCTTCTATTGGCAGATTGCCGTCTGAAAGCTTTTCCACTATGCTGTCCAGCTTTTCCTTGGCCTGTTCGAATGTCATTTCCTTCTTTGCCATGGCGTTTCCTCCGCTTGCAATATGTTTATGCTGTCCACAGTAATATTCGCGGTACCGTCTCTCATTATAAGCCTTGCAGCCAAGCCTTCTTTAAGCTCCGCTGCGCTGCCTACGTACCTGCCTTCGGCCTGCACCATACCGTAGCCTCTCTCCAGTACCTTGCCCGGAGACAGCGCTTCAAGGCGCACAGTCAGGCTTTCTATGGAATGGGCGGCGTTGGCAGTTTCTGCCCTCACATTGTTCGCCATGGCGCTCTGCTCTGCCGCTACCTCGCTGCGCAGCAGCGCTATCCGGTGGTGGGCAGATTGGAATGCGGCAGATTTGCCCATATCTGAAAGCTCCGCCTTTATCCGTCCAACATAGCCCGTAGCGGCCGAGCGCAGCCTTTCGAGAGCCATTCTCACGTCTCCCTCCAGCCTTGCCCGCTCCGGCACGCAAAGCTCTGCCGCCGCAGACGGTGTGGGAGCCCGCATGTCAGCTGTAAAGTCGGCTATGGAAAAATCCGTCTCGTGCCCTACGGCGCTTACAACGGGTATCTTGCTCTCATATATGGCCTTTGCGACTATCTCCTCGTTGAAGGGCCAAAGATCCTCCATGCTGCCGCCGCCGCGGCCCACTATCAGCACATCCGCCTTCCTTATGCGGTTCATTTCGTTTATCGCATGGGCGATCTCCGCCGCCGCCCCCTCACCCTGAACCCGTACCGGGTACAGCAGTATATTCATGCCATCAAAGCGGCGGCGCGTTATATTGATTATATCCTGCACCGCAGCTCCCGTAGGCGATGTGACCACGCCTACACATTTAGGCAGCCTCGGTATGGGCTTCTTATGGCTCTTATCGAAGTAGCCCCTGGCATCAAGCCGTGTCTTCATCAGCATAAAGCGGCGGAAAAGCTCTCCTTCGCCCTCCCGCTCCATATTCGTGACGTAAAGCTGGTACTGGCCGTCCTTGACGTAAAGCGACACGCTTCCGTATACCCTTACGGATTGACCGTCCTCCGGCGAAAAATCGAGCTCATAGGCGTTCTGCCGGAACATTACGCAACGCACCAGCGCCCCTTCGTCCTTCAGCGAAAAATAAAGATGTCCTGAGGAATGCCGCTTAAATCCGCTCAATTCTCCGCATACGCAAACATTGTTCAAAAGCAAATCTCTTTTGAGCATACCGTTCACATATTCGTTTAGCTGAGTCACCGTCAGCTTGTAGCCGTTATCCAACAATGGTGTTTTCCGCAGCCTCCACTGTGTTTTCCATAAGCATGGCGATGGTCATGGGGCCAACTCCTCCCGGCACCGGGGTTATATACCCCGCTATCTTTTCTACCGGCTCGAAGTCCACATCACCGCACCACTTTCCGTCGATTTTATTCTGTCCTACGTCTATCACTACGGCTCCGGGCTTTACCATATCCGCCGTGATAAGCTTTGGCCTGCCCGCGGCGGATATGAGTATATCCGCCTCTTTGGTGATGCTGCCCAGGTTCTCCGTTTTGGAGTGGCATACTGTCACAGTTGCGTCGCTATTGAGCATAAGAAGGGCGGCAGGCTTTCCAACCAGGCTGCTTCGTCCTATCACAGCACAGCGCTTGCCGGCTATGTCTATGCCGGTGCTCTTTACCAGGTGCAGTATTCCCTTGGGCGTGCAGGGTATAAAGCCCCTGTTTCCCGTCATGAGCGCGCCTGCGTTTACAGCATGGAGACCGTCTACATCCTTACCGGGAGAAATACATGACAGCACACGCAGCTTGTCCATATGCTCTGGCAGCGGGAGTTGTACCAATATCCCGTGTACAGTGTCGTCGGTATTCAGCTTTTTTATAAGCTCCATAACCTGGGCTTCCGCCACGCTTCCGTCAAAATGGTGTTCTTCTGTTTCTATGCCGTTTTCTCTGGCGCGTTTTTCTTTTGAGTTGACGTATAATCTGGATGCCGGGTTATCTCCCACAAGCACTACTGCGAGCTTAGGTATCACGCCCCTGCCGCGCAGCTCCCGCGCCCTGAGGTTTATGTTCTCATATATGCTTTCAGCTATTTCTTTTCCGTCTATCAGCCTTGCCATCTGCCCTCCGTGCGCCGCTTGTGATTTTTCATATTATATCATACCCTAAAAGCTGTCCTTTTTCCAGCAATAAAGCACCGCCTGCGATACCGCAAACGATGCCTTGCGTAAGCTTTTATGTTTTTCCATAAGGCCTATGCCTGTGGTTCGCCCTCTATTCGCTTCGCAAAGGTGCCCAGCATGCCGTTTATGTAAGCGGAGGAGCGGTCGCCGCCAAACTGCTTTGCGAGTTCTACCGCTTCGTTTATGGATACGCCGCATGGTATGTCGTCCCTGTACAGCATCTCATAGATCGCTACCCGAAGCACACAAAGATCCACCTTGGGCATACGCTCTATGCGCCATCCGATAGACAGCTCATTGATAATGTCGTCTATCTCGGCTTCATGCTCCTGTATGCCCTTTAATACCTGCTCGGAGTAGATTATGTCCTCCTCCATAGGCTTCTCGGTGATGCCGGACTTGTCCAACACGTCCTCATAGGTTTCCTCTCCTCCGAAAAGGCTTGCGAAAGCAAGCTTCATGGCGACCTCACGGGCGGTTTTTCTGCTCATTTGTAAAAGTACCTCTTGACGTTAATTTTTTCTGAATAAACGGCTCAAAGCCTCTTGAAGGCCTTCCTTGCCGCCCTTATCCAGTATGCATCCGACGAAATAGCACAAGGCTGTAATGGCGGTCAACAGCAGAGTACGCCAGAAGCCTATGGTGAATATCAGCACCGCCAAAAGTATTCCGCCTGCAATGCCTATTACGCGCCATTTATATTCCTTTAAAAATTGCCTAAATTCGTCCATCGTATGTTCCTCTGTTTTTAGGGGGATCAGGCTTCAGCCTTCTTCTCGGGCTCAGTTGAGACAAGAATGCTGACGTCGCTCACCTGTATGCCGGTAATTGTCTGTATGTAATCTATAAGGCTGGTCCTGAGGGCTTCTGTAGTCTCGGGAATATTGGCATCCTCCGCTATTACAACTCTCAGGTCGATCTTGAGCTTGTTTTCGACCACTGCAATGCGGCTGTCGCACTTTTTGACATTGCCGTTGGCAGTAGCGCAATGACGCTTGACCATATCGTCTATGGCCGCGAGGGTTATGCTGGAGATACCCATCTCGTTCTGGGAGATAACAGCTGAGGCGGGTGCCTGATTCTTGGGCGCCCTGCGGTTGAAGCCTATAATGAGTACTATAGCGATAAGGCAGAGCAGCAATCCGACACCGGCGGTTATCCAGCCGTTTATGGCGGAAGCGTAGGGCAGCGCGGCTATGGCGTTTACAGTGTCAGCCGTTATGAAGTTAAGCGCAACACCTATAAAGCACAAGCCCAGCGCAAACAGCACCAGCATTACCAGCACCAGCAGTATCCTGTAGAGTACCTTTGGTTTCATAATTTGATACCTCTGTATTAATTTAGCTTTAAGTGATGGAAGGCTTTATCAGCATTCCTTTTCTTCTTCAGTCTCTGCGGGAGCGGGGACAGCCGCCTTCTTTTCAGGCTTCTCGAAAGCTATTGCCTGCACGAATACGTTTACGGCGGTCACATTCAGGCCTGTCATATTCTCGATGGTGCTCTTTACCTTGCGCTGCAGATTGGCGGATACCTCGTGAATCTTAAAGCCGTATTTGATTATGGCGCTTATGTCTATTGTGGCGGTATTGTCGTTGATGTCTACTTTTACGCCCTTAGTCATGCTCTTCTTGTTGAGCATGCCGGTAATGCCTTCTACTACCGTTCCGCCCAGGCTGTCTACACCCTCCACCTCGTTTGCCGCAAGGCTGGCTATTGTAGCTATCACATCAGGCGCGAAGGTTATCTTGCCGCCCTGTATATCCATTGCTTCCATGGAAATGCTCTCTTCAGTTGCCATTATGCATGCCTCCTTCAAGTATTTGTTTTATTATTATAACAGGTTTTGCCTTTTCTGCATAGATAATGATCAGGATTTTGCAGTTTAGTCACGAATTTGCCTATTTGCCCGTCATCACCTTTATGTTTTCTGCAGGCTCGCCGGTCTCCTTCTTGGTTATTTCAAGTATCTGCGCCACCTGCTTGTCGCTCAGCTCGTCGGCCTTTACCACTACGTTGACCGTTCCTGCGTGGAATGTTACCGCCGCGTCCTCAAAGCCCTTTGCCTTGATCAGGCTCTCTACAGTAAACTCCTTTTCCATGTTTTCCACCAACGTTAGCTTCTGCCCCTGTGCGTCCGCAAGCGTCTCATCGTCACTTGCAGAAGCTGCTATTACCTCGTCCAGATACTCCATTTCGAGCTTACGCACCTGCTCCCGATCGTCCCGGAATGTGGCAAAATAGTCCCCGGACACATACTCCGCCTCCTGCGCCTCCTCCGGGGGCTGAAGCGCCTCGCCCTCGCCGGACCCAGTCTTTGCGGCGTTCGTCTTCAGGTTAAGCAAAAACGCCCCTACGAACAAAACGGCCACCACCATCAGCACCAGATACTTCTTGACAAATCTTACCATTATTTCATTCCTCCGTTCCGTTTATTCCCATTTCAAGCACCTCGACTCTGGAGGCTTCCACCCCCAGCACTGCCTGCACCGCCGACTGGAGCTTCATTCTTACCGATATGTCGGCTGCGCCTTGAGCCACTACTATCACGCCTCTTACCGTAGGCTGCCTCTCCATAAGTACCACGGCCTCGTTTTCACCGTTCTGGTATACCGTTACGGGGCTTAATGATTCCGTCCGGTTCTCACCTTCGCCATTATAGGTGCTGCTTTGGGTGATATCGGTATTCATCGCCGGAATCTTCTCCTTGCCCGTCTCGTAGGTTATCATTACTTTTACCTTTCCCGCGCCCCTCACGCAGCTCAGCGTATCCATGAGTCTCTGCTCAAGGTCGTCCTGCTGAACCGTCTCAGTATCCTTTGCCTCCTCCTTTTGCTTTTTTCCTCCGTATGTTGGCAGGCAGAGCAGCAGGCAAAGCGCCCCCAGGCCGCAGTACACGGCTATTTCCAGCCGCTTATTTGCTTTTAACCTGTCTACAAAGCTGTCCAGCAGCTTCTTCGCCCTGTTATCTTCCATTGGGCAGCACTCCCGTTATTATTCTTATGACAGCCGTAAGGGCAACTATGTCCAGCGCTTTTCTGGCGCTCCTCTGCATGCCTCCCTCAGGTATGGCGCACTTTAATATGTATGCCCCGCATGCTATCCCCACCAGCTGCACGCATGCAGAGTTAAGAATGCTTATCATTTCCGTCATTTTATCCCACCCCCGAAGCCAGCAGCGCCGCCGCAACGGCCAGCATATTCATCAGCACCGCTATTGCGCTTACAGCAAACATATACGTGCAGCTGTCAGCCGCCGCCGTAAGCATAGCGGATATTCTCCCGTCGTCCGCCACGGCGCATATGGCGGCGGTTATCCTCATGCTTATGACCGAACACAGCATTCGTATGCCGGGAGCTGTAAAGTACAAAAGCAACAGCAGCAGCGCCACTGTACCCGCCGCGTTCTTCAGCACAATCGCCCCGGCCCTCAGCCCTTCATATGTGCCGGATATCACTCCGCCCACTACAGGTACGGATTTATCAAAGGCGTATTTCAGCGCCTTCACCCCCGCGCTGTCCAGTCCCGCTGCATTCAGGCTCTTTATGCTTACGCTGCCCAGAAAGAAGGTGAACGTCAGCCCCATGCCCCATTTCAAAAGGCTCTTTATCAGCCCAGCCATTGCCTTGAGCTGCTTGTTCTCGCTGACCGTACCCGCTGTGGACAGTGCGCACATCATCAGAATGAACGGCATGAAGGTATTTCGAAACGCCTCCGTCATGCCGCTGCAAAGCAGTACGGAGGTAGGCTGCACGGCGGATACGGCGCTGCCGCCGGCTGCCGCTATCATTACCATAAGCGCCGGCGATACCAGCTCGCCAAGCTGAGCTACCCCGTCTATCACCCTCTGTGCCTCCTTCATCTGTGCGCACACGCATGCGGCGGCAACGGATATGCAAAGCCCGGTAAGGCAGAAGCTCAGCATCTCGCCCACGCCTTTTTGTGTTCCCACCGCCGCTCCTGCCGCCGCGGAAAAGAACGCCGCGGCTATTATGCCAAGCATACCCTTTACCCCCTCCTTGAGCTTCTCCTTAAAGAGCCCTCCAATCCTTCCCAAATCAAGCAGCCCGTCCAGGTTTCCTTCCTTTATCCGCGCTATCGCGTCCGATACCGATGCGCCGCCGGCAGCCCCGCCGGTTTCCGCCTGTATCTCACGCCATATATCCTCCCAGCCCGATATGTCGTACTCTACCGCAGGTATGGATATTTCTTCGGCCCTCGCTATACATGGGGGCAGCAGCAACGCCCCAAGCAGCAACAGCCCTACCAGCTTACAAGACCGCATATCGCCTCCACGGCTGAAAATACCATAGGCAGCGCCGCAAGGAGCATCATGAGCCGTCCCGCCAGCTCTATGCGGGAGGCCACGGCGCTTTCCCCCGCGTCACGGCATATGTCCGCCGAAAACTGCGCCGTATATGCTATGCCGGTTATCTTTATCACTGCCGCTATCCCATTCCCATCCACCGAGTAATTCTGCATGAATTCTTCCGCCTGCCGCTTTACCTCTCCGGCTATGGCTATCGCCGCCGCCAGCAGCACTATGCCCGTAACCACGGATACCTGCAGCGCAAGCTCCGGCCGCTGGTTTTTCAGCACCAGCGCTATGCTCACGGCTATCACCGCCACTCCTCCCAGCCTCAGCATCTCTTCGCCCATGGTCACAGCCCGAATATGCGCTTAACCTGATCAAGCAGTGTGCTTATCTCGCCCACTACAAGGCTTAGCGTAATAACCAGCCCCGCAAGCGCCGCCAGCATTGCTATGTCGTCCCTGCCTGTCTGCTTCAAAAGCTGGCATATTATTGCCACCAGTATGCCTATGCCCGCTATCCTAAGTACAATATCTATCCCCATATACTCCACCTCATATCAGAAGCAGTGCCGCCCCTATACCCATAAGCACGCCTACCTTAGTGAACATGCCGCCCTTTGCAGCAGCCTCCCTGTCAAGCTCCTCTCCCCTTGAGAACGCCTCCTCATAAGCCCTCTGTGCGGCGTTCAGCTGCGGCTCAGAGGGGCTTATGCCAAGTCCGCTGCCGCAAATAAGTATTATCTCCCTCTCTCTTTCTCCCAGTACGTTAAATCCGCGCCACATTGCGGCCTCCCGCCACGCTTCCTCCGCCCGCTCACAGGTTCCGAGGCTTTCCCCCAGCAGCTTCCAGAAGCCCTCCAACTCGCTGCCCTCAAAACAGAGCACCATGTTGCGAAGCTCTCGCGGCCTGTGCTTTATCTCGCGGCAAAGCCTCTGTATATCACTCCCGAAGGCCCGCATTATCATAGCGCGAATCCTCAGAGCTCTGCTCTTTGAGTATCCCCAAAGGCTGAACAGGCACAGTACCGCGACACAGGCTATACTTCTCATGTCAGTTCCTCCGTAATGTCATATAACCGGCGTTCAGTTCCCTGCTTTTTCAAAAGCAGTACCTTATTAAATGCCCCCGCGGCTATTATGGCGGATATATCGCGCCGGCGCATTATCTCCGCCGCGCTGCCCGCATGTGCGCTAGCTATCACCCTTATTCCGCAGCCCGAAGCATCCATGACTGCCTCGGCGTCCTCTGCGGTGGCTATCTCATCTGTTATCAGCACCTGAGGCGACATGGCGCGTATCATGAGCTCCATGGCCCGGCACTTGGCACAGCCTCCCATAACGTCGGTATTGTCCCCTATGTCAAGCCTTGGCACGCCGTTTACCGACGCAGCTATCTCTCCCCGCTCGTCTGCAATGCCTATCTGCAAGCCCTGCGCTGAAAGCTGCCGCGCCGCGTCCCGCAATACCGTGGTCTTTCCCGCTCCCGGATCTGAAAGTATGAGTGCGGAAAGTATGCCGTCCCGGGTGGCTATCCTCTCCATAAGCCCGTCCGCCGCCCCTTTTATCTCCCGGGCGATACGTATATTGAAGCTTCCTGGCATGGATACGCTTCCGGAAGGGTTCAGCCTGCCGCAGATGCCTACTCGGGAACCGTCCTCCAGCGTCACATAGCCGCCGCGCAGCTCCTGCTCGTAGGCAAAGAGCGAATGGGCGCATACCAGCTCCAGCATTGTTTCGCACTCCTCCGGAGAAGCTATACGATTCAGCAATATGCTTTGCGGCCCTCTCAGCTGCACCGGCCTGTTGGCCCGCACCCGTATCTCCTCTGTATCCGGCCTGAGTACCCCTTCTACGTCTTCCCGTATTCCCTTTGGCAGCACCGATAAGCTGCTCCTTTTCATCGCCTGTCCCTCCTGTTGCTATATAACTATGACAGTATTTCTTTCCATAACACAAAACCGTCCCTGTTAAGGACTGTCGAATTATCTGTTATATTGATTTATTTGGCGTCTGCACCCGCAACTGAGCACAAGCTGTGTATCCATATTATTACTATAGCCATACTCAGCGCGGCAAGCTGCGAGAACAGCACCTCCGGACCTATCTCAAGGCTGGAATAGCCTACGGACGCCATGTTTATAAAGCAGCCTACTACCCTGGAAAACACCGGTATCCCAGCCGCTATGCAGCAGGCGCAGCCCCGGCTCTCATTCAAAAGCACGGCGGACGTTCCCGCCATAAGCGCACTGAAAAGGCCGTTATCACTGCCATATACAAGGCCGCTGCGCTCAACGAGGGCGATCACTGAAGAAAACAGCACCAGTGCCGCAACCGCCCCTCCCTGATTCTCACGAGTCTCTTCCACGAGCAGCGCCGGCAGGAATATCATCACTGCAGCCCCTGCGTTTACCTTAAGCTCTACGCTAAGCGTCATATCAAATACAGAAAGCGCCAAGGCGCACAACAGCATGTACAGCATCTCAAACATGCTCAGCCCCACTGCCCGGCATGGCGACTTCAGCACCCCCGTAACGGACAGTATTATCAGGCATATCGAAAAAACTATATATTCAGGCATACAAAAACTTCCCCATAAATACTGCCTTTAGTTTGGCAGACTACGGGGAAGTTGAAAGCAAGCAATTTATGGCTGTATGAGCTTTATATAGGCCGCCATGGATCCGGTTATTCCCTTATCGCGCCTGTGGGAGAAGAAATGCCGGCGATTTTCGTAGGTACAGGCGTTCATCAGGGTGATGCTCTCAGGCCTTATCCCAGCCTCAACGAACTGTACCGCAGCTGCAAGCTCCAGATCCACATATGCTTTGCCCTGCCTGCCCGGCCGCGATATGCCGGGATAGCCGAATTCACTTTGGAATTTTTCGCCAAGATCCGCATCCACCTCGAAGCAGTCTCGACAGATGCAGGGCCCTGTTGCGGCAATTATGTCGCTCGGGTCGGTGTCAAACTCCTCAGCCATGCGCCGGGCCATTTCGGCGCCTATGCGAAGCAGCGTGCCCTTCCAGCCCGCGTGGGCCATTCCTATGGCGCGATGAACGGGATCGTAAAAGAAATACGCCCCGCAATCCGCATGAGAGGTGACGAGAGTGACGGTCGGGTCGTCAGTGATTATGCCATCGCAGGGCGGCAGCGGGTCTTTATAGAAGCCGCGGCCCCGGTGTTCATGGGCGATCCTCAGCACATTGGCTCCATGCTCATGGTTCACCACCGCCATATCGTCATAATCAATGCCCGCGCCTTCAGCGAATATCTTAAAGTTGGCTATAACTTCCTCCGGGGATCCGCACCGTGTCCAGCTCAGGTTCAGCGACGCTTTTGGAGGATCGACAGTTATACCTCCCTCACGGGTGGAAAAGCCGTGGGACACGCCTCCTGCCTTATCCAGCGCTTCGGCGCAGTAAAGCCCTGTACCCTTATTTGTCCTTTTGTAAATAAAGCCGTGCTTTATCAGCGCGGCCTGTTGCTGCTGCATCTTCATCAGTTTTCACCGAGCAATATCTTCAGCTCGTTCATAAAGGTATTTATATCCTTGAACTGGCGGTATACCGACGCGAAGCGCACATACGCCACCTCGTCCAGATCCTTCAGCCTGCTCATGACCATCTCCCCTATGGCCTCGCTCCTTACTTCCTGTTCAAGGGAGTTGAACACCTCCCGCACTACGTTGTCCACCAAAAGCTCCATATCCGCGGTGGAAACGGGGCGCTTTTCGCAGGCCTTCCTGACGCCGGAAAGTATCTTCTCGCTATCGAACGGTTCTCGTGTGCCGTCCTTTTTTATTACCATTATGGGTATTTCTTCAATCTTTTCATAGGTGGTGAAGCGTTTCCCGCAGTTAATGCATTCTCTTCTGCGGCGAATGGAAGTACCGTCCTCGGTAGGTCTGGAATCCACTACCTTGCTTTCCGTGCTCGAGCAATATCGGCATTTCATGGGGAATACCTCCCAAAGTATTGTATTTATACTATGCATGATACCACATATGTAGATTTTTCGCCATAGCTTTGAGCATTTTTATGAGATATCAGCCTTATTTGAGCACCACGTCCACCAGTATCACATCGTCGCCTATCTTGCTTATACGGTCGTATGGTATCACCAACTCCTCATCGCTGCGCAGTATTCCAAAGAACCGCGGCGGCCCCGGCACAACTATGGATCGTATCAGCCCTGAGCACTGATCCACCTCCAGATCGCATATGCAGCCCAGCCTTGCCCCGTCCCGCATGTTTATCACCTCTTTGCGGCGAAGGTCTCCGAAATTCAAAAATGGCATATCAGTCACCTCTAAATAGGATATGCTAAGATATGCCATAATAAAGCAAAAAAATCCCCGGTAATTTCTACCGGGGAATCCTTTTTAACCATTGATGTTTGTTATTCCGTTGTCGCCACGACTGCCTTGTGGTTTTTACGGGAAGGTATTACTATCCCGAACCTTAAACCTTAGGTCTCTTTTGAATTAATACTTGCGCTTTCTGGCTGCTTCGGCCTTTTTCTTGCGCTTTACGCTGGGCTTTTCATAGTGTTCACGACGACGTACTTCGGCCAAGATGCCGCTGCGGGCAGTCTTGCGCTTGAACCGCTTAAGAGCACTTTCCAGGGACTCGTTTTCACCTACGCGAATTTCCATCAATTTCCCTCCCCTCTGAATGCAACATAGCACATCGTGAGTTATACGAAGCATAGGAATCCAAACAAAATCATTATACTTGAAGAGGCCCCCCAAGTCAACACAATAATTGTGTATTTTTGTTTAACCGCTGTACTAACCCGCTGGCCAGCCGTGCTCCCTGCCGCCGGTCATGTGCAGATGAAGGTGCGGCACGCTCTGGCCGCCATCCTTGCCGGTATTTATGACGAGACGGAAGCCATTCTCCGCTATGCCCAGCTCCTTTGCCAGCTTGGACGCCACATGGAACATATGGGCCACTATGGCGTCTCCCTCTGGTACTTCCAGCACGCTCTGGTAATGTTTCTTGGGCACTATAAGCACGTGTACCGGCGCCTGAGGCGAAAGGTCGTTAAAGGCCGCTACCAGATCGTCCTCATAGACAAGGGTCGTAGGTATCTCTTTGTTTGCTATTTTGCAAAAGATGCAATCATCCATGGACTTTCCTCCTTTGTGTATTTGGCTTTAGGTATATTATATCACTAATTGTCCCAGCAGGCGATCCTCTGCCGCTTCTTTTATCAGCACCTTTACCATCTGTCCCGCCATACCTTCGTCTGCGCCTTCAACGCTTACCCTGGCATAGGTATCGGTATAGCCGCTCATAAGGCCTTGCTCGGGTTCTTCCAGAAGCACCTCTTGCACGGTGCCGAGGAAGCTTTGAAGGTATTCCCTCTCCAGCTCCGCGCCTATATGTATAAGCTCGCCTGCCCGGCGCGACTTCTCCGCATTGGATATCTGATTCGGCATAGAATATGCCGCTGTGCCCTCACGCCTGGAATATGGGAACACGTGTATGCGCGCGAGCTTTATGCGGCGTATGAATTCCTTGGTCTCCTGGAATTCCCGCTCACTCTCCCCGGGAAAGCCCGCTATGACGTCGGTGGTTATGGCGCAGCCCGGCATGGCTTCGCGCAGCATCTCCACGCACCTTTCATATACGGCGGTATCGTAGCGGCGGTTCATGCGTTTGAGCACTCCGTCGCTGCCGCTCTGCATGGAGAGATGGAACTGACGGCATATCTTAGGGTTGCTGCTCAGCGCCGAAACAAACTTTTCGGTAAGCAGCTGAGGTTCCAGCGAGCCTAATCTTATGCGCTGTATCTCGTCTATGCCGTCCGCCTGCGCTATGGCGTCTGTCAGGTCTACCTTCCAGTCCATATCCTTGCCGTAGGACATAAGATGTATTCCCGTCATGACCACTTCCTTATAGCCGTGCTCGGCCAGCAGCAACAGGTTCTTTCGTATGTTTTCCGGCGTCCTTGAACGCAGCGGACCTCTGGCATAGGGTATTATGCAGTAGGTGCAGTACCTGTCGCAGCCCTCCTGAATCTTCAAATGCGCCCTTGTTCGGCCCTCCCTCGTGGCCACAAGCTCCTCAAACTCATGCTCTCCCATAAGAGAGCCTACGGCGTTGAGCCTGCCTTCGTGAAGATTGGCAAGGAGGCCTACTATATTCGCCCTGTCCTTTGAGCCTATCACCAGACTCACTCCGGGCAGGGAAAGCACCTCCTCCGGCGACCTTTGGGAATAGCACCCGGCCACTACGATCTTTGCATCGGGATTTCTGCCGTGGGCCCGGGATATCATCTGACGGGATTTTTTATCTCCGGTGGCGGTGACGGTGCAGGTGTTCACTATGTATACGTCCGCCTCATCCTCAAAGTCCACAGTATCGTAGCCCGCGTTTTCCATGAGCTCGCGCATGGCCTGTGTATCGTATTGATTTACCTTGCACCCCAGTGTACAGTATGCAGCCTTCACCTGTATTCCTCTATTCTTCCAGCTCGTAAAGTATCATCGCGACGGTAGCCATGCCGGCGGTCTCGGTGCGAAGTATGCGCCGGCCAAGGGATACGGCTTTGCCGCCTTTATTTATCAGGCTCTCTACCTCGCCAATTTCAAGGCCACCCTCCGGGCCTATTATAACAGCTATATTTTCAGCCTTTATATTCGCCCTCAGGACCTCCTTCAGGCTGGTCTGACGCTCGTCCTCATAGGCTACGAGTATAAGGTCGTAGGCGGACATATCGGCGGTCTTAAATGTAGTAAGCTCGCCTATATGGGGTATTATGCCGCGGCCGGACTGCTTTGCCGCCTCGCAGGCTACCCTCTGATAGCGCGTCTGCTTCGCCTTGTACTCTCCCGGCTTCACCCTGACCACGCTTCTCTCCGCGGCCACAGGTATTATCCCGTTTATGCCAAGCTCAACGCACTTTTGTATAATGAGCTCCATCTTGCCCGCTTTGGGAATACCCTGATAAAGCGTTATGCGCTGCTTCGGCTCGGCAGGACACGTTTTTTTATCCAAAAGCTTAAGCTCTACTCTCTCCCTGGAGATAGTCTCTATCTCCGCAAGGTATTCATACCCGCAGCCGTCGGACAGCATCACCCTGTCGCCGCTCTGCATGCGCAGCACCTTGGATATGTGCTTCACATTCTCACCGATGATGGCGGCGCTGTCCTCCGTCATGTCATCCGGCTTTACAAAGAACCTGTTCATGCTTACCTCTTGGGCCGCGCCAGTATAGCCCGCCAGTCGTCTCCGGCCTTTACCTCGAGCACCTCAAAGCCGTTCTTGTCGAGTGCGCAGAGCACCTCGTCCAGCCTCTCTGCGATTATGCCACTCATTATGAACACGCCGTCTTTCTTTATGAGTTTCGGCACTATGGCGGAAAGCTCGATTATGACGGAGGCCACTATGTTTGCCGCTACCACATCATACTTCTTTTCGCAGAGCTTATCCTGCAATGCGCTGTCGGACAGCACATCCCCCACAAGAACAGTGTAGGTATCCTTGCCTATGCCGTTCATGGCGGCGTTCTCGTAGGCGATCTTCTCGGCTATGGGGTCAATGTCCACAGCCACCGCTTCCTTTGCTCCAAGCAGCAGAGAAGCAATAGACAGTATGCCGCTGCCGCAGCCCATATCTATCATGTCGTCTCCCGCCTTTACTGTCTTCTCAAGGAACTCGAGACACATACGCGTGGTGTGATGGCTGCCTGTGCCGAATGCCATACCGGGATCGAGGGACAGCACTATGCGGCCGGTGTCCTCCGCCTTCTCCCAGGAGGGGCGCACCAGCAGCCTGTCGCCTATCTCCAGAGGCTTATAGTATATCTTCCAATTGTTCTCCCAGTCCTCGTCGTCCGTGATGCGCACAACGGTGCGCAGGCTGCCGAGATCCAGACCTACATCCATATTCCTGAGCTCCGCAAAGGAATCCTCTATGGCCCTTACGGTAGCGCGATTGTCCGCAACATCTGCTATGTACGCCTTTACACAGGGCTCGTCGCTGGTGACGAGCCTATCCATGTCGGCATAGTCCCAATACTTGGCAGTATCCCTGAGGAACTGTTCTATGCTTTCTCTGCCCTGTTCTATCATAACCTGATTTATGCCAAGCATGTCAAGGCGAGCGCATACCGGGTCAAGGCCCTCCTCGGTAGTAAATATGGTAACCTCCATCCACTTCATATAATCAATTCCTCTTTATGCATATAATTCTAAAGTATAATATACTGCATTTCTCACTTTTGGGCAACACAAAAGGGCGGCCGTAAAGCCGCCCTAAAGCATTTAGTCTAATTCCACTTATCTTTTACCTTGTCAAATATGGTCTTTTTGCCGACCTTTGCCTCGGATACTTTATCCCCAAGGGAATCCGCCAGCTTTTTTATCATATCCTTCTGCTCGGCTGTGAGCTTCTTGGGTATGACTATATTAGCCTTTACCATAAGATCGCCCTTTTGAGTTGTATTGAGCCGCACTATGCCCTGCTCACGCAGCCTGAAGGTAGTGCCTGGCTGTGTACCCTCCGGAATGTGATACTTCACTGTGCCGCTGAGGGTTGGCACCTGTATGTCGCCGCCCAGCGCCGCTACTGTCATGGGAACGTCCATGGTGATGTACAAGTCTGAGCCCTTGCGGGTGAACAGCCTGTGGTTCCTTACGGTAATGCTTATATAGAGATCGCCCGCTGGACCGCCGCGCAGGCCCGCCTCGCCCTCGCCGCGCATGGTAAGTATCTGGCCATTGTCTATGCCTGCCGGGATATTGACTACTATGCGCTTGGACTTATTGACGCGCCCCCTGCCCTTGCATTCCGGACAGGGCTCCTTGATTATCTTGCCTGTGCCGCCGCAGGCATCACAGGGACGAACCGTAGAGAAGGAGCCGAACATGGTGTTCTGCTGCGAGCGCACCTGACCGCTGCCTCCGCAGACGGAGCAGGTGACGGGGCTCGTACCCTTCTTCGCGCCGGTACCGCCGCAGGCCGCACAGTTTTCCTCACGAGGTACAAGTATTTCCTTCTTCGTTCCGAAGGCCGCTTCCTCAAAGGTTATGGTAAGGTTATAGCGCAGGTCGCTGCCCGCCACAGGAGCATTGCGCCGCGCCGATGAGCTGCCGCCGAAGCCGCTGCCGAAGCCGCCAAAGCCGCCGCCAGTAAAGGCGGAAAATATATCCTCGAAGCCGCCGAAGCCGGCGCCGTTGAAGCCGCCGCCCTGTGCCTGTGTGGGATCAAAGGCGGCGTGACCGAACTGGTCATACTGCGCCTTCTTCTGAGGGTCGGAAAGGACCTCGTAGGCTTCGTTTATTTCCTTGAATTTTTTCTCTGCCTCAGCATCGCCTGGGTGCAGATCCGGGTGGTACTGCTTGGCAGCCTTTCTAAAGGCGCTTTTTATTTCGGCCTCGGAAGCGTCTTTATTGATTCCCAATATTTCGTAATAATCTGCCTTTGCCACTGTTTCCCCAACTTTCTACATCTGCCGCTTTCGCGTGAATTCTCTTATTTCTTTCTCTTTGTTCCCCCGCAAGGAGCCAAAGCGAATCCGCTTTGGCTCCCTGCTTCTAAAAACTTGATTGTTTAAGCCTTAAAAAGCTTTATTTCTGGTCGTCCACTACTTCGTAGTCAGCATCTACAACGTTGTCGTCATGGGGTGCACTGCCGGTGTTCGCACTGCCTGCATCGCTGCCGTTGAAGCCTGCGCCAGCGCCGGGATTCTGCTGCTGGGCCTGCTGATAGATCTTGCCGAATACGTCGTAGGACACTTCGGTCAGCTTATCGCTGGCGGCCTTGATGGCTGCGGAGTCGGTGCCTTCCATGGCCTTCTTGACGTTAGCGATCTCAGATTCGATCCTGGCCTTATCGTCGGCGCTCAGCTTGTCGCCCAGCTCCTTGAGGGTCTTTTCGGTGGAGTATACCATGCTGTCAGCATGGTTGCGGATCTCTACCTCTTCCTTGCGGGCCTTATCCTCGTTGGCGTACTGCTCGGCATCGTGTACAGCCTTGTTGATCTCGTCCTCGCTCAGGTTGGTGGAAGCGGTGATGGTGACCTTCTGCTCGTTGCCGGTGCCCAGATCCTTAGCGGATACGTGTACTATGCCGTTTGCATCGATATCGAAGGTAACTTCGATCTGAGGCACGCCGCGGGGAGCGGGAGCAATACCGGCCAGCTGGAAGCGGCCAAGAGTCTTATTGTACTGTGCAAACTCGCGCTCGCCCTGAAGCACATGAACTTCTACGCTGGTCTGACCGTCCGCCGCAGTGGAGAAGATCTGGCTCTTCTTGGTAGGAATGGTGGTGTTGCGGTCGATCAGGCGGGTGAATACGCCGCCCACGGTCTCGATGCCCAGAGACAGAGGAGTTACGTCCAGAAGCAGAACGTCCTTTACCTCGCCGCCCAGTACGCCGCCCTGAATAGCAGCGCCTATAGCTACGCACTCATCGGGGTTTATGCCCTTGAAAGGATCCTTGCCGGTAATGGCCTTAACAGCTTCCTGTACTGCGGGGATACGGGTGGAGCCGCCGACCAGAATGACCTTATCTATGTCGGCATTGGTTAGGCCGGCATCCTTCATCGCGATATGCATGCACTCCTTGGTCTTATCGATCAGATCGGCAGTCATGTCGTTGAACTTAGCACGGGTCAGGGTCATGTCAAGGTGCTTGGGGCCGGTGCTGTCCGCAGTGATGAAGGGGAGGTTGATGTTGGTCTGCACCATGCTGGAAAGCTCGATCTTAGCCTTCTCTGCAGCTTCCTTCAGGCGCTGCATTGCCATGCGGTCGCCGGAAAGGTCGATGCCGTTGCTCTTCTTGAACTCGGATACGATATAATCCATGATGCGCTGGTCGAAGTCGTCGCCGCCCAGGCGGTTGTTGCCGTTGGTTGCAAGAACTTCAAATACGCCGTCGCCTATCTCAAGGATTGATACATCAAAGGTGCCGCCGCCCAGATCGTACACCAGTATCTTCTGATTGGTTTCCTTATCCATGCCGTATGCAAGCGCCGCCGCGGTAGGCTCGTTGATTATACGAAGGACTTCCAGACCGGCAATGCGGCCCGCATCCTTGGTAGCCTGACGCTGGCTGTCAGAGAAGTAAGCAGGTACGGTTATAACGGCCTGAGTTACTTTTTCGCCCAGATACGCTTCCGCGTCGCTCTTCAGCTTCTGAAGGATCATTGCGGATATCTCCTGAGGAGTGTAATCCTTGCCGTCGATATGCTTCTTATAGCTGGTTCCCATCTCACGCTTGATGGAGCTTACTGTACGGTCCGGGTTGGTGATAGCCTGGCGCTTTGCGGCGTTGCCGACTATACGCTCGTTATCCTTAAAAGCAACTACGGAAGGAGTAGTACGCGCGCCTTCGGAGTTGGGAATTACAACGGGTTCGCCGCCTTCAAGAACGGCTACGCAGGAATTGGTGGTACCAAGGTCAATACCGATAATCTTTGACATAATCTATTTCCTCCTGATTATTGTTGAGTTTATACTTTTTAATATTTATTTCGCAACCTTCACCATGCTATGGCGGATTATGCGATCTTTTACTTTATAGCCCTTCTGGAAAACCTCCAGAATGTCGCCGGACTCAGCGTCGTCGCTTTCGCCCTGCATCACGGCGTTGTGCAGCTCGGGATCGAACTTGCCGCTGGCGTCTATCTCCTCAAGGCCCTTCTTTGTGAGTACATCCATCAGCTGCTTGTAGACCAGCCTCACTCCCTCAACGTAGTTTTTATCCACATTTTCGGAATTATTCAGCGCCCTCTCGAAGTTGTCAATCACCGGCAGCAGTTCTTTTATTACGTTCCGTTCGCCTTCAGCCAGACTGTCCGCATAAACGCTGGCGTTGCGTCTGCGGAAATTATCAAAATCCGCCTGAACGCGCTGAGCCAGATTTTTCATTTCATCCCGCTCGCCTTCAAGCTTTGTGATGTGATCCCTTACCTGTTGGAACTCATCCTGCTTGAGAGTTACGGTTTCCTCGGGTACAAGCTCCTCTTCGGCCTCGTTCTTTTCAGGCTTCGGCTCTACGGGATCCTTGTCGCCCTTTTTCCTGTTCTCATGATCTTTATCCAATTTACCGCTGCTCCTCTTCAAACATATTTGTAAGTATGGTGCCGAGGCTCTTGCCAAGCTGGCCCAGCACCGCAAGCACCCTTGCGTAATCCATCCTTGTAGGCCCTATCACCCCGAGGGAACCAAGGGGCGTCCCGCCTACCTTATACGTAGCCGTGACCAGGCTGCAATCCTTCATATCCTCCGAAGGATTCTCCGTGCCGATTGTCACCGAAAACTCGACCTTTGTCGCCTCGGTAAGCATGCTGCGGAGCATATCCTTGGACTCAATAACGTTCAGAAAGCTCCTCGCCTTGTCCATGTCGCTGTACTCAGGGTAATTGAGCATATTGTTGGTGCCTGACAGTTCAAGCTTTGAACCGTTCTCGGCACTCTTGCGCACGGTATCCAGAGTATCATTCAGGAAATCCCTCTGCTCCTTCATGGTGACGTACAGCTCGGGTATCTCCTCCTGATTTACCGTATCCAGCCGCTTGTTGCGGAGGCGCTCGGTAAGTATTCTGGAAATGCGCTCAAGCTGTTCCGCAGTGATGTCCCTGGGCACTCTAATCATGTAGTCGCGGGTAATACCCGCGTCGGTAACTATCACCACCAGAGCCTTGCCCTCGGTCACCGGCACCAGCTGAATGTGCTTCAGCTTTACGGCATTGATGTTGGGAGAAAGCACAAGGGAGGTATATTTAGTCATGTTTGACAGCACCCATGCCGTCTGGCGCACTATTTCGTCCACCTTGTTGATGGTATTTGAATAGCAGTTCTGAATAAACCTCTGCTCGCTCTCGGTGAGCATCGCCCTGTGCATTATGCTGTTCACATAAAGCCTGTATGCTTTTTCGGAAGGTATGCGTCCGGCGGAGGTATGGGGCTGCTCAAGGTATCCCATCTCCTCAAGGTCGCTCATCACGTTTCGTATAGTGGCGGAAGAAAGGGCGATGTCGGATTTCTTTGATACCGTCCGCGAGCCCACGGGGGTCGCGGTCAGTATGTAATCGTCGATTATGGCCTGCAATATACGCATCTTCCGCATATCCAGTTCCATAGCCGCTCCCTTCCTTTCTGAAATACTGTTTTGTTGTTAGCACTCATCGTGTTTGAGTGCTAACCCACGAGTAATATAATAGCACTGCTCCTCAATTCTTGCAAGTGGAGCAGCGCCTTACATTGTGACAAAACGGAAAAATCACGTTGATAAAATTTGTTCTTTATTTCATGAATTCCATCAACGCGCTGTTCTGCATATCGAGGCCCCTGTCCGTAAGGCGCATAAATCTCTGGTCCACAGTCAGCCAGCCCATATTTTCAAGCTTATTTACGGCTTCCTTGTATACTTCGCATACATCGGCCCCAAAGCGCGCCTTAAAGCGCCCAAGCTCCACGCCTTCTATTTTGCGCAGCCCCAGCATTATCCATTCAAACATTTCGTTCTCCCGTCCTATGCTTTCGACATTTTCCCTGGGCAGCCTGCCGCAATTGATTTCGGATATGTAATCATCTATGCTTTCGCAGTTCTTGAAGCGTATTAACTCCCCCGATTTGCTGCGCAGCGCAGAGCTGGAGTTTAAGCCGAGGCCTATATATTCCCCGACGTCCCAGTAATTTATATTATGCCTGCACCGGCGGCCCCGCTTTGCATAGTTTGATATTTCGTATCTCTCGTAGCCGAGGCTCTCAAGCCGTGCCATGCCGGCCCTGTGCATATCGTACACAGCATCATCATCAGGCAGCACAGCGCGTCCCTGCTTCACCCAAGCGTACAGCGGCGTGCCCTCTTCCAATATAAGGGAATATGCGGATATGTGGTCTACTCCCAGCAGCCCGCCCCGTTCTATGCTGTCGATATACTCTTTTTCACTCTGTCCCGGCAGGCCGTACATGAGGTCGATATTTATGTTTTCAAACCCGGCAGCCCTTGATAGCTTTACGGCTTCCTCGGCCTGCTCCGCGCTGTGTATCCTTCCTATTGACCTGAGCAAACCGTTGTCAAAGCTCTGAACGCCTATGGATATCCTGTTGAAGCCCGCCCTTCTGTATGCTTTCAGCTTGTCCATATCAACCGTGCCAGGGTTGCACTCTATTGTAGCCTCGGATATTTCCAGATCAAAGCAGGCTCTTATGCGTTCCATTGCGGTGCATATAAACTCGAGAGGTACTGCCGACGGCGTACCTCCTCCGAAAAATACCGTATCGAATTTTTTGCCGCCGCACTCTGCCGCAGCCATCGCTATCTCCTTATAAAGCGCTTGGAAATACGCGTCTGCCCTGCCCTGTTCCGGGAAGGAAACAAAGTCGCAGTAGGTGCACTTCTTAACGCAGAAGGGGACGTGGAGATATATTCCCGCCATTTTAGTTTATGCGAAGCACGCTCATAAAAGCATCGCTGGGCAGTGAAACAGTGCCTATCTGGCGCATACGCTTCTTGCCCTCCTTCTGTTTTTCGAGCAGCTTTTTCTTTCTTGAAATATCGCCGCCATAGCACTTTGCAAGCACGTCCTTGCGCACTGCGCGAACGGTTTCTCTGGCAATTATCTTGCCGCCTATCGCAGCCTGTATTGGTATCTCGAACTGCTGGCGTGGTATTACCTCCTGAAGCTTCTCGGCTACGGCGCGGCCCTTGGCGTAAGCCTTATCCCGATGGACGATAGTTGACAGCGCATCGCAGATGTCGCCGTTGAGCAGAAAGTCCAGCTTCACGAGGTCGCTCTTTACATACTCCTTCAGCTCGTAATCAAACGAGGCGTAGCCGCGGCTCCGGGACTTGAGCTGATCGAAGAAGTCGTAGATTATCTCGTTAAGCGGCAGCTCATACTTGATATTTACCCTGTCCTCCTCGATGTAGGTCATGTCCTTGAACACGCCCCGCTTGTCCTGGCAGAGCTCCATTATCGTGCCCACATATTCGGATGGGGTCATTATGTGCGCCTCTACCACGGGCTCCTCCATATACTCTATCTCAGCAACATTTGGCATATTGCTTGGATTATCCAGCAGCATTTCGCCGCCGTCCGTAAGCTTTACCTTATATATTACGCTTGGGCTTGTGGTAACAAGGTCCAAATCGAATTCCCGTTCAAGGCGTTCCTGAATTATTTCCATGTGCAGCAGGCCCAGAAAGCCGCAGCGGAAGCCAAAGCCCAGCGCCATGGAGGTTTCAGGCTCATAGGACAGCGACGCGTCGTTAAGCTTGAGCTTATCAAGGGCGTCGCGCAGGTTCTCATAGTCCGCGCCGTCGGCAGGATATATGCCGCAGAACACCATGGGGTTTGCCTGCTTGTAGCCGGGCAGAGCTTCCTTGGCGGGGTTGTTCGCATCTGTTATGGTATCGCCCACCTTAGTCTCCGCCACGCTCTTTATGGAGGCGGATATATAGCCTACCTCGCCCGCCGTGAGCGAATCCGCAGGCAGCAGCCCCGGTGTGAACACGCCCACCTCGGTAACGTCGAACTCGCGCCCTGTCGCCATGTACCTTATACGCATGCCGGGCTTTATTGTGCCGTTCTTTACCCGCACATAGCTGAGAGCACCCTTGTAGTTATCGTATATGCTGTCGAATATGAGCGCCTGAAGCGGAGCCTCGGGATCGCCGCCGGGAGCCGGTATATTATCCACCACCTGCTGTAACACCTGATCTATGTTTATGCCGTTTTTGGCGGAGATGCGCGGGGCTTCCTCCGCGGGAAGGCCTATCACATCCTCTATCTCCTTTATGACAAACTCCGGCTGGGCGCTGGGCAGGTCTATTTTGTTTATTACCGGCACTATCTCAAGTTCGTTGTCCAGTGCAAGGTATACATTGGCAAGCGTCTGGGCTTCTATTCCCTGTGTGGCGTCCACCACCAGCACCGCGCCCTCGCATGCGGCAAGGCTGCGGGAGACTTCGTATGTGAAGTCCACATGGCCCGGGGTGTCGATCAGGTTGAGCATATACTTTTTGCCGTCGGTATGGGTATAGAACATTCTGACTGCGGTGGCCTTTATGGTTATGCCACGCTCCCGTTCTATCTCCATGGTATCCAGCATTTGTTCCTCCATATCCCTGACGGCCACGGTATCCGTAAGCTCCATCATGCGGTCCGCAAGGGTGGACTTGCCGTGATCGATGTGGGCGATTATGCAAAAGTTTCTTATAAGCTCGCGGCTGTATGCCATTGCTGTCCCTCCAGAGAAAAATAAAAGCCTTAAAAGCTTCCAGTAAAAATAATACTTTATGCGAAGGCAAATTGCAAGGGCGGCTGTGATGTGATACATTATTTATTGATCTTAAGATTCGAGGTGTACGCCATGTTCTGCAAAGACTACGATTCCTTTATATCCCTCCTCAGCCGCAGGAATTACACCGTGCATACCGCCAGGGATGGCGCGCAGGCCCGCGACATACTGCTTTCCCTCGTCCCGGAGGGCAGCACCGCGGGCTTCGGAGGCTCCATGACCGCCAAGGAGCTATGCCTTGCCGAGGCGCTGCGCGGCAAGGGCTGCACCACTTATTTCCACTGGGAGGCGCCCGCCGAAGAGCGGGGCGAGGTGACCCGCAGGGCAGCCCGGGCAGACTGGTTCATAGCCTCCGCCAACGGCATAACCCGCACCGGCAAAATAGTGAACATCGACGGCACCGGCAACCGGGTAGCCTCCATGATATTCGGGCCAAAGAACGTGGCGCTCATAATAGGCAAAAACAAGTTTGCGGAAACCATGGACGAGTGCATGGACAGAATAAAGACTGTGGCATGTGCAAGGAATGCACAGCGTCTCGGCCTGTCCACCCCCTGTGCCGTCGCCGGCCGATGTGTGGACTGTTTCTCCAAGGAGCGCATATGCAGCGTGACCACCATCATCGAAGCCAAGCCCGGCGCAATAAGCGAGATGCACCTCATACTGGTAGATGAGGTGTTGGGCTACTGATGTACTTCGCCTATATCATGCGCTGTGCCGACGGCACCCTCTACACCGGCTATACAGATGACATAGCCCGGCGAGAGGCCGTACACAACTCCGGCCGCGGCGCAAAGTATACGCGCTCCCGTCTTCCCGTTAAAATGGTCTATCACGAGTCCTTCGCTACGAGATCCGAGGCTATGAAGCGGGAGTGCGCCATAAAACGGCTTTCACGGGAGCAAAAACTGAAGCTTATAGCAGAGCATACCAAAGCCGGGCAGGAATGACCTGTCCGACTTGTTGCTGCGCTTATTATTTAATGTGAAGCAGGCTGAACAGCCGGTGCAGCGGCGGCATATCCCCGGTCTTTGGCACAAGCAATATAAACGGGCCTTCATAAAGCTCCGGCTGCCGCGGCTTTTCTGCTGCGATGCCGCTTTCGCTCCTTTGGAGTATTTCCGCCTGCTGCAGCAGCTCATTTTCAGGTTTCACCTCTGTCTGCCTCGGCTCGCTGCCATCCGTAAATCTGACGCTCCTGACGATCTCGCAGATGTTTTCTTCCTGCGCTTCCCGCTCGTCCTTCCATGGGTCCGGGCTTCCGTCGGTAACCGTAAACTTATATCCCGGCCTTACCGCCTCCACCGCCTTCATGCTGTCGTCAAGGTATTCGGCGTCCGGTTCAAAGTCGAAATAACCGCCGGATATGCTGACGCTGCCTCTGCTGTACATATACGAATAAAATCCGTCGGTGGGATCCGCATTACAAAGGCTCTTCTCCGGAACGCAGAACACCTCCCCGCCGATTATCTCTATGCTTTTGCCGACCGCATCGTAAAAGTCGCCGACAAGCATGCCTCCCTCCTCCAGCTCTGCCATGGATATCCTTCCGCCCGTCATAAGAAAGCCTTTTCCGCCCTCGGTAAGGCTTACGGGTGCGCCGGCAAACACCATTCCGTCGCCGAAGTCGCAGTATTCTCCCCGAGAGGCGATACTGCCTCCCTCAAGCACGCACCTGCCCTCAGCCACAACTATTGCTACGGTATTGCCGATTATACTGCCGCTTTTATCCTCCGAGGAATCCCTGATGGTCAGCGTTCCGCCTTCTATATTCACGTTTACGGCGGCATGGACGTTATATGCGTTCTCGCCCCGCTCCTGGGCTATGGTCCTCCCATTCAGGTCTATGCATAGCTCCCGCTTTACGGTTATGCCGCTGGTATCCGCTCCGCAGTTGGCAAAGGTAACATCGCTTTTGAGCTTTATGCTCTTTTTAAGCTCATAAATGGCAGCCTCCGCACCGCATATAGCCTTCGTATCACACGCAACACACCTGTCAAGGTCGCCCACAACGTAATATGCGCCATTACCGTCATTGCCGCTGAGCCTTGCTATGCATTCCGTGTCAGTTGTTCTTTCGCTCCACTCTCCGTCAACAACGCAGATGATAACCGCTTTTCCCGCAACAGTTATGCTTTCCGCGTCATCTTCCTTGGAAACCTCTATTATTTCCCCATCCTTTGCCGCATCCACGGCCTCCTGCAGCCCGCCGTATTGCTCTTCGCCGATACCGGGATCCGCGTATGCCGCAACCGGCGAAAAAGCCAGCATCGCGGCAAGCAAAACAGCGGTCAACGTCCTTCTCATAGACTCTCCTCCTTGTATTTTTTGAGATGATTAAGCAACGCATCTCGATGCGTATTTGAATTCCAAAGCTGTTTGAGAAAATCGGTTGATTTAAACGCGTATTATTTTGAGCTGAAATAAAAATGCCTGATTTGAACGGTATATGGTATTATGAATGCGCCCCCGCCGGAAGCTGCCCGGCGAGGGCAAATGTGTCTTTTAGAAATCTATTTCTTTCTGAATATAGCCTTCAAGCTCCGCTATGGGCATGCGAACCTGAGCCATGGTATCCCTGTCGCGTACGGTGACAGTCTCGTCCTCAAGGGTATCGAAGTCGATGGTTATGCACAGCGGAGTGCCTATCTCGTCCTGCCTGCGATAGCGCTTGCCTATGGCGCCGCTGTCGTCGAAATCCACCATAAAGTGCTTGGCTAGAAGCTCGTATACTTCCCTTGCCTTGTCGCCCAGTTTGTTTTTCTGGAGGGGCAGTACGGCCGCCTTGTAAGGAGCCAGAGCGGGGTGAAGATGCAGCACGCTGCGCACGTCGCCGTTTTCAAGAGTCTCCTCGTCATATGCGTCGCACAGGAAGGCCAGCGCTACGCGGTCCGCGCCGAGGGAAGGCTCAACACAATAGGGTATGAACCTTTCGTTGGTAAAGGGATCCAGGTATTCCATGGACTTGCCGGAATGGTTCTGATGGGCCTTCAGGTCGTAATCTGTACGGCTCGCAACGCCCCAGAGCTCGCCCCAGCCGAAGGGGAACAGGAACTCTATATCGGTAGTGCCGTTAGAGTAGTGGCTGAGTTCCTCCTTGGCATGCTCGCGGAGGCGTATATGCTCCTCCTTCATGCCGAGGGAAAGCAGGAACTTATGGCAGTAATCCTTCCAGTATTCATACCATTTCATCTCGGTGCCGGGTTCACAGAAGAATTCCAGCTCCATCTGCTCGAACTCGCGGGTACGGAAGGTAAAGTTGCCGGGCGTTATCTCATTGCGGAAGGACTTGCCCACCTGAGCTATGCCGAAGGGCAGCTTCCTGCGGGTAGTGCGCTGTACGTTCTTAAAGTTTACAAAGATGCCCTGCGCGGTCTCAGGGCGGAGGTAGATCTGGCTGGCAGTGTCCTCATTTACGCCCTGGAAGGTCTTGAACATCATGTTGAACTTGCGAATGCCGGTAAAGTCGCTCTTTCCGCACTCCGGGCACTTTATGCCCTGCTCTGCAATATACTCGGACATTTTCTCGTTGGTCCAGCCGTCGGGGTGTATGTCGGTAAGGCCATGTTCGTTGGCATAGTCCTCTATGAGCTTGTCAGCCCTGAACCTGGCCTTGCAGGATTTACAGTCCATGAGGGGATCGTTGAAGCTGACGACGTGACCGGAGGCCACCCAGGTCTCCGGGTTCATCAGAATTGCGCAATCCATGCCTACATTATATGGGCTCTCCTGAACAAACTTGCGCCACCAGGCCTTTTTTACGTTGTTCTTGAATTCAACGCCCAATGGGCCGTAATCCCATGTGTTGGCAAGGCCGCCGTATATATCCGAGCCCGGAAATATAAAGCCGCGGTTATTACACAGTGCAACTATCTTATCCATGGTAAGGTTTGTCATTATATATTTCTCCTTTCGGCAGGACTGCCAAAATTATTATTCGCTTTTTCAATAATAACACGGCCTTGCCTTTTCTTCAACCTGAAAAAAGCTGATATGCACACAAAATAGCTATTTTGCGTACTATATCGTAGAACGGCGCTAAGCGCCCGAAATTAAAGGAGGCAATATAATATGTGTAACTGGGGAAATAACAGTTGGTGGTGGTCATTAAGGTTATACATTATAGTAGCCCTCTTAATATTTGGGTTTGCGCGGTGCGGCTTTGGTCGGAGCGTAGCCCTCCACATCATCAAGCCTGTGCCCGCGGTTATAATCCGCCCGAGCCTGCCTCTGTGCTTTGCGGATTTTAGCGCACTCCGCACTGCACGTTATCGTGTTTTTGGGTGTGGTAATCTCCTTACCGCATATCACGCAATAGCGCTTAGGCTTGACGTGCGGCATATCATAGGTCTTGTTATAATCCCGGCGGCGTCGGCGTATGTTGTCTCGCACAGCTGTTTCGGCGCAGGCCTTACAGTATTTTTGTGCTCCGCTCTCAACGTTATACTCTGCCCCGCACTTAGCGCAATGATCTATGCTCCCAAGCGGCCGCGCTGCGCCCATGCGCTTATATTGCCGCTGTTGCTCTCGTTGGGCAATAATGCGGCAGTTATTGCAATATTTAGCCCGGAGGCCGCCAACGAATTCCTGCCCGCATATGGCACATGTGCGCCTACAGGTACGGGTCTGCTCTGTCCTGATCTTTTTGAGGCAGGCATCGCAAAATCTCCGCTCGCCACTACCCTCAAAAGCGGCGCCGCATCTCTCGCAACGGCACTGCATATTATGCTCCTCCCGCAAGGCTGCCGTCGTGCCTCACGCGGTACTCTATCAGCGCAGTGACATATTCGGGGCATTTGCGGGCGCCGCTTTCCCAGTTTTCGATGGTCCTCTTCGGTATGTTCAGGGCTGCCGCAAAGGCGGCTTGCGACAGTCCTGTCAGGTCTCTGATCTCTCTGATAGTCATTTGTATTCCCTTACCGTCTCCCACCCGGTGATGGAGTCAGTTGTATCAAGCTCCGATATCGGCAGGCGCTTAATTACGGCTATGCCCTGATTGGCGATGCACTCATATATATAGCGGTACTTTTTGGTGTCTACGGTCATTTCCTTCTTTACGCGGTTTTCAAATTTCTTTGTCATTGTCTTGCCCTCCTCTTTTTTATGGTTTTATTATACCACTCATTGGGTGGTAATGCAACAGCAAAACGCCATAAACTAAAAAAATTAGGCAAATAAAAAGCCCCCGCCGAAGCGAGGGCGATTGAAAGGGATTCCCGGACGTGGGATGATATTATGCTGTTTTGTCGGTAGGTTCGGTATCTTCTATTTCATTGCCTTTGTTGTGGAGCTTCTCCAGGGCGCCTCTGAGCGCCTCGGGCAGCGGCAGGCCAAGCGTGCCGGCGTTCTCCAGTATGGACAGGCCCTCGTTGGCTATGTAGAACATGCACACTGCGCTGCGCACCGCCCCATTGGTGGCGGGCACAAGTCTGTCAATTAGGGCTGCCAGTGCCACCAAAATTAGTATAAAGATTTTCTTCAGCAATCCCTTGAATCCTACTGCGCTGCTGAGGGTCCCGGTCACTGCTGCGTCGGCTACGCCGGTGACGTAGTCCAACACCATCACCGCCACCAGTACCATTATCAGAGGATCCCAGGCGCCGAAGAGCCACGCAAGTGCGCCGCCTACAGCGGCGGCAATAGTTTTGATCCATTCAGATATGTTCATTTTGTTTTTTCCTCCTTATCTTTTGGCTGTGCCTACGTATATTTTGCCGTCAACGGACACGGATACCTGCAGCACGTCCGGCAGTTCTGTCGGCGCCATGCTGTGTGCCTGGCAAAACGCCCGTATGGCCGCAACGGTGTTTTTACCGGCTATGCCGTCAGGGTCGCCGGCGTTGTAGCCCAGGGCGTTAAGGGCGGTTTGCAATGCCTTGATATCTTCGCCCCGCATCATAGGGCTGGTCAGTTCGATTTTCTTTGCCATTTTTTCCTCCGTTTCTTCTGGATCATCCGCTTGCAGCAGAGGCAGGCGCCCCCAGTGTGTCCAGTCGCCTTGAGATAGCAGGCGTTTGCATACTCCGTCGTCCCGGCCTTTGGCCTCTATGGTGTAGCCATCGCCGACGTATACGCCGACATGTACCATGGCCTTCTGGCCGTTCTTCGTGCCCTCGATAAATAGCAAATCGCCGGGACGCATCTCTGCCATGCCAAAATAGCCCCGGTTATCCCGGCACATGCCGTATAGGCCGTGGGCCGAGGTGTCGCCCTTGATCCAATGCATAGTGTCGCTGATATAATGGACGATCAGACCAGAGCAATCAAAAGCATATAGGGGGCGTTTGGCGGCGCCCCGGAAGAACTTAACGGCCCTGTCGTAATTGCGGGTGCTGGTCTCCCTGCGTCTGATCCATGTCTCGGGGGTGCCCATGGTGTCCACGCGCTGTCCCTGCGCTCCCCATACATACATATCGCCTACGTGGGATTCCAGGTAGGCGATAAAACCGTCTATTCTGTTCATTTGCGTTTACCTGCCACAAAGAGGCCAAAGCCTATCAGGGAGAGGGGGATGACATAGGCTATAATAGATATATCGCCGGTCTTGGGAATATGGATATTGCCGGCCACATTCTGCCCGTTCTTCCCTGCATTCACGTCGTTGAAGTGATAGGTAAATATCCGCGAGCGGTCGCCGGCCTTTGCGGCGTTGAGAAGTTCCTCGGCAGTTTCGGCGTTTTCCGCGGCCTTATCCGCTATCTGTATCTGGAAGCAGGCAGGGAAGGATACTATCATGCCCTCCACTATGTATTCGCCGGTAGCGAGGGGAATATTAGGGGCGTCCTTATATTCTATGCCCTGCTTTGCGACGTGCAGCTCCAGATCCTTGGTGCTGGCCCACTTGGGAACGGTGATCTTCACCCTGAGAGCGAAATTCATGTCGGCGGCATAGCCAACCTTGGTTATCTTCTCATAGGTCTTGATGTCGGCGGCGGATATTTCCACCTTGATCTCGTCGTCCTCGACGATAGTGACGGTTGCGGCGTAGGCTGCGGTGCAGAAGCACAGCAGCAGGAGCGCCAGAAGGATTGCGATTTTCTTTTTCATAGTTCGTCCTTTCTTTGGTTTTTTGTATTAAAAAAAGAGCTTTGCGCTCTCTTTTTGCGGTCATTCCGCGTATTCGCTCCATTTGGAGCTGCCTGTCTTGGGCCTATACACCGCGGATTTGATATGCTGGGAAATACACCTCCAAGATTTGCCTTCATGGGTGACTATGGTATCCTCTGTTATCACCGTGCCGTCCTCGATGTCGCTCCACGCAGGATAGCTGAATTGCGGCATCTCCCAGTAAACGCCTAAATTGGCCGTGTCTGCGGGGTCTTTGCCACGGCTGTATCGCAGTGCCACATACCCGCCCTCCACGGTATCACCGACGGTATAGCGGGCTTCGGCGTTCCACGGTGCGCCTTGGGAGGGCGGGCTTATGAGGCTTTGCCTGGCAGCCGCAATGAGGCCGTCCAATTCGCTGTGTGCCTCCGCAATGAGCGCCGCCCCGGAGAATTCCTCTACCGTTACAGCCTCCAGCCCGAGCAAGCCGCCCCGCCCATTCAAGGCGTATATGTTGCCTCCGTTTACGACAATGCCCTGAGCTTCATGCTCAGGGCAGGTGATGTACACTCCGTTTTCTTGCAGCCGTACATAAACGGCGCCGTCCTCGGTGCTGAGGATAGCGCCTCTCTTTTTTATGCGGTACATTTCATTCCTCCCTTTGTATGAATAGTTCTGAATACAGCGCATCCATGCTTTTAAGCGTCCTGTATGCGTCAAAGCGTTTTGCGTAGCCGCGCCACGACTGATACGATGTTGCTACGTCCTCCATCGCCATCTTGCCCCTGTCTACCCATTCCCGGAATTTTTTAAGTTTGCGGCGTATCCTTGCGACGGAGCCGGGATCTATTTTTCGCACCACTTTCCCACTGTCCGTCAGGAAAAAACGGGTCTTAAGAAAGGTGAAGCCCCGGCTGAGCTTCACTATGCGCGTTTTTGTCGGGTGCAGCGCTATGCCGAGGGCGGCGCACCGCTCATGTATGTCCTCCATGCAGCGGCGCAGATACTCTTTGCTCTCATGGAGAAGGTATCCGTCATCCATATAGCGGGCATAATGCCTTATGTGCAATTTTTCTTTTATGTGGTGGTCTAAGGAATTGGGCAGCGCCAGCGCGCTTATCTGGGAAACCTGGCTGCCAAGGCCCAGCCCCTCCGGCCCGAATCGGTCAATGAAATATTCCGCCTGCGCTATCAGCCGCTCATCGCGTATGCACCGGCGGTATTCGTCAAATATGGGCTTATGCCGCGCCGTGTCAAAATACTTTGAAAAATCAAACAGCAGGGCATATCCTTCCGTGCCGTGCCTTCGGTAATGCTCGTGCAGGTGTCGCTCCAGCCTGTCCAGGGCGAAGTCTATGCCCTTACCCTTCAGGCTCGCCCCGTTGTCATGTATGAAGGAGGAACTGAGCAGCGGCGTAAGGCAGTTGTCGCAAAGGCATCGCTGCACTACCCTTTCGGATATATGCACGCTTTTTATATGTCTGGGCTTGCCGCGCTCCACCAGGTCGAACTCCGTAAAGCCGCGGCTTTTATATCTTCCGCTCAACAGCTCCACGCGGGTCTTGTACACGTTGGCCAGCGCGTTTGCCTTATACGTCTGTACGCTGGATTTCCACAGCACACCCTTGCGGGTCTGCTTATACGCATCATACATGTTATCATAGCTGAACACGGCTTCAAAGCAGCCGCAGTTTTCGTTGCGCTCCTGTTTTTTTGCTTCGCGCTCCGCCTTCCTGCGTTGGTATCGTGCCTCCCGGCGTTCCTCGCTGGTCATTTATCCTCCAAGGTGAAAACCCCCGTACAGTCTGGTATGGAGTGCGTTCTCGACTGCAAAGGACAGGCCCATGAAAGCGGCTATCGCACATTCGCCGCCCATGCAAGCAGCGTCCGGGCCGCCGCATCGGGGGTTATATTTACCCGCAATATATGCGGGACGGTCCTGTTCCCCTTCTGTATTGCACTGATTTCGCCCAGCGGTTACTTTGTCTGGCCACACAGAATCAGGGGGGCACCCCATACGCATTGTTTGCATTATTGTTGGTAACGGAGCCCGCCGCCGCCACCGCCACGAAGTTATTATTGTTATTCGTATTAGGGGAGGCAAGCCACCACACCGCAGCAGCACCGCGAGGACGGGGAGCACGATTTACGGAACAGAACCAAACTTTATTTTTACTTCAAGTCGGCGTATCGCTTTTTATCCGCCTGTCGCACACCGGAGAGCAGCGACGCCTCGTTGACGGCCATCTCCACCCAGGCTTCAATCACGTTGGTCTCTATGGAAAACAGACTCCGCGCTATGTCTATCTTGGATAGCAGGTTTTGCACGTCGTTGTTCGCCTCTATGAGATGATCCCGGCGCATCTGAGCCTCGTGCGCGTTTGTCGGGTATATGCTGTTGGCTGCCTTGGCGTGCTCATGGCAACTGGAGGCGAGCCGCGCCATCTCCGTGGTTATGAAAAACGTATACCTTTTGGGGAATTTTAAACACTGCCGTATCGTGTATACCTCAAGGTTGTATGCGTTCTCAAGAAATTGCATACCACTTTCACCGCGACGGCTTTTTAATACGGACATGGAAAATACCCTTTACAAAAATTTTTTTCGCCCCGCCCACAAGGGGCGGAGATATTAGGATAACGGATTAAATACAGAAGCAGGGGGGCACCCCATACGCATAGTATGCATAACCGTAGGTAACGGAGCCCGCCGCCGCCACCGCCACGAAGCTACTATTGCTACTCGCATAAGGGGAGGCAAGCCACCACACCGCAGCAGCACCGCCGACTTTTCTTATACGGCTGGCGTTGGTGGTGAAGATGGGGTACTTCTTGCCTTCGCCTGCCGCAGAGTAGTTTGTGTTGCCAAACACCTCTATTTCCGTCGGCAAGAACAGCTTGTCCTTTGATATGGTTATTGTCGTGCTTTCGCTTCCGGCGGATACGCGGCGATTGACGGTCTTTATGACGTTCTTGAGCTCCGCTGGAAACATATTGAGTATTGCCGGCATACGCGAGGTTCGCATCTGGCAGTTGTTCCAGCCACCGGCGTTGGTACTGCCGCCGTTCATCACGTATGTTGTGTTCATGCACTCGGTAAAGCCAAAAGTTATTGCGGCGTAGCCTGAGCCGTCCGCAATGTCATCATGGCGGAAATCGTATATTGCGACGTCATGAGCCTCGTCTGTAAGCTGGAGCTGCTTCCTGTCGCCTATCTCCCAAAAATTACTTACATCCTCGCCGGAGTTGGCCACGCCCGCTATCTGTTCCCATGTGCAGCTTGAAAGAGGGCTGTTAGTGCTGAAAAGCGTCCACACGCCGTTGACGCCTATGTATGCGTTGCGGTATTCCCACGCAGAGCCATTATACTGCATAACAAGGCCGGGTGTCAAAAATATGCTTTGGTCCCCGGCAATGGACAGGCTGTATCCGCCGTTGTCCACGGTATGTATCCATATATCGCCGCTTACCGGTTCCGCCGGCGCCGCATAGCTGAAGCATATAGTGCCCGGCTCAGTGCCGGTGAGTATGACCACCTGATGATCGACAACCACTGCCGGCAGAGAGGTCGAAATCTGCACATCGAAGGCCACGCCGCCCGCTGCGGCTCCATACACCATGTTAAATATCATACTGTCATCACCCCACAATCAATATATTCACGGTAAGGTTCGATTCCGGCACTTTTGAACAGGCAAACGTCAGGCTGTTCGCGGCCTGTGCAGTGCAGCGCACCCCGGCAGCACCATATACGTCAAGCGAGGCCGGGGCGGGACACGCAATCATGTTTGCGTTTGTTGTCATGCCCTGTACGGTAACAGTCTGGGTAAAAGGGGCTTCTGCGCCGTCCCAATCGGCTATGGCGAGAGACACTATCTTTGCTTTCGCCGGGGCCGCATAAGTACCGGCAGGTATGGGAGGCTGGTAGTCTGTGCCACCTACGGCCTGTGTCACTTTGCCGCCTACGCCCTTAAGCAGGCCGTTAATGTTGGTCGCGGTGTCGGCAGTTATCTCGTTAGGGCCAGCGGGGCCCTGTTCGCCCTGTGCGCCAGTGTCGCCTTTCGTTCCCGTGTCGCCCTTTGCCCCCTGCGGGCCTTTGATGCTGACGCTTGCGGGGTTATCCAGCCCGCCGTTGTTGCTCCATGAGATAACACCCTCGGCAGAGACGGCGGGGGTAAAATACGGGCCGGTGTCGCCCTTGGGGCCGTCCGCGCCCTTGGGGCCTTGGATACCCTGCGGGCCTTGCTCGCCCGTATCGCCCTTCGCGCCGGGGTCGCCCTTCGCGCCTTTTTCACCTGTCGCGCCTTTTTCGCCTGTCGCGCCTTTTTCGCCCTGCGGGATGCCGAACTCAAAATCAAATACCTTTGCGGTGTCCGCGCCGCTTGCCGTTACCTTTACGGTGGCGGCGGCTCCGGCAGTGAGGGTATTTGCCGTGGCGGTAGGAGTGCCAAAACCTGCGGCTGTGCCGGGGTCGCCCTTGGCTCCGGGGTCTCCCTTGGCTCCTTGCTCTCCCTGTATGCCCTGCTCGCCCTGTATGCCCTGCTCGCCCTGTGGCCCCCGTATATTGACCGTGGCGGGGTTATCCAGCCCGCCGTCATTACTCCACGACAAATCACCGTCAGCGGTCACAGAGGGCGTAAAGTGCGCTCCTGCGGGGCCTCGTTCTCCCTTGTCTCCGGGGTTGCCTATAAGCCCTTGTATACCCTGCTCACCTTTGGGAACGCCGAACTTAAAGGCGAATACCTTCGCGGTATCTGCGCCGGAAGCTGTCACCTCTACGGTAGCGGGGGTTCCCGCGTCAAGTGTAGTCACCGTGGCGGTGGGTGTGCCGAATCCGGCAGCTTCGCCCGTGGGGCCTTGTTCGCCCCTTGCTCCCGTGTCACCCTTCGCGCCGGGGTCTCCCTTGGGGCCCGTATCGCCTTTAGGGCCGGTAGGGCCTTGCTCACCACGGGGGCCTTGCAAGCCTTGTATACCCTGCTCGCCTTTGGGGCCTGCCGCGCCCTGTTCGCCCTTGGGGCCTTGCGGGCCTTCCGGGCCTTGGAGCTGCCCCTGATCCATCCAAGCGGGCGGGGTGGTCGTGGTATCCCACATATAGATGTTATATGGCGCCGCCGCGCCGACGTTGTACATATCGCCTTGCTTTGGGGAGGTGACCGCCGTTTGCAGCGCCTCCACCGTGGCGTATGTGCCGAGGATATTAAGCCCGGTGCCGGGTTCACCCTGGGGGCCCTGCTCACCCGTGGGGCCTGCCGGGCCGGTGTCGCCCTTGGGGCCTTGCTCGCCCTTTGCTCCTGCGGGGCCGCGCTCTCCTTGCGGGCCTTGCGGGCCTTCCGGGCCTGCCGGGCCGCGCTCTCCTTGTGGGCCCTGGGGGCCTTCCGGGCCTGCCGGGCCCTGATCGCCCTTTGCTCCTGCGGGGCCCTGCTCTCCGGCGGGGCCTGCGGGGCCCTGGGGGCCTGCCGGGCCCGCGGGGCCGGTGTCACCGGGCTTGCCCTCGGAGTTTACGCCGCTGTCCTCGTACTCGTTTTTTTCGAAGCTCCATACATACCAGTTGCCATTGTCGCCGATATACGGCGTTTTTACCGTCGCAGTCTCCGCTTTTTCTGCGGCCTTTATCACGTCCTCCGCCCAGTCCGGCGCAGGAGGTGGAGGCACGGGACCCGTGCCTCCTATGGATTGCTCGACGTATGCGGTTATGATGTGCGTTTTGCCGACGGTCTCCCCGTCCAGCAGGCGCAGCTCGATCTGTCCCACTCCGGGCACGGCGGTATCCGCAGCGTCCGGCGTCCACTGGATAGGGGAGGACGTGACGCCCACGACTACCGGCCTCATCTGGCCGTCCGGGCGCTTGTATACTATGGATACGGTGCCTTCCGGGTACTCCTCCAGCCACGGGGACACGTCAAATTTGTGTGTGCGATAGGCGTTCTCGCCCACCCGCCCAACGATAAGCTCCCGGGTGAGTATGCCGGGGCACGAGGTATTACTTTGCATTTTTCAGCGCCTCCTCCAGTTGTTTTATGCGGTTTCCCATATCCCGCAGCATTTTATGTGTATTCTGTGCGTCAGCCCACAACACGGCGGGCACACGGTCATAGCTTACGCTTTCAGCCTCTACCATGCCCGTCTCTTTGTTGCGGTTGTATTCAGTGAGCCACGGGAACTCCTGTTCCATCTCCTCGGCAATGAATCCGTAGCCGCTGCGACCTTTGTCGCCGGAAGCCTTGCTCTCAAACGTTACGGCGCGTACACGGTCTATGCGGTCGCTCACGCTGTCAAATTCGTGTATGTCGTGAATATTGCGTTTATATCGTTCGGACGAGCTGATCCTGTATAAATAGCCGGTGTCGGTATCGAGGCGTAGGTTTGCGCTATATGACACCTGTCGAGCAGTCAGGTTGCCCATGTAGGCCGAGCTGCCCGTTAAATACAGTTCCCCGCAGGCCATGCGGTCGTCGCAGCCAAGTGCAGTCGCAGTAAAAGGTGCGTTACAATTTAGGCCCGCAACCATGCCTCCATATCCGTTTAAAACTGTATTACCAAGGACTAATCTCCCGTTTGTATAATCGGAGTACAGTGTGCAGTTTCCGCCCTGTAACCTGTCACCGTATATTGTAAATCCTGCGATTGAGCCGCTTGTGGCTGTAATTTTTCCGCTGATCGTCAGGTTGCCGTTGCCGTCAAAGGCAAACACCGTGTTTCCGCTGGTATTTTTCATTGTGATGGTGTTGGCGGTCAAGTCAATTAAAAATCGGCCATCTTTTGATTGGAGTATGCCTGCGGTAATCCGTGCCGCGTCCATGCCGCCGGTGGTGATAAAGTCCGCGTTGATCTTGCCGTCAATCGTCATTGCAAGGCCGTATGGGCCGTTGTAGCCGCTGGACGAGTAGCCGAGGCCGGACTTGTTCCACCGCCAGACCTGTACCGCACTCTCTATATCCGGCTGATCCATTATCAATATCTCGTCCGGGGTTTTGCCGCCGGTGCTGCTATGTATGACCACATAGCCGCCCTGATTGCCGGTTATCAGCTCCGTCGCCTCTATCACCGCCGCCTGCAGTGCCGTGAGGTCGGGGCCCTTGGCTATCTCCTGCGCCTGCTCCGCTATGGTCATGGCTACATTTTTTCGGACATTGCCTATAGTTACACTGTCGTATGCGTCGATGAGTACGTTATATACCGTGCTGGTCACCTGCGCCGTGGCGTTGACGCCGAGCCGCTCAAATATCACGGTAACGGTGTCGCATAGTTCCACCCGCTCCAGCAGGGCGAGGTCTTTGTACTCCTGCGTCTGCTCGAGCTGCACAAAGGACACATTGAGCGATACCTCCGGCACGCCTATATTGTGGTCGCTCATGTACTGCTCCGCCGCCGCCCTGAGCGCCTCTGCCGTAGGAGCTTCCTTAAATTCTGCCTTCAAATCGAGCGGCAGCACGCGGGTGTAGTCGTATGTGCCGGGCGCGGGGGTGACCTTTGGGCTCGTCTCCACTATGCCGTTGCCGTCGCTGTAATAGGCATACACCCCGGTGTATACGTTACTGCAGTTCTCGTCCTGCTTGAGGTCGGTCAGGTTTTTGCCGTAGCGTATCGTTACGCCGCGGTTTACACCGCGCTGCTGATACAGTCGCACGGTGTATTTGTCGTATTTGTATTCGCCGCCGTAAACCTCGAGGACGGTCTCCAGTAACGACCGCACGGAGGCGGGGGCCTTGACGGTAAAATCGCCGCTCGCCGTCATGTCCGACCAAAACGTAAACGGGTTGGTGACTGCCGCATACGTGCTAAAGCCCGCAAGCGCGGCCTGCACCGAGGCCGCCGAGTAGGGAGAAACGGGTATCCCGGTCAGGTCGTAGCTGATGTGATAGGCGTATACCGTGACGAGGCCGTTTATGGGTTTGCTTATGCGGTACACCCTAAAGGGCTGCGCTAAATCGACAGGGTTAGGCTTGGCGAGTATGATCGAGCGCTGTTGTATTTCGGCGTAGTGTATGCCTTCCACGGGGTATTTGAGGGTAAGCTCAAAGGCGCCATTGCGCGTTTCCTTGACCGTGCAGCTCGCCGCATCGGAGAGCTTACCGAGGCCGTTTGTCTCAAATGTCGTTGCCGTGGGTGCAAATAATACCGGTTTCATAGTGTCCACCACCTCGGTATGATCTCGACGGAGGTTATGCCGCCCGTCCATGTTATCTCATTATCGCCGGGCGCAAGCTCCGGGAATTCCGGGATCGTGACCTGACTATTAAGGTTGGTCACGCCCTTGTAGGCGTTTTCGGTGTCGCTGTCCAGCGTTATGCTGCCATCTATGGCGGCGAGTGTACAGACGTACTCGCCCACTTGCAGCGTTGCCGCCCCGCTGCCGTAAACGGTGATGAGGGGCTTTGCGTTAAACGCGGTCGGGTTGGTTATTGTCCCGCCGCTGGTGCTTATCGTCTGCGCCGTGTCGCCGATGTTTAAAAACCGCTGGGGTTTGCAGTTAAACTCTATCGTTGTCCTGCCGTATAGGTTAAATGTGTTTTCCAGATCCATCGGCCCTTGAAAAAATGCCATGCGGTAACTGCCGGGGGTGTAGTCGTCCACAAGTTTGCGGTAACCGCCCACGTTGAGCCATGCCGCCACGGCACGGGCAACATCCGGCAGTTTGCTGTTGTTTCGAGGGCCGCTCAGGTAGATGTCGTATCCTTGTATATAGTTGCTGTACGCCTGCTGCTGCAGGAGCAAATCGCCGTTTCGCCCTGGTACGCTGATCGCGCTCTGCTTGCGCTGCGGCACGGTATATGTCGGATACCGTTCAACGATGCAATTCAGGCTGTCGCTGGTTATGCCGTCCCACGTTATCATCTGTATATCGCCTCCTGTCTCGCCACGGCATCGTTTATGCGGTACATGATCTCATCCGCAAGGGCCTCCACGTCCTGACCCTCCGCGCCGTAAACGGTAATGTTGACGCCGCCCATCATGGCGGCGCTTTCGGCGTTGCTTTTTATCTGTGTCCCCTGAGGCAGCCGGAGCAGCTCGGGGCCCTCCTCGCCTACCAACGTCCAACCGCCCTGCCAGTAATCCGTGCCGCGGGCGTTGCGGCCGATGCCGGAATCCCACGCCTTGCCGCCCACGGCAACGCCCTTATAGTCCCAGTCGCCGTTGAGCCACTGAGCCAGTTCCGCGAACGCCTGCCGGAAGCTGCCTTTTATTTTGCCGACGAGGTTATCCAAGCGCTTGTGAAATTTATCGACAGCGGCCACGCCCTCCTCGGAGAGCACCTGATTGTTTTCGTGCGCCGCCTGTTTCATATTGTCGAGAGCGTCCGCGCCGTCGTTGATGATAGGATTGAGTTTCAGTGCGCCCTCGCCCATGAGGGACATTGCAAGTGTGTCGCGCTCCGCGCCCTCCTCCATATTAGCGAGGGCGTAAACAACATCGTTAAATAGATCGTCGGTGTCGCGTATGTTGCCGTTTTCGTCCGTCAGCGTCACGCCGAGCTCTTCAAATGACTTTGCCATCTCCTCGTTGCCCTCAACTGCGGCTACCGCATTTTTGCGGAGGTCTTTTGTGAGGTCGGCTATCTCTTCCATGCTCACGCCCACTTGCTCTCCTGCATAGCCCCATTCCTGCAATGCGGTCGTGCTCAGGCCGGATGTGCCGGAGAGCAGTTTCAGGTTTTCGACGAGTTCAATCGTCTCTTTGCCAATTTCCACCATATAGCCCGCCGCCGCGCCGAGCACTCCGGCAAGGCCGAGCATATCGGTGTTTATGCCGCCGAGGTCGATTTCGCCCAGCGCGTCAGGGAGGTCTATGCCAAACTTGCCCGCAAGGTCGCCGAGGGTGCCGCTGGCTGCTCCTGCCGCCTCTCCCGTCTCGCTCAGAGCGCCGCTCATGTCATCGAGGCTGTTCAAGTTGTCATCAAGGCTGTCCGCGAAGCCGCTCAGGCCGGATTGCGTTTCATCGAGCTGCCGCTCAAGGTTTTTCAGTTCCGCATTGGCGTCGTTTACGGCCTCCTGCCATTTCAGCGTTTTTGTGTCGTTTTCGCCGTATAAATCAGCGGATTTTTCAAGCATACCGTTCAGCGCGTCCACGCGCTTTTTCTGTACGTCGATTTGTTTGTTTAATACCTCGGCGGTTCTTTGCGCTTTTTCCTCTGCTTCGGTGTTTTCGTCAAAGCTGGCGGTGACGAGTTTCATCTCGCTACCGAGGGTTTTTGCCTGTTGTATGATCTGGTTGATGCTGTCGCGGTATTCTTTCTCGCCGTCTATGCCCAGCTTCGGGCCTATGCTCACAGCCATATCGTTTACTCCTGATTCATTATTTCGTCGTAGGTCAGGGGCCGCTCATAATCCGCGCCGTTGTATATAGCGCGGCAGTCAATGAGGTCAAGCAGCTCGCCGTATGCGGTGTGTATGGTTTCCGCGCGGCTCATGCCGAGGCTCAATCCAAAATACACCAAAAAGGCCGGGGTGATCTTCACTCCCCGGCCTCGGTTTTTTTTGACGGGATCGCCCTCACCGTCCTGTGAGTGTCCCTGCCGTATGCGTCTATCGCGGCGTTAAATATCTCCGCAAACTCCTCCAGTGTCAAAGAGGCCACCTCGTCATACGTCAGGGGAGCGGGCTTGTAACCGGGGGTTTCAAACGCCGCCGCTTTCTCACCCATGAGGGATAGTATGCAGACAAACCGCATACGGTTTTCCGCCCTCCGGCCCGCCTCGCTGTCGTTGAGGTAGGCCATGAGGTTTGTTATATCGCCCTCCGGGCACAGGCGGGCCAGTTCGATGCAGGCACCAACGCTATATTTAAATTTCACCTCGCGTCCGTTAACCTCTACCATGCGTTAATCCCCCGTTATATTGAGCACCTGTTTGATGACTGCAAGCGCCGCGGCCTCGGTATCCTGATGTTCGCCGCGCAGCCGCCAATCGCGCTTGGCCTTGTCGCTGCGCACCACGTCAAACGTGAGGTTCTGGGTCTGCCAGTTGGTGGTTTCCGTCTCGGTCTGCGCCCCCTCGTCCGGGGTAGCGAGTTTGCATTTGTAAATGACCACAGGCCGATAGCTCTGTACGCCCTCAAACTGCCATTTTTCGATATAGCCCACGCCTACATAGGGCGTGTCTGCATCGTCATTGTCCGCATATACCTGCACTGTCTCGCTGCCGACGGCCAGGCTGGTCGCGGTAGGCAGGCCGCGCATGAGTTTGTCGGCCTCCAGCGCGAGACCATCTACGGTAAGAGCAAGCGTGCCGCCCGTAAACTTGCCGGCAGCGCTTTCGGCTTCTACATTGTCCGCATAAAACTTGCTGCTGCCGTTAGAGCTGCTTGTCAAGTTCGCGTTCACGCCGCGCGCCATTTTCTGGCCGTTAGCGTATGATATATCGTTTCCATTGTGCGAGTATATAGCTACATAGGGCTCCGAAAAGCCTATTCTTACTCCGCCATTATTCATTTATTCGCTCCTTATTTCATAATTTGTGCCGTTTCCTCGTCAATCACTGCCGCCATGGCCTCTAAGGCTTCCTCCTGGCATTTTTTGATTGCCTTACGGACAAACGGGTATTTTTGTTGTATGCTGCTGCCGCTCTCCACGGCGGCGGCTATGATCTGGTTAGGCTGCCCCTGCGGGTATTTTTTTGTTTTCACTCGGTTATAGCCGCGAAATCCGATTTTGACGTTTAAAAAGCCCTCATCGTCGCGCATTCTGGATATGCCAAAGCTGTCTTTCAACCCCTCGATTTGAATTTTAGGTACGCCGCGGGTGTATTTTTTGGTTTTGCTCGTATTAGGCAGCGTCGGAACCTCGTCGAGCCCGTTTCTGATCGCGTTTGCCACTATATCCGCCCCCGCGTATACGGCCTTCGCTGCCGATTCCCGGCTATTTTTGCCGAGAGCAGATAATTTCCGTTCGTATTCCTCGAGGCCCTCAAACTTTAGCGTCGCCATCAGGGCACCTCCCACGTCCATTCGTAATGGATCAGGTTCGTCTCGTCCTCGTATTGTACGGAGTTCAGTCGCCAGGGTATCCTCAGAGAGTTAAGGGCTGCCTGTATATTGTCCAGGGCCGGGTCATATTCCTGCAGGGTGTAGTAGTCTACCGTGCCGGTGATCGCCTGCTCTGCCTTTCGGTTGCCGGCGTTAAATCCGTTTTCCCCGTCCTCCGCCCAGACGCAAAACGGCGGTTCCACGTGCGGCCTCCAGTAGTGCTTTGTATTCGGCACCACTTTTGCCAGTGCCTCACCGAGAGGCTGTAATTTATTCTGCAACGTCATACAGTTTATCGAGCCTCCTCAATGTCAGGTCTGTTATTTTCAGCCCATCCTCGTCAATCAGATGCTGAACATTATCAATGCGATACTGTTTTTTGTCCTCGGTCACGGCATACATACCTATTTCGGCAGCGTCCGTTCGCCACGTCCTGATTAGTAAGTCTACCTGTTGATTTGCGCCAAACGCAGCATACTGGCGCCCGTATCCGATAGCGCGTTCCGCGTAAAACAGCCATTCGACAGGGATAAGATACATGGCGGGCATTCCGCCCGCCACTTCGTTCGTATCTTTCAGTTTGCACAATATTACAATGCCCGTATCGTATGTCATACGCCGTCCTCCTGCATTTTCTGACTGAATAGGCGGTTGTTGAGCGCATAGCGGAGCATGCGGGGCATTACGGGATTATCCTCCGCCCGCTTGCGGAACAGGTACGCAGCGTACATGACGAGTATTTGTGCGTCCTCCTCGCAGTTGGTGTTAAGGTTTATGCCCTCGCGGGCGATCATGCCGGAGGCAGCATTAAGGAGCTGCCCCAGGTATTCATCGTATGCCGTGGTCGTCAGCGATAAGTTGTATTTAAGCCGTGCCACAAGTCCCGGATTTGCCACAGGTCAGCTCCTCCTTTCCTTAGGACTTGGTTACAGTGACGGTATAGGCGCGGACGGCGTTGCCGTTGCGCACGGTCACAGTCAGAGTATTGGAGCCGCTCTCCCAGGTAGCGGTAGAGCCGTTGTTGAGGTTTTTGCCGTTGAGGGCAAGCTGCACCTTGGCGTTGCCGTTGGCCGCAGTGGCCTCAACCTTGTCGCTGGCCGCAGAGGCGGTGATGTTGTAGGACTGTACGGCGGGGTTAAAGGCGGGGCTCAAGGTCTCATTGCCTATGACGAGGCTCTGGAGCAGAGCGTCGTTTGCGGTGTCCGCGGCAAAGGTCATGGAGGTGGTCACCTCATTGCCGTTGATGTTGATAGCGACAAAGGACTGAGGTATGACGGGGGTGCCGTCAGCGCGGGCTTTGCCGCGGAATACGGTGTTGTCTTGGATAAACTGTACACTGTGGTCGGCGTCGATCTGGATTTCACCGCGATTGACCCACAGGTAGAGGTCGCCGTAGCCGCCCACGATGTCGCCGTCGGGCATAAACTCCAGTATATCTATGTCGCCGGTGATTATGGGGAGAGTGGCAAAAACGCCCGCCGCAATGTCGCCGGAGGCGGTAAAAGTGATAACCTTGGACTTGAGCAGGTTGTAGGTCTTGCTGTTCATGACCCAGAATTTTTCGCCGCGAGCGTACAGGCTGTAGGCGTTGCCGGTAGCTATAGTCAGGGCCGCCCAAAATGCCGCCCCGGTCAGGTTGGTGTCTATCTTCTGGATGTTGGTGGTATGCAGATCCGCCCAGGCGGGGGCGTTGGCGGGATAGTCAGTGGGCTTCGAGGTCTGCGCCAAGCGAGGTACTATGCCCTGGGGCATTTTGATGCCGGTACCGTATAGGATGGCCTTATCCTCGGCGAGGCCGATAGATTCGGATAGCATCTCCACCAGCCAGGATGCCAGGTTGATGTCGTTGTCCTCGAGTATGCTGTTGCACACCGGGACAAAGCCAGCCACCTTGTAGCCGTCCACGGTGATCTGATTAAATACAAACTGCAGCTCGTTGATAGCCGCGCACATCTCAGTCCATACCGCCTCGGGCACGGTGCCGGCTATGGTCTGGCGGGCCTCGCCATTAACATTGCGGACGCGGACGCGGTTGAGCAGTTTTGAATACCTAAACATGTTCTCGCTGATGAGATCAAGGAATACTATGGGGATAGTCAGATCGGCGCCGCTCACCGCGCGCTGGGCACCGCCCTTCATGCTGCGCAGCTCTTTCAGAAATGCCTTAACGTCCTCGCGGGCTATAATCTCCTGCCGGGTCTGCATGGGCAGAGCGTCAAAAACGCGCTGTTCCTTAGGCAGCGCACGGATATTGATGTTGATCATTCTGGTTCTCTTGCTCCTTTCGTTTTCGTCAACTATCGTAGTCATGGGGGCGGGCTCGTTCTTGGGGGCCTCTTCCTCGATATCAGCCAGTTCTTTTTCGAGTTTGTCTATGGCGGCGACGCATTCTTCCTTGGCCTTTTCGAAGGCGGATTTGTCTTCCTCGTACTTCTCCACCTCTTCCTCGACAGCGCGCTGCTCTTCATCGTCCTGGGCCTCCTCTATGGCGTCCTCCAGCTCCTTTTCACGCTTTAAAAGAGCAGCTTCCTTTTCGCGGAGTTGCTCCATTTCCTTCTTTTTGTTGTCAATGCTCCGGCGGAGCATCAGGGCTCTAAGTGCCATTACTTATTTCCTCCTTTAATCTTTGTTTTCATGTCGGCGCGCCACTTTTCGGCCTTGCGCCGCTTGATATCGTTGATCTCGGCCTTCCGGGCCTCTACCTGGGTATCCTCATAGGCCGGGAATGTTACCACGCTGACCTCCCAGAGTTTGACCTTGCGGAGGTGCCATACGCTGGGGCCATCCTCGTTGTAGTCCGTGCTCTGCTCGATTATGTCAAATCCAAATGAGCATTGGTTGACGTCGCCGCGCTTGACGCGCTCGTAGAGGTTCATGGCGTCTTGGTCCTTGGGGTTAATTAGGATACTGCCCCAAAGGCCTTTGTCGTCGATGCGCAGGGTGAGTGTGCCGGCGGTGGTGCGTCCCAGCACCAGCCGGGTATCATGGTCAGCCAGTGCGCGCACGTCCCGCTCAGTCTCGCCGTCAAAAGCGCCGGGCTCTATGGTTTCGTAAGCGTCGTCCCACAACCAGTACTTACTGCCGTATACGGCAAAATAGCCCTCTATATAGAGGTTGCCGTCGTCGGCGCGGGTCTTAAATTGCACCGGCTGCGCGATTGCAGTCCTTTTTGCCATCATGAGTTGTTTTCACCTCCTTGTAGTTTGCTTTGGTCACCTATCATGCCGCGGGGTATGTAATTTTCCAGTATCACGAGATCGTCGAGGCCGTCCATGGGCGCAAGGCCCAGCCAATTGCGCACTTCGTTGCCGGTCATAATACCGCGCACATACTCGTCATTGCCCACGGCGGCAAGATCCTTAAGATCGTAATTGTACAGGCTCCGGCTGTTAAACCTAAAATACCAGTCCGGGTTATACAGCAGTTTACGTGTGAGCTCCTGCTCTATATTGGCGGCCGCGGGCATGATTTTTGATGATATAAAGTTGTTCCACTCGTCGCGGCTGAATTGTCCTTCTCCCAGCACAAAGGGCGGTATGCCCAGCACCGAGGCGACGGCCTTTTTGTCCAGCCGCACAAAATCAGCCAGCGCGAGGTCGGATAGGCTCAAGGGTTTGACCTGCTGCACCTCAAACTGGTCTGCCGGGATAAGCCAGGGCTGCCCGGCCCGGTTGCTGGAGGCGTATTCGTCCAGCAGCTTCTCGCGGCCTTCTTTGCTCGAAAACTCGTCCACGAGGCCGTCTACCTTTATGACCAGGGCAGGCTTCCACTCGCTCGACATAAAGCCGTTCTCGGTAGCGGCGGCCTGCTTGAGGTTGTCCGCTACGGTGGCAAGCTCTATCTGGTAGCCCCTGCCCAGCCAGGGGTAATAGTCGCCGGGATTGCACACAAAATGCAGCACGTCCTCGGGGTCGTAGGGCTGTCCGAGTATCATAACGTCGTAGTCCCAAGTGCCTCTGGGCACGTAGGACACAAACGCCGGGGATATGGGCTGCAAGTCGGTTATATATCCGTTTTGCGTCACCGGGTATACCACGGCGTTGCCGTTGCCGGTGAGCATCATGGTGCGGACTATCCAGCGCACCCAGTTACTCCGGGTCATGTTATGGTATGGCGATATGTCTACCTTGCGGGACAGCTCATTTTTAATGCGGACGTCGCCCCGGTCGGTATTTTGCATAAGGTGTATTGTCATAGCTCCGATGAGCCGGGCTATGGTGTCCACTGCCGTGGCGATTTCTGGGTTTTCCGCCAGAGTGGTGTACCCTCGGCATTTCAAACTGCCAAACTGGGTGCTGTCGCAAAAAAACGTCATGCACCGTTTTTTCTGGGGTTCCGCCCTGGCGGCGGCCCTGCTGCGTTTACGTTTACTCATTCGCAAACCATTCCTCTCCTGCTCTGATTTTTCCCATGCTCTCCAAATAGCGCACGGCGGCAAAGACCGAAGCGTCAAATAGATCTATTCGGTGCTCCGGCTGGACCTTCTCGTATTGGATGATATCGTCAGTTTTTTCTATGGCCCGGACGTTCTGTACGCAATACTCGTAGGCCTCGCTGTGCAAATAGTACAAGCGCCCATTTTTGGCGCTATTCTCAAGGTACCTAAAGCCCTGGGATTTGTTGATGGTGTATTGTGGCTGGTCGATGATCTTAAAGCCCGCCTTTTTCATATCAAGCATGTACTCGGCGGCAAATTTGCGGTCATGGCCTACCTGCACGATCTTAAATCCCATGTCCCGCATAGCTATGTACCAGTTGACCACGTCGGAGTAGTTTGTCGTTGGCGTGTTGCACATGGTAAGCCAGCCGCTCTCCTCCCAGCCAAACAATGGTATATTGTCCTGGTCAGCTTTGAGAGCCGCCGCTGTCAGTGGGAAAAAGGCGTGAGTGATGATGATGTCGGTATCCTGGTAATGCCCGAAAAGCGCCGCCGCGGTCAGGTCGTGCAGGCGGGCGAGATCAGAGCCGCCAAACCATTTAATAGGCAGCCGGGCAAGCTCCGCCAGCGTCCAGTCGTGCGCCGCGTCGCTGCGTCGGAACTCGTCGATGTCGAAGTAAGCCTTTAAGGCGTTGACGTATACGTTCAGGGACTTCGCGAGGAAATCTTTGCGCTGCTGAGGGTCGTTCTGAGCCTGCCGGCTGTCGTTGAGTATCTCCGCCGGGCGTATGCTCACGCCATAGGCGGGGTTGGCCATTTCGTGGACGATGGGGTTTGTATAGTCGATGTCGCCGCCCTCGTCCGGGTTGGCGCAGCACATAAAGATAAAATACTGCTCGTCCTCTATGGTGCCGTTAAGGACCTTCCGGCAGTACCTAAGCCGCTGCCCGAGGAATGCCTGCTCGTTGTCGCCCGCCGTGGATATGCCTATGATCAATTTATTGGTATATGCCTTCATGGCCTCTTTAAAGAGGTTGTATTGTTTGGGCTTTTTGTAGGCGTGCATCTCGTCGCATATGGCAATATTGCAGTTGAGTGAATCCTGGGTGTCGGGATTGGCGGCCAGCGCTCGGATATAAAATGAGCCGTCGTCCCCAAGGTCGGCGGTCATGCTGTGCTCGTTGTTGTTGTCTATGATTTTTACGGACCCGCCTTTGGCCTTGTCTTCTCCCATCTGGCGCACGTTGTACACCAAAAAATTAAAACTTTCGAGGGACTGCATCAGGGCCGCGCTGGTAATGTAGGTTTTCGCGCCGCTCTTGCGGTACCAGAGGGACAGCGCATATGCCAGAGCCGCCGCAAACGTGGTTTTGATGTTTTTGCGGGGTATAAAAATGAGCGCCTCGTGAAATCTTACGATATCAGTGCCGCTCATTTTGAACCCCAAAAGGTTGTATATTATGAATTTGTGAAAGGGCTCCAGTTTAAACGGTTCGCCGCGAAGGGGCGTTCCGTCTATTCGTTCTCCTTGTTGGTGTGTGAGCGTGTGCTCGATGATCTGTATGACAAATTCCGGGCCCCTGCTGTCTATGTAATAGTCCGGGTTGTCGAGATCGCGGAAAAATCGCTCAACGGCCTGCTTCAGTTCCTCGCAGGCCACCTTTCGCCCGCCGCGTATGCTCTCGGCGTACTCCATGACGACGGGCCAGTTCCGGCCTTTAATCCGTGTCAAGCTCTATTTCCCGCAGAGCCGCTGCCAGCGTTCCCACGGCTGCATTTTTCGGCGCCGCCCCGCACACCTTTTTGTATGCCGCAGGCGTCAGCCCTAATTCGCGCCAGTACGCAAGCGCGGTTTTGTTGAGCATATCCCACAGGTCGAGGTATGGGCTGCGCGTCATGTTGGTAGCCCCTGCCTTATTGGTGTGCTCCACGATGGGGCCGCCGCCGTCCTCCCGGTAGTCCGCCATTACCTGGTCACGCTGCTCCAGTATCTCCGCGAGGCTGTCTATCACCGGGGCGTAGTCTTTGGCCTCGACACCGGCGCGCTTGCACAAGCTTTTGATTTTTGTCCGCCATTTCTTGGCGGTCAACGGTTCGCCCTGTGCCACGCCGCTCACCTCCTCCATCGCTCCGGGGCCGTGGCAAAAAACGGAGCGTTTTGTTTGTTTTTCGTTTTGATTTTTAAAAATCCCTCGCGCGCGCCATAATGTAGGTTCTGGCGGCGACCCCCACCCTTAAATTTTTCTTTAGAGTTGGAAAAGGGTACCCGGGCCATAGTAGGCGGAGGGCGGTGCGTCCCGATGATGAGGGGGGGCTACTCGTTTTTGTACTCAAGCCGCCCACGCTCTCGGAGGGCTTTTGCCTTCTCGGGGTGCCTCCTGTTGTGGCAGGCATGGCACAGCGGTACGAGGTTGCTGTCTACCAGGGCAAGCTCCGGATACTCGTCAGCGTGTTTGATGTGGTGTACCTCCGTGGCCTCGGTGATCCTGCCATATTTCCGGCAGTCCTGGCAGCGGTAGCCGTACAGCCGCAGGATATAGGCGCGCTTGTGCAGCCACTTCCGGCTTTTGTAAAACCCCGGCGTTCCCGGCCTCGCGTCAGCCGTGCCGCTCACCTCCCGATACGCAAAAGGGGCCGCTCACGGCCCCTCGCTTTTTTTGTCCTATACCCATTATAGCAGGTTGCCGTCAAAAAATTTGCTGCAAATAGGTGTCAATAATTTTGCGTTGTGCGGTAGTGTAGTGGTATATCACGGTGTTGACCGCCAGATTTCTCCAAGCGTAGTATGTGCGGTCGCTTATATGCAGCTTGTCACATACTCTCGCCTGTACATACATGCGCCCGCTGCGCTTGCCCTCTCCGCTGCGCAGGTGGAACGTCATCTCCATGAGCTCAGCTATCTCCGGCTCGTAGGTCAGCAGCTCCGCCCAGGCGCTCTCTATGGCATCTATCCACAGCCGGGCTTTTGTGTCCACCGCGATCTTGTGGGCCTTGCCCGCTATGCGCACCATCACCGTGCGGAGGGTCACGTCGCTGTTGGCGCCGGTCCTTGCCGGCGGTCCCTCCCGTGCCTGCCCGAAGGCGGCGCTCTCTATCTCCTCCCGCTCCTCCCCCTCATCCTCGCCACTCATCAGTGCGCCTTTTATGGCGGAATATGCGTAGAGGTGTTCTATGGCTTCTCGTTTTATGGGGTTCTGTTTCAATCGGTATCCTCCTTCGGTGGCTCCGGCAGCGGCATCCAGTGGGTTACCGTATCATCGGCAACGCCATAGTCCGGCGCCACTAACCACGCGCGGTAAAACCACAAAATATCAATAAACCTCGTTTTTGTTACCCAGTCGTATCTACACACAAGGCACCTTGTGCGATTTTTCGGTAGCCTATCCTTCACGCTAATCCATTCGCTCACTTCGTTTCCTCCTTTGGCTTGTGGCGGTAAAATCTCTTTTCTGATAAATCGTTAATACCACCATCAAAATACAGTACGCCTCCTTTCCCGGAGCAGTAATTCATCTTGACAGCGCACCACTCCTTAAGTACATCATCCCACACTGGCTCGCCGTCCATCTGCCGCAGCTCATCCAGCGTCAGCGGCTCCGGGTTCTCCTGCGCGTTCTGCCAGCCGTCGGCAGGCATACGCAGGTAATCCTCGATCACTGCGGCGGCGCAGGGCCAGCCGTAGCAGACCGCGCAATAGTAGCCCTCGGCCATGGCGCCGCTCATAAACTCATTTTGCGTTTGGCTTGCCCGGTTGTCGCCGGTCTTGAGCTCAATGTATATGCCATGGTAGCCGCCCCGGGCAGCGGGAATAAATACATCGGGTACCCCGGAATGTACCCCCTGCCCTATCAGCCGCGCAGCGGTGCGCTTATCGCGCAGGCCACCGTTGGGTATGTGGTGGTAGAGTTGCAGTGCCTGATACTGTGTCCGCATCATCCGCGCCCATTGGGTCAGGGCGGCCTGGTGCTCGTCCTCCCTGCCTATTACCGGCTGGGCAGGTCGCCATACGGGCATCCCGGCTCGGTTGGGGGTCATAGTGTAATCTTTCAGCAATTGTTTTTACCTCCTTTTGATATCGTCGTAAAATCCGACACATTTACAAGGCCCCGGCAAAAGGCCTAAACTTTTCCGGCTAACAACGCCGCTTCTTGTCCGGCGTTTTTACATATTTGAAATAGGTAAAGCCGTACTCGGTCGCGTGGCTCTCAACGAGGGTATACCCTTTGGGGGTGTGCGGCGGCCTTGCCGGCGTGTAGTTGCGTTTTATCGGTTTTGCTTTGTCCTTGCTGTATGGGGCGAGGTTGCGGGTGGCCATGTAATGGTGCCCGCCCTGCTCCGGCGTCCAGTGGTTAAAAAGGTAATTGGCCAGCCCCGTATAGTCCGGGCCGTGGTCTATGCCGTCATAGTGGATATGCGCCCGGAGGTGCTCGCAACGGTTGACGCTGCCCAGCGTCCATTGTCTGCGTATGGCCTCCTCCGGTATGCCGTCCGTCAGCATGTGGGCGTGTATGCGGTGGGTATTTTTGCCGCGCCCCATGTAGATTATTATTTTTGCGTCGGGGTAGGAGTAGAGCAGACGGCGCCGGAAGTTGGTGCAGAGGCGCCTAAACTCCGAAAACGTATGTACCTCGTGCTCGTCATCCTGGGTAAGTGTGCTGTACAGGCTCGCCGGGGTAAAGTTCTCGTTTACAAGCCGGGTATGGGCACGGCTGGCCACTTCGGCGTTGAATTTCGCCCGATCCTCGGCATTTTTAAACCGTGGGCGCCGGGGTTTGTACGGTTTTTGCGCCCTGTCGCCTACGGTATATACGATCCGCTCCAGCACTACGCCGGAATATATATCACGCCGTACCCGCTGCATGGCGGCCTCCTTTTTTAATAATCAGGTCTTGGCCCTTTGCCGGGGGCGGTGGTTTGCGGTGCGGGTCATTGGCCCGTTGGCCGCACCTGCCGCCACCCTATCAATGGAGGACCGGGTGATTGCCGCACCCGGCAAAAGGTCAAGGTGGCGCCCGCCCGTGTTACCGGGCAGGCCTCAATTTATGTATATCCTCTTTCTCCTTCGCGCGGCGCGGGATAAATATCTGCTCTATCACGCCGTCGCTGTGGTCGTTCATCAGCTCGTCCGCCTCCAGTATCCGCAGCTCCCGCCCATCGATGCAGAGGCGGCAGCTTCCCTTGTGCTGTGCGTATGCCCGCTTCGCTTTTTTTGATGTCGTTTGTTTCGATAACAGTCTGCGTCCCGGCGGGTGTGCGGATCAGGACGGTGTAGGTGGGTAGCGTTTCCTTTTTCTTTTTCGGCATTTTTCAGTCCTCCCCTAAATCCCCTATGAGGTCAACGCCTATGCCGGCCAGCTCGGCGGCAGAGTATTGGCGCTGGCTGTGGCTCATAAAATAACTGCCAGCGATTTTTTTGATGTTGGTTTTCGCCGCCGAAAGATACCCTTCAAATTTTTCCGAGTTAAACAGGGTACAGGGGCGCATATACTCCTGCATGCTTGTCCCCCGCCATGCTGCCCAGCGGCTGTCTATCACCCGGCGGCAGTCCTCCGGCGTGTGGCCCTCTGCAATGCGGGCGTTGATATAACCGCGGTTTTTCGGCGTTTTTTGGTATTTGGTCCCGGCGACAGTGTTGAGGTAATCTATTACTGCGTCGGCGGCGGTCGTGTCGGTGATCGCATTGCGGGCAGTGATTTCTCCGGTTTCCCGGTCTATCGTTACTATCAGGGCGGGCCTGCCGTTGATGCTGACAGCGGCCCGGCCTTTCGTGTCCATGTGCTCCCCTATGCTGCGCAGGAGCATGTCATATATCTCCCGGCTTTCCATGGGTTATATCTCCCCTCCTGCCTCGCTATTATCTGATTCAGATATACAGCGTAGCGGACACCAGCTCGGCCTTCCTCCGTACACACCAATCCGCTTCCCGGGTGTCCATCCGCCCTTCGCCCTGCACAGCGCCTTGTCGCATTGGCTGTCCATACTATTTATATAGAAGGGACACTCCCGGCAGTTCTTTGGGATACGGCGCATTTGGGTCTTTATCACTATTGGCATGGCCTACACCTCCGTTCCCGCTATTACCGCCTGGCAGCAGCTTCGCGCCGCCGCCCGCATCTTTCCCGCTATTTCGGATGCGCCGGATTCCTCCGCCCTCGCTATGCACTCCAGCATTTTGTTAGCGCTGTCCTGCATACTCTCAAAATGTACCTTGAACACCGCCATATCCGAGTTTGCCATCGCCAGCCGGCGCCTCAGCTCTTCCGCCTGCTTGGTAAGCGCGGCCCGCTCCTGCTCCGCTATCTGGGCCGTCTGCTCGTATGCCGCTCTTTCCGCTTCCGCCTTCCTTATAGCCTCCGTCTTTTCTTCGGCGGCCTGCTTCGCCTTGGCCTCCGCTTCTTCTATCTGCTTCCTGAGTTTCTTTGCTTCCGCCTCACGGGCCTTATCCGCCCCCTCCTTCCGGGCCGCTTCCAGCTCCTTCGGGTCCGCGCTCCGCGGCTTGTCCTCCAGCTCCCGCAGTTTGCCCTTAAGCTCCGCCACCACCGTAAGCGCGTTTTCCGCCCTGGCGGCCGCGTCGTGAAGCTCCTGCTGAGCTTTAGCCATATCGGTATCGTATACGCACTGCTGCTCGCTGAGCTGTTCTTCCATCTCCTGCCTGGCTGCCTTGGCCTCGTTCTCCCAGTAGTCCCGCTCCTTCTCCGCCGCCTTCTGCGCTTTTATGGCCTCGTCCAGCTGGCGGACCGACATATCCGCAACGTCATTTTGAGCTACAAATTCCTCGCGCTCGGCAGCAGATAAAGTCAGCAGTTTCAAAGCTTTTTGCGAACCCAAAAGCGCAAACGTCTGCGCATTTGAGGAATACTCTTTGGCGAGCTGCATCATGGTCTGGGCGGTGCGCACGGATACGTCCACACGCTCCTTAAGGTAGTCCAGCCATTCGCCGTGATCCAGCTGGGCCTTGACCTCTATTAGCCGCTTGCCTATCTCGAGGATGGCCTCGCCCGCCTGGTTTTTGTACAGCAGTATTTCCGTGGTTATAGTATTGATGTCCCGCGGCCTATCCGGGAGCAATTCCTCATATTCAACGTCGATGATCTCTTTTGTTTCTTCCATCGTGCCCTCCTTACGCTATCTTTTTCTTCTTTATCCCGCCCTTGGCTACCACTTCGGTAAGCCAACTGTTCACAAAGGCTTCGATTCCCGCATCCTCTGTATAGGGCGCGTTGTTTTTCGTCCGGCACTGTATGAGTTTTTTGCCCTGCAGCTCCAAGGTATAATAGGGCCTGTCAGGTTCCTCCGCCAGCCGGATGAAAAATATCGCGGTTTTGCCCTCCGCCATGCGCAGGGCATAGCCGCCCACGCAGTGGTGCAGCGCCTGCCCCTCGGCTATTAATTCCTTCTGGGAGGCCGCCGGGCGTATGGTGTATCCGCCGCTCTCCCAGGCAAATTTTTGCAGCCCGTCCACGGCATGGGCAAATTGTTCCTGCGCGATCCTATCTTTCTCATACCGTATCTGCATCGCCGTGGCGGCGTGGGCCGCCCGCAGGTCGCGGGGGAACAGCACCTGCTCGCTGGAAAGGTCCATGCGCAGCTGCTCGCACTCGCCTATGTAGTCCATATACAGCCGCTCAAGGCCGTGCTGCACCGCCTCGGTCTGCTCCGCAAGGTATTTCAATATGCGGTGCAGCGGGGCATATTTTGTTGCGAGGGATATAGCCGCATAGTCAATGCCGAGATTCAGCATCTCAGATATGTCCCGCTCCGCGACCGCGCCATTTTGGCACAGCCGCCACAGGACGCCCGCCCGGCCTATATCCGTCATGCGCCATTCCCCCGGCTGCATCAGCCGAAGCAGGCGCAGCGGGAAGCGGAAGCATTCGCTCAGCTTATTGCGCTTCCAGCGTATCAGATCCCTTTCGCCGTTTCTCACCCCGTTTACCTTTTCAACTACCAGCCAGTAAAACCGCCGCTTTATGAGATATTCCATTACAGGGTAGCGGGCCCAGTCCAATAAATACTTAATGATGTTCACGCCCCGCCCGGCGGCGTCCGCCGCTTCGTAATACAGTTCCGGCGTGGCGTACTGGAGATGCGTTCCCGCAACCGCCGCAGGCAGGCTCGCGTCGTAGAATTTATAACAGCCATCGTATATGTCGGATACATTTCTGTACCGTTCCCATTCTCCCAACGGCAAGCGTATGGCCTGCATATAGAAGTTTTCCTTATATTCGTGCTGCCACTTGGCGGTGTGCCGCTCACGGATAGCGTACCGTGCCACCTCCTGAAGCCATTCCTCCGGGCTCTCATATCGTGCGGAAGGGTCACGCTTTAAATGCCACAACCTTATAAATGTAGTCCTTCCGTCCGCGCCGAGCTGAGCCGCCGCAACATTATCCACAAATTCGGCCCTCCACGCCGCCCCGTCCTTCAGGAAGCAGTCCACCTTCGCCCCGCAGCTGGGGCATGTAGTACGGTGGTATTGAGTGAACTTTCCTCTTACCTCTCTGCCGCAGGAATAGCACAGGCCCCTGGTATTGCCACGCTTATATATAACGGTGTTGTCCCGGTCTATGACCTCCCGGCGCACCCAGCGTATAAAGCCTTCCGGCAGTTCTTCCGGACAAAGCTGCCAGTCGCAGTCAAGCAGTTCGCCACGCATTTCCATATCCCGCTGCTTCGCTGCAGCCTCGGTCTTCCTGATCCATGTATCGAGGTTATCGAGATAATGATTCTGCGTCACTTTGTCGCCCAGCCACGAGGCCAGCAGCTTTTCCTCCCGCTCAGATATATCGGGATAGCAGGTTGTCAGGTTTATTGCGGTGTTCTCCCGTATTGCCGCCGAGCGGACGGGACGGCCGGATATTTTCATATATGCCGCGCAGTCCTGCCGCTTCTTAGAGCAGACTATCCGCACCATTTTTTCCTTTATCTGCCGCCAGCGCCGCTGCTTGATATTCCGCTGCAGCGTCACCACCAGCAGCCTTTCATGATCCACAACCGGCGTATTAACGATGACGCGCACGTTTAACAGCGCATTCTTGTTTTCATATGGCTCTGGCCACGGCATCTTCCTGATTTGCTTTGGTATCTTGAGCATGGCGTCTCCTTTAGAAGAAGTCGCCGAAATCTACGTTGACTATCTTACGGCTCTGCGGCTCCGAAGCCGGTAGCGGGGTGACGGGCTCCATGCTGTCTATGCCGAAATACCTGTCCACAATGGCATACACCTCATCATCTCGCATTACGGCAACACTGCCCTGCTTGCGCGCTTTGGCAGCTTCCATTACCTTGTCCATAGCACCCTTGAGGGTCTTGCCTTTTTTGAGCACCGCTTCTGCCGCCGCCACGTTGCCGCAGCGGTCTATAACATGCTGCCCTATTGCTTCAAGGTACAGGTCGTCGGGCTTTGCCTGCATCTCGGTGTTAATTTTGATGATCGCTTCCTGTATAGCGTTCATATGCCTTACCTCCTTTATTTCACTTTAAGTTTCTTGGCTCACGTTAAAGTTCTGGCTCCGGGTTATCCGGAGCTGCCCCTTGCTGGTGAGCTTTATCTTGGCGGTTATGCCGTCGCTGTCATCCACGGTTATGTGGTTCGCATCGCCGTCATATACCAGTGCAGCCGCCTCGTACACATAATCGCGCACATTTTCATTCATCACCGCAAGCCCTGACTCTTTCGCCGGCGGCCCAAACAGCGCGTCAATTATCTCTCGCGCGTTTTCAAGCGTTATCTTCCGCATTGCCGCCGCATCCTCCCGCCGCTGTTCAGCTTCCGCATACTTCTTGCTGTCCAGGCAACCACAGAACCGTGAGGCCAAATAATCAGCATCCCTGTCCTTATGGTTTTCGAAGCCGCGCAGCCACTGTACATTCACCATCTGCCCGCAAAAGCGGCATATGCCGGTCTCGCCGCCGGCTATATTGGGTTTTTCTTCCATGTTGCAGCCCTCTTTTTTCATATATTCATCACCCTGGCGATCCAGCGCAGGAAGCACCGAAAGCCACGGGAATGTTCGCTTAAAAATTCAAAGGCGCAGAACATCAGGCACATGCCCATGGGGTATGCCGCCAGCAGCAGAGCCACTTTCAGATATTCCATTGCCAATTCAAGGGTCATATGCGTTTCCTCCCCGCCTTTTTGCTGATGTGTTCCGTCCTTACATACAGGTTGATACTGCTGCTGTTGCCTTCGATACCGATTACCTCCGCATCCAGCAGCGGGCCTACGGTATCGTTCCGCCGGCGGGCGGTGTTCTCCCCCGGGGCAAGGTCCAGTACCATGCGCCCGAAGGGGGACTCATACAGCCGCACCCGCTGGGAGTTCATCAGGGTTATACGTGATATTACATCGCGTACCAACAGCATGGGCTTGTCCTCCTGTTCTGTCTGATACCCCGGGAGCTTGGGCCATCGGCAAATGCCCTCCTTCCCGGACGCACCGGGCCTGAATCCTGTTTATACTCGCCCGGTCGAGTTGCTAACGTGCGTGGTTATTTGGAGCGTGTGATTATCAGCCGCAGTTGCCCAAGGGCATCACCTCCTAAGGGTAAGCTTCGGGATAAGGGCAGGAGCGGGCGGTCTATTTCGGCATCCTCAATAAATATCACTGAAAAGGAGATTCACAATGAAGCTTTCAGGCCTGTCCCGCGCAGGCCCAAGGGTTAGCGTTATTGCCCGCCCCTGTCCTTATCCCGAAGCGCCCGGCGTTACTCTGCGGCGCGGCGCGCCTGCTGCTGTGCAAGCTGGCGGCCCACCAGTTCGCCCATGGCCTTGAGTATGGCGTCAACCTCTTCCTGCGTCTTTACGCAGTACTTATCGTCGATAATTATGTGGGTCTTGCCCTCGTAGTAGTCTTTAACGATCATTGTGCTGTCCTCCTGTCGCTTTGTCGTAATATGTTTATTCGGTGATATGCCGGGTTATATTTGTTGCCTATTTGGTGACTACACGGGCAAAAAAAACGCTATTGCTTCGGACACTGGTACATTTAACCCTTTTGCTATCGCATTCAGTTCCTCTATGTTCGGCATTTTCCCGTTGACTATCCTGTTAAGTTTTTGCCTGGTCCAGCCAAGACTTCGCGCAAAGTCCGCCTCGCTATCATACCTCGAGTAGATGATGCCGCGTAGGGTCATATTTTTCGCCATTCTTTTCCACTTCCTTTCTTGTCGCCCATCTGGTGACGCTTTTATATTATCATTATTTGCTCGTTTTGTCAACCATTTGGTGACTATGTTTTTGGCCATATTTTCCGTCTCTTTTTTGGTGACTTTGTATTGCATTTGGTGACTTTTTATGGTTTAATAGTATCAGTAAGGAGGATTTAAAAATGACATTCGGCGACAAGCTTAAAAAGTACCGCGAGGAGCACGGCATATCCCAAGAGCAGCTCGGGGCAATATTAGGCACCTCAAAGCAAGTTATAAGTCGATACGAAAAAGGTCAGCGCTCTCCGCAGCTCGATACTGTGCAAAGCTACGCCCGCAAGCTCGGTCTCCCCGTCGTGTATCTCGCAGACAATTCTTGCGACCGCATTATGGAGCAAGAGGATAATAGTCTTACTCCCATGCAAGACGCTCTTTGGAGGCGGATTTCAGGCATGTCTGACCGTAAGGCTGAGGCTCTGCTTGAGCTGCTAAAGCATCAAGAATGAGCAAAGTTTTGTACACGATTTCGTCAGGCATGTTTTTGACTTCATTATAAAGTTTTTCTTTTGCTGTCATATTTTCAACTCCAAACATTTGTTCTTTTTCAAATAATAACACATTAAAAATAAAAAGAAAGGGGAATTTTGCAATGTAGTACCGTTTTAAGTACTCCGCTCACTCAAGTTGCACTAATCGCGCCTCAAAATTGCCTCGGCGGCAGATAAAAAGTTATAGAAAGCCAAAATAGCGTGGAGGAAGTATTATGCAAGGTGATTTTTTAGCCATAGATGTTGAGACGGCAAATCGTTATCAGCGCGGCAGCATTTGTTCTTTCGCTGTAATCCATTGTCATGACGGCATACACGAAACGGTATTTTCCGAGTTGCTCAACCCGCAAACAGAAATAGACCCGTGTTTTACTCATATTCACGGAATTACCAACAGCATGGTTGCAGATAAGCCCAGTTTCGGGGATATATGGCCCATTGTTGCTCCTTTGTTGCAAAAATACCCAGTCGTGGCCCATAATGCCGCTTTTGATATAAGCTGCCTGGAACAAGCACAGGATAATTTCGGTTTTAGCCCAATAGACATAAGTTACATGTGTTCATTGCAGGCTTCCCGTATCGTTTATTATCACAAATTCAGTTCTTATTCTTTGGATTCTTTATGTGCTCATTTTAATATACCGTTAGAGCATCACAATGCCGCATCAGATGCCGTAGCTTGCGCGAAGCTCGTTGAAATCATGGCCGCTGAGCGTAACGCGAAGAATCTCGATGAATTTGCGCAGCGTTGTGGATTAGTACTAAAAAGTTCGCTGAATAACGGTTATGTTCCCTTGACGCAGGTTCCTATACAGCATGTATTCTGTGCGCCAGTATTCGAAAGTGCCGTCTGCGAAACGCTTTCGGGGAAAACTCTTGTTTTTACCGGTGCTTTTGCCAACATGGATCGCTCGGAAGCCGAGCATGCCGCTCAAGGATTCGGAGCTAATATAGGTAAAAACGTAACCAGAAAAACCGACATTCTCGTTGTCGGAATACAGGATTTGGTAAAAACAAAAGGATATGAAAAGAGTTCGAAGCACAGAAAGGCCGAAGAGCTGATCAGCGAAGGCCGGGACATTTTGATAATAGATGAATCAGAGTTTATGCGTTTGATAAATGAGGGTTAATTATGCCTTATTGTATGTATCTGCGTAAGAGCCGCAAGGATTTTGAAGCAGAAAGCGCCGGGCAGGGCGAAACTCTGGCGCGGCATAAAGCGGCGCTATTGGAAACTGCGCAGCGGCTACACCTCGCCGTGAGCGAGATATACCAGGAGATCGTCAGCGGCGACAGCATAGCGGCCCGCCCGGAGATGCAGCGTCTTCTCGCCGACGTAGAGGCCGGCAAATGGGACGGCGTGCTGGTCATGGAGGTGGAGCGTCTCGCCCGTGGTGATACCATGGATCAGGGGCAGGTGCAGCGGACGTTTGTGTATACCGGCACAAAAATTATCACACCCACGCGGACATATGACCCTTCGGACCCTGCCGATGCAGAATACTTTGAATTTGGTCTGTTTATGTCCCGGCGGGAGTATCAGACCATAAATCGCCGCCTGCTGGCAGGCCGGGAGCGGGCCGTCCGCGAGGGCAAATGGCCCCAGGGACATGCGCCATACGGATACAAGACCGTCAAGGTGCCCAAGGGCAAGGGGTACATGTTGGAGGTCGTACCCGAGGAGGCAGAGATCGTCAAATCCATATTTAACTGGTACGTCAATGGGGCGGAATATAACGGTGCTTTTCTGCGCGTCGGTGCGCGCAGAATATCCACCATGCTTAACTCTATGGGGTTGACTACACAGGCGGGTAACCTCTGGTCAGCGCCTGCGGTGCGGGTTATCCTTAAAAACCACGCCTACATTGGCAAGGTCACGTGGTATAAGCAGACATTGCGCAAGAGCATGAGCAACGGTGCCGTCGTCAAAAAGCTGGAGCGCACGCCGGAGCGTACGCTCATCTGCGACGGGCTGCACGAGGCCATCATATCAGAGGAGCTTTTCGAGGCGGCACAGGCGCGGCTGTCGGCGGACAGCACCGGCCCCGCCACCAAGGGGCCTTTGCAGAGCCCACTTGCCGGGCTGCTGTATTGCGGGTTATGTGGGTGCGTCATGGCACGGCAGCATGAAAAAGGCAAGCCGGCATATTACGTGTGCCGCAATCCCCTCTGCAGGTGCCGTGGCAGCAAACTTGAGGTTGTAGAGCAGCGCGTGGTGGCCACACTGGCGCACTGGCTGACGGGCTATGAGATCACTGCCAAGGCCCAGGCGCAGACCGTTGACATAGGCGCTCTGCAGTCCGCGTTGGACGGTGCGCAGCGGGAGTTGCTGGCCTACCAGCAGCAGCAGACGCGGCTATATGACCTATTGGAGCGTGGCATATACACAGAGCAGGTGTTTTTGCAGCGGCAATCGGCCATAACCGGCGAGGTGCAGCGGCTACAGGCAGCAGTATCCGACACAGAGGCGGCAATAGCCAAAGCCGTGCGTATAAATGCCTCCGCCCGCGAGATTGTGCCCGCCGTCCATGCCGTCCTGGATGCCTACCCCACTTACACGACAGCACAGGAAAAAAACGACGCGCTGCGCATGGTGCTGTCCCGCGTGGAGTATACCCGCACCGTTGGCGGGTTTGGCTCCGATCCGCAGGATTTTGAGGTTAAGATTTTCCCCAGGCTGCCTGAGCCTGTAGAGTAGTATAACCACGGTGCATAGCATTGGTGGTGGATCATAATCCTCTTGCTGATCCTCGGCTGGGGCAATAATGGTTGTGGCTGCGGCTGTGACAACGGCTGCAACAACGGCTGTGGCTGTGACAACATTTGGTGGATCATCATACTGCTGCTCATTCTCGGCGGCGGCTTTAACAACTGTGGCTGCGACAACGGCTGCGGCAACAACGGCTGTGGCTGCGGCAACAACGGCTGTGGCTGCAACTAAAACATACATAAAAAGGGCGGGGTACTTCCCCGCTCTCAGAGTGTCAAAAAAGTGGCTGAACCCCACTTTTTTGAGTTTTACGGGTTTTGCCTCTCGCATTAGCTCCCGGGCGGCAAAACCCGCAAAGTACGAAAACCTCTGGGTTTTCATCCGTTCTGACGCACATGTCGTCAGAGCCGGATTAAACATAAGGGGCTGCGGCCCCTTATCAACCCCGGGGTTTTTTGACAGACTGAAAGCGGCGATAATTCGCCGCTTTTTTTATTTGAAGTTTACTTTTCTTCGTGCGTAGCTTCGGTTTCCCCTTTATTCTCCTTTTTTACGTCAGGAGCGTCCTCTACGAGCACCTTGACGAGATAACGGTAAATATCCGCAGAGCTTGCCCGCCAGCGGGCAATAGCCTTGTTGGCGCTTTTGCTGTCCGGCAGCATAATCTCGATGCCTAAAAGCGTCCTGCTGCTGTCCATGGCCTTGAGGGTGACGCCGTAGCCGCCCTTGTAAAGCTCCCGTCCGGTTGCGGAGTACTGGGTATCAAGGCGGAGCTGCTCGCGGCATTCGTCAGCATACCTGTCCAGCGTGTCCCGCTGGGACTGGGGTATGCGCTCCTGGAACATCTCGATTATATCGCGGCCCTGCGGGGTAAGCATGAAGGCCTGCCCGAATGCCTTCGGAACGCAGGCGAGGAGGCCGCTTTCCTCCAGCTCGCCAACGGTGGTCTGAAGGTCAAAGTATGGGATAAGGTCGTGGGCGACGCTGAAATCCGCTATCTGAGAGCGGGTCAATTCGATATTGAGGCTCTTTATAAAATAAAGCACTATCAGCTTGTTGCGGTTCGTTTCGTCGTAGAAATATCCGGAGCCCGGCATTCAAACATCTCCTTTATCCGAGGCCTTAAGGCAAAATTTAAAAAAACATAAACGGCATAAAGTCCAGAATATCTGCGTTTATTATACCATTAACTCCGTCTGATGCAAACATATAAAAATCGGATTCAAAAATTATGCTTGCAAAGTTCAAAAAAATATGTATAATAATACTTGCTCACGGGGTTATAGCTCAGCTGGTCAGAGCGCTACGTTGACATCGTAGAGGTCGTTG
>OKSD01000067.1_pt1 | contig 101697 bp, 98 predicted proteins | sample 1601221 | NCBI WGS metagenome assembly OKSD01 (sample SAMEA3541550, study PRJEB24748) | human gut metagenome | biome: human gut; feature: human-associated habitat; material: faeces | place: China | collected 2012
TTTATCCTGCTTTAAAATCGACGGCTTGAAATTCGCTTCAAAACCCACTCAAAAGCCATCAATTTTCGTTTCAAAAATCATAAATTTTCAAAATTAAAGCCTTTCATATTCTTTGCCGATAAACCCTAAAGCACGGTGCATTAAATCTTGTTGACCGTGTATAGATTACTCTTTTGTTCGCCGCCGATAAACCGCTTCGAGATCGCTATGTACCCACCGCTTTCAAGTGAATGCAAAACTTTTCTGCAAGTGGAAGCACACATCGAACAGCTTTTCGCAATCATAGGCACCGACCAAAAACTTTGACCTGCCGAGTCCTTTGCACGAACGAGAAAAGAATAAACGATGAACTCGTTGGGCGATAACCGTTCATCAAAAATTCTGTTCGGCAAAAGAAAAAATTGACCACTGCAATTTTTGCGCATACGAAAACCTCCTTTAAAATTATTCGAGAGAATATTTTGCTAAGTGAAAAGCAAAAAAGAAAACACCGTTCAAAAAACTCCCTCTACTATACAGAGAAAAATTTCCATTTTGTTCGGGTGTTTTGCAAAATTCTTTACACCTTGTTTACATTTGATTTCATTATAGAAAAAATACCCCTCTATAATACAGAGAAAAATTCAAGTTTTGTTGATGTGTTTTTAGAAAAATATTTAACTTAGTACTAAAATTTATTCGTTTGTCAATTGCGATGTTGTTTGCAAAATAGAATTATGATATAATGATTACATTAAGAGTTTTGTTAACTCGTGCAAGGTCGGGCATGGTGATTTTTGTGCCGTATGGTAATGGCAATAAAACGTCTACCGGCTTTTGGGAGGACAGCACACGTCTGCCGGAGTATTACAATGGAACTTATGAATATTTGAAAAGCTTGGGGATTGAAGAAATTTAACGGTTGCTCAAAATCCCGAATTTGCAGAGGTGAATTATGAAAATAACATACATTAACCACAGCGGATTTTTGGTTGAAACCGAGAACTGCTACTATGTTTTTGATTATTACAAAGGCGAGATGCCGAGCCTTGACAAAAACAAGGAAGTTGTTGTCTTTTGCAGTCACTTTCACCAAGACCATTTCAATCCGAAAATCTTTGAAATTCTTGATGATATAGGTGCGAATTATCAGGCTGTTTTGGCGAAAGATATCAGCAAAAAGAAGTATCCTGCCGGTGTAAAAATTACGACTGCTTATCACGATCAAACCTACATTCTTGACAACGGCACACAAGTTAGTACGCTTCTTTCAACTGACAGCGGTGTTGCTTTTATTGTCAAGACAAGCGAGGGCATGATTTATCACGCAGGTGATTTGAACGATTGGCATTGGGAGGGTGAGACGGAAGCCGATAACCGCCATATGAGCTCCATGTACCGTGCAGAGATTGACAAAATCAAGGGCGCTCATTTTGATGCTGCATTCGTTCCCCTTGACCCACGGCAGGAGAAACATTATGCCGACGGTATGCTTTATTTTTTGAAACATGTCGATTGCAACGCCGTTTTTCCTATGCATTATTGGAACGAGCCGAGCGTGATTGATAGGCTTATCACCGAATATCCGCAGTATAAATCACGAATAAAAAATACAGAATCAGCAAAAGGAGAAGAAATATGAGCTTTAAAATGATTCACGAAAACTATAATGTTTCCGATTTGGATAGGTCGATTAAGTTTTATGGTGATGCGCTTGATTTGCACGAGGTCAGACGAAAAACCACCGACGATTTTATTATCGTTTATTTGAGCAATGATTCAAGTGATTTTGAACTTGAACTCACTTGGCTTAAAGAACATCTGCAGCCGTACGATTTGGGCGAATGTGAATTTCATTTGGCATTTAAGGCAGATGATTTTGACTTGGCGCATAAAAAGCACGAAGAAATGGGTTGTATCTGCTTTGAAAATCCTGAAATGGGTATCTATTTCATCGAGGACCCTGACGGCTATTGGCTGGAAATTTTGCCGTAATTAAGTTACACTATAATAAAAAGAGTTGAGGAATACAATTTCTCAACTCTTTTATGTTTATGCAAGCAGTTCATTTAATTTTGAAACTGTTTTTTCTTTTTCGCCGTTTTCTGTTGTATTCAACCTCATTGGTGGTAAGTCATACTTTGCGAAAATGCTGTCTTTTAAAATATCCCTTTGATAAGATTATACATAAGGTTTTAGGAATCGTAATAAGAAACTTTGGAGTTTGAAGAGTGGCTTGAGAGTAGTTTTCCGAATAGAATCAAGAAAAACAAATAACTATAATTAATCTTACGGAGCCGTTCGAGTAACAGCTCCGTTTTGTTTTGATTTTTTCTTGCTTTTCCCTTATAAATCCGCAATAATCATTGATTTTAAGCGTTCTGTGTGATATACTAAATTTGTATAATTGTAACTATCTGAAAGCGAGGAAAATCTAATGGATTCTAACATCGAGCGCTGGTACTCAATGAAAGAAATATGCGAATATCTTGGCGTCAGCCGTGATACCGTACTTGATTGGATAGAAAGAAGAAATATGCCCGCAGCAAAAATCGGACGCCTTTGGAAATTCAAAGTCAGCGAAATTGACGCTTGGATGAAATCCGGTATTGCAGCGGATAAATAATCAAATTTCGGAGGCATATATGAGTTTTATTGAATCTTACAAGCATCTTGATAAAATATGCGGAGAAATGTTTGAAACTCAATATGGAGTATCCGCCTATATAGAGGAAATGCTAAACAATCCTCATGGTTCTTTTCTTGTCAGAGGATGGGAAAATGATTTAAAACAACTAAAGCACTATCGTTGGATTAGGAATCAAATCGTACACGAACCCGATTGCTACGAAGAAACTATGTGCGAAGCCGGAGACGATGAATGGCTTGATGATTTTTATGAAAGAATAATAAATCAAACTGATCCGCTTGCAATGTATTTTCAAGCAACAAAACCTCAGCCTGTTGCAAAATCCGCACAAAATCACGAACCGGCTCAACTGCAATATACAGATTCTAAACAACCTGACCGGCCGAAACATAAATCAAAAAAGGTCGTAAGATGGATTGTGCTTTCAATTATCGTGGCTATTGTTCTACTGTACTTAGTACTTAAATACTTTATTAATTGATTTTGGAGGTGCAAATATGCCAGATAAGAATTGGCAATTTGAACTTGAAGAATATATAAAGCAAGGCGAACCCGACAAAGCCGAAAAAAGCGAAGCGTGGCAAACTGCCATCGGTTTGCAGGCTGTTGATGGGCTGAATACTTCTGACTATTTGTTAGACACCGCCAAAGAGCATATTGAGGGTAAAATCACCATCGACGAGGCTCAAAAGCGTATTCACAGTTACTATGAACAGCGTTCTGTACGCACCGAAACGGAAAATGAAACCAAAGAAGCAGACATTGTTTCGGCAAGAATTGCAAAGTTGTTGGGAGAAAAAGCGTTTCAGTTTTCCCCTGCCGAGTGGCTTTCGATTCATCGCAGATTGTTCGAGGGCGTGTTCAGTCATGCAGGACAAGTCAGGCAGTACAATATCACAAAGAAAGAGTGGGTTCTGAACGGCGATACTGTTATCTATGCGGATTGGGACAGTATTAAGGAAACTTTGGACTATGATTTTTCCACCGAAAAACAGTTTTCTTATGAGGGTTTGTCGGTTGATGCGGCTGTAAAGCATTTGGCAAAATTTGCTTCCGATATTTGGCAAATTCACCCATTCAGCGAGGGAAACACCCGTGCGACTGCCGTATTTATGATAAAATATATGAAAACATTCGGATTTAGCGTAAACAACGACGCATTCGAAAAAAATTCTTGGTATTTTCGCAACGCTTTGGTTCGTGCTAATTATAATAACCTGCAAAAAGGCGTCCATTCCACAACTAAGTTTTTGGAAATGTTCTTTTCAAATCTTTTGTTAGATACGCATTATGAACTGAAAAACAGATATATGCACATTGATTATGCAGGCGAAAGCAATTCCCAAAGTATCAACTCCAAAGTTTCAAAGTATCAATTTGATACTTTAGACTGTACTTTAGAAGAACTTGCAGTTTTAGAATTAGTGTCAAAGAACCCAACAATAAAACAGCAAGAGCTTGTAGAAGCAACCGGAAAATCCATTGCAACAGTAAAGCGAATTATGAAATCCCTGCAAGATAAAAACTATATCCGCAGAGAAAGCGGAAAAAGATACGGGAAATGGGAAGTTTTGGTGAATCTTGGTAAAGTGTTTCATTTTGATATTTGAGATATTTGTGAAATAACAGTAGATAAATAAGGTTAAATAGTATTATGACAACTCAAAAACGATGGGACAAATATGAAGCGGCTATATTACTCGATTTTTATTTGCGATACTTGGAAGGATCGTTGTCAAAAAACGAAGCAATTCAAGCAGTGTCTAAAAGATTGAGGATAATGGCTAAAAACAATAATGTGATTATTGATGATACATATAGAAATTTAAATGGAATTAAATTTCAATTGCTTAGTATGGAGTCGGCTTATAAAGGTTTTACGATAACGAAACCGGCATCTAAACAGTTTACCGAAATAGTTACATTATACAAAAATGACAAAAGACAGTTCGACAATATATTAACGGAGGCTATGAGTATGAGCGATAAATTAAAACAAAACAGTCAAGATAAATATGTCGCTTGGCTATCTCAAAAAGTATCTCCAGTTCAATTATCCGAATTATATATGATGTATGAAATTATTGACGAATTTTGTATTGAACGAAAAATTCTTAAAAAGCCACTTCTTCAGACTACAGAACTTGAAATTATAAAGACAACACAGCAAATAATTGAGCAAAACAAAGTGTTTAGATTTTTACATAAAAAAGAAATGAAAAAAATCTTAACTGCGATGAAATACTATGTTACCTATGCTAAAGAAATCTATAAAAATAAATGTGAAAATGACGATACTGCATCTTTTAAAACTTCAGTGACAAAAAACAAGGAAATCAATATCATAGCGTTTGACAAAGAAAATAATCAACAAGAAAATTCAAGAGAATCAAGAGCGATTTCATTTTCCAACATTGATAACTTAACATATACGCATCCTACATACGCTTCGTATTTTGGTGAAGAAATTCAAAACATTTCATCTTGGAAACAATTATATGTGAATGTGTTCAAAAAAATTTACGAAGATTACGCCGATAGAATTCCGGTAAATCAGTCATTTAATGGTGTAAACAGAAGAAATGATTTTTGCACAGGTGAAAACTACGCATCAATGTCAGCACCGAGAGAAATTGTTAAAGGAAAATATTTGGAAACAAACTTGAGTGCCACAGACATTGTTCGAAAAATAAAACGTATTCTCGAAATTTGCTTAGTAGATGATGAAAACTTATTAATAAAGTATGAAAAGGAAACAAACAATCAGCCTTCAAAAACGGCGAATTGTCGGATGAGGAATGCAAAGGATACTAATAGTGAAGCGTTTTTTGAGTGGCTAAATTCGGCACAAGGAATGGCAATTCCAACCTGTAACAGTTATGTTTCGGCAGTAAAAACAGCGGAACGTTATGCTGCCGAAAAAGGTTTTCAACATTGTCATTTGTATACAAATGATTTATATGAGACACAAGCGACAGTTAATGAATTGTTTAATGACAAATATTTTATTGAATACAATAATCGACAGCATAACAGATTTCGTGCTGGAATAAAAAAACTTTTGATGTATATTGAAAATGGTAATGGAAGTCTTAAACAGCAATCAGATTTGATTGACCTTGAACCATTCACTACTATTATGATTGAAAAATTTCCTAAAGGATACAGAATAGGCTCTCATTTAGAATTAAAAAAATTCAAAAGATATTGGGAAGAACTCTATGGGAATGCACCGGAAATGAATGATGACAGTATTACAAAAAACATTATTAAGTGCGGAATTGTTCACAAAGAAAAAGTGTATATGCCACAAAAAATGCTTGATGAAAAAATGGAAAATAAATTGCTTTCATATATAAATGATAGTTTTCAATTAGGGAAAAAGATCATTTATTATGAAGCTTTATTCAAAGAGTTTTCGGAAGATTTTTTAGATCATTGTATGTACAACGCAGATATGCTTAAAGAATATTTAATTTACATAAATAATGGCAGTTATTACACTAACAAGAATTTCATTTCTTCGGAAGCAAATGTTAATGTCAGCCCATACGATGAAGTTAAAAATTTTCTTATGCAACAAGCTGTTCCCATGGGATATGAAGAAATTTTCTCAAATCTTTCTCATATACCGGAGCAAAAAATAAAAAGTATACTTGCACAGAACAATGAGTTCATTAGTAATGGACGAAATGAGTATTTTCATATCAGTATTGCAACAATCAGCGATGAAGACATAGAGAATATTACAACGATTATACAGCCATCTATTGATGAAAAACGATTTATTGGTGGTAATGAATTGATTGACTGCATAAAGAAAAAATATCCGTACATAATCGAAAAAAATGCATTGTTATCTGATAAAGGATTGAGAGATGCTATCGGATATAAATTAAAAAAGAGATTTTCTTTCAAAGGAAACATTATCAGTTCGAAAGGACAAGCATTATCAATGATGGAGGTTTTTGCTGATTTTTGTAAGCATAGAGACGCCTTCACTCTTGACGAATTGAAAGTGTTAAAACAAGAATTAGATACCGTTATTTATTTTGAGGCAGTGTATGATAATTCTTTGAGAATAAGCAAAAATGAATTCGTGGCAAAATCTTATGCAGCCTTTAAGCCGGAAGAAACAGATGCCATAATAGACCGATTTTGTGAAGGCGATTATATTGCTGTTGGAAAAATCAAGCAATTTGGATTATTCCCGGATGCCGGTTTTAATTGGAACAGTTTTCTGCTTGAGCACTATGTGGCAATGTACAGCCCAAACTATAAATTAGTTCACTCTAATTATAATGAGGGTGTTTGCGTCGGTGGTATCGTAAAGAAACGTTCCAATATAGCTACATTAGATGAATTAATCATAGATTTACTTTCAAAAAGCGAACTCCCTTTGCAAAAAGATATTGCATTGCAATATTTGTGTGATGAAGGGTATTTGGCACGTAGAAGTTATTCAGGTATTGAACAACTTCTTATCAAAGCAAAAGAATTAAGAAATCAGAGGAGATTTTAATAATATGTATTCATACGAATGGGATGTAGAAACCGGCGGACTTTTATTAAATAGTTCACCATTATCTTTTAGCAAAGAACCCAGACCGGTTTACTACAAAGAATTAGATATTTTGGGATTTGATAAGTATTGGAATTACGAAAAAAACGATACTTACCCGTATATGTGGGCGGAAGCAAACAATTATTGGTATAGAGGTAAACTTGTCGCTAAAACCAAAGGTGGATCTTTATATTCTGCACCTGAGCTGATAATTGTAAATGAGCCTGAACCAAACAATGAGCCATTGCGATTTGTGGATATTCCGGGAATGGTAGATAAAAACAAAGATATATTAGAAAAACTCACTCAGGAAACAATAAAAAAAGTGTTCAACACTTATGTTAAATACAAAGATAGAGTAGATGTCTTCTATGTAGCATTCAGTGGCGGTAAAGACAGTATTGTAACACTTGATATTGTTCAAAGAGCATTACCTCACAATAAATTTAAGGTGTTGTTTGGTGATACAGGAATGGAGTTTCCTGATACATATGATGTTGTTGATAAGACTGAAGAAAAATGTCGTTGTCAAGGGATAGAGTTCATTAGAGCGAAATCTCATTTTTCTCCAGAAGAATCTTGGAAAAAATTTGGCCCACCAGCAACAGTTACAAGGTGGTGTTGTAGTGTACATAAGACAGCACCACAGGTTCTTTCGCTTAGAGAACTAACTGGGAAAGTGAATTTTACTGGTATGGCTTTTATAGGAGTTAGGGCAAGCGAAAGCTTATCTCGTAGTGAATATGATTATGTTAGTTTAGGAGAAAAGCACAAAGGTCAGTACAGTTGCAATCCGATTTTAGAATGGAATTCAGCAGAATTGTATTTATATATTTTTGCTGAAAACATTCTTTTGAGTGAAGCATATAAGAAAGGTAATCGTAGAGCGGGCTGTCTTGTATGCCCAAGAGCTGCTGAACGTAATGATTATATGGCAAGAGTATGCTACACGGATGAGTTTGATGCTTTAATCAATTCTATTAAGTATGTATATAGAAAAAACTTTAATTCCGAACAACAACTGGATGATTTTATAGCCAATGGTGGATGGAAAGCCAGAAAAAACGGTAGAGATATTGATATCCAAATGAATTATGTTGAATCAACCGGAAAAGAATATCATTCAATTAAGGTGACAAAAGCAAAAACAGATTGGAAGGAATGGATAAAAACAATAGGTGTTTTGCTTAATGATACATCACCATATAAAATTTTATTCAGAAATGAGCAGTATGAAATTAATGTATTTGAAAACGGTGATGATATAGAAGTTCGATATGCTGATTCATTGCCAAAGCAAAACCCGATGTTCATAAAGTTATTGAAGAATGTTTTTAGAAAAACGGCATGTTGTGTGCAATGTAGGGAATGTGAAGCAGATTGTCATAATGGTTGTATCACAATGAAAGATGGAATATTTAAAATAAATGATGGCTGTGTTCATTGTTCTCAATGCCATAAAGTCGAAAAAGGATGCTTAGTTTATAAATCATTAGAGATGCCAAAAGGGGGACTTAAAATGTCTGCAAATAAAAGCTTGAACTGTTATTCACATCATGCGCCCAAAATGGAGTGGTTTACTCAGTATTTCAATTATAAGAATGAATTTGATGAAAAACACTCACTTGGTTCGCAAATGTATAGTTTCTTTAAAAGATTTTTAAGAGATGCTGAACTCTTGGATGAAACTGGTTTTAGTAAAACAGCAAGGGTTATTGATGAAGCTATTGGTCTTGATTCAGATTCTGCTTGGGCAATTATGCTAACCAATCTTGCTTACACGCCACAAATTAATTGGTTGATTAAGAGAATGAATATGAACGAAACATATGAAAAAGATTACACAATTTCCTTATTGGTTTCAGACGGTGCAAAGGAAAGCTGGGTTAAAGATATTTGGAGTTCTTTTGCAAGATTAGTTGAGTTGCCATTTAGTCAGGTTGGCTTCGGTTTTGCAACAAAGGAGAAAAACAAATTGATTTCTATTACACGTACACCGTGGCAGAATCCTGATCCTCGTGTTATTCTTTATAGTTTATATAAATTTGCAGAAAATTGTGGGGATTATTATCAGTTTACACTTTCTCGCTTGTTGAACCACGATATTGACAGTGATGGTGTAAGTCCTACAGAAATTTTCGGACTTGACCGAGAACAAATGGAAAAGATTTTGAACGGCCTTTCTGTGAATTACCCTGATTTTATCACTGCTTCGTTTACTTTGGATTTAGATAACATTACTTTACGAAATGATAAGACATCAAAAGATGTTCTTGGGTTATTTTAAGGAGGAACAGATATGTCACTTGATATTTATCGTCATTATTTTGATATTGACCCTGATTATTTCCCGGCTGTTAATGAAGCAGTCATAAATAACAATCCGGATATGTGGAAAAAGTATTATCCCCACGCAACTTTTGTCAAACTCTTGAAAGATACAGTAAGTATGCTTCGCAGAGAACAGAAGCGTTCAATTTGGGTAGAAGGTGCTTACGGTACAGGTAAATCACACGCTGTTTTAACTTTAAAAAAGCTTCTTGATGCTGACGAGAATGAAACGAGAGATTATTTTCAAAAGTTTCAGATGGACAACGACCTTTTCAACAAACTACAAGGAACTAAAAACAGCGGACAAATATTAACTGTACATCGTTATGGTTCATCGTCAATTAGAGGCGACCACAACCTTGTATTTGCCATTCAGGAAAGTATTGAAAAAGCGTTAAAAGAAAAAGGAATTGAAAACAAAGGAAACAGTGCTCTCAAAGGTGCTATTTCTAAATGGCTTTCTGATACTGTAAATAAAAACTATTTTAATTCTCTTATTACAGAGGAATACGCAAGTCTGTTTGGTGGAGATAATGCTGATGATGTCGTAGAAAAGCTGAATACTCTTTCCGGAGATGCACTAATTGCATTGATGGATAAAATTTTTAAGGTTGCAGATGAAAGGCAGATTAAGGTTCTATCATTAGATACAACAGGCCTTGCTGAATGGATTAAAGAAATCATCAAAGCAAACAATCTTAAGGCTATTGTGTTTATTTGGGATGAATTTACAGAATTCTTTAACAACAACGCAAGAAGCCTTACTGGATTTCAAGAAATTGCAGAAATAAGTGAAACAGACCCATTTTATTTGATAATCGTTACTCATAAGAGTGCCGGTTTATTTGATGATGCAGATAAGGATAAGTCGAAAATTTTAGACCGTTTTATTAAGCCGACCTGTATTATTGAACTCCCTGAAAATATGGCCTTTCAACTTATGGGTGCTGCTATGGAAAAGAATAGTGATGAAGCAGTTCTTGAAGATTGGGAAATGACTGTTGATGATCTTTATGATAGAACCCACGATTCTAGAAAGATTGTCAAAAGCAGTGCAAATATTTCTGATGAAGAATTGAAAAATATATTACCTATTCATCCTTATACCGCCTTGTTGTTGAAACATATATCCTCTGCTTTTGACTCAAACCAAAGAAGTATGTTTGATTTTATAAAAAATGACAGAGGGGATGAAATTAAGGGATTCCAATGGTTTATTGATAACTATGGTCCAGATGATGATAATCCCTTGTTGACAATAGATATGTTGTGGGAATTTTTCTATGACAAAGGTAAGGAATATCTTTCACAAGATATTCGTTCCATTTTAGATTGTTACTCTCGTGCAGCGACTAAACAATTGGATAACAATGAAAAACGTGTTCTAAAAACTGTTCTTTTATTGCAGGCTATTTCTCAAAAAGTTGGAGATTCTGTCGAGCTCTTTATTCCTAACGAAAAGAACATAAACAATGCTTTCGAAGGCTCTGATATGGATGGTGGAGCTGCTGGACGTTGTACAGAAAAGCTTGTTAGAGATGAAGTTCTTTACAAAAAGCCTCTTGGCAGTGGTATGTTCCAATATTCTGCATTAATTAATGTTGGTGATATGGCAGCCATTGAAAAATTTAAAGAAGAAGTAAAGAAAAAAACGACAACTTCTCTTATTAACGAAGGCCAATTATCTGAAGCTGTAAGTCTTGGAGGAGCATTAAAACTTCGTTATGAAATGAGATATGTGTCCTCTTCTGATTTTGATTCAACTATCAGATTACTAAGAAATCAGGAAAGCAAATATTCTAATAAAATAGTATCTATTGTTTGTTTTGCAAAAGATGATAGTGAAAGTGTTGTTGTTGGTAAAAGAATAAGTGACGCATTGCAAGATGGCTCCTACAATATGATTTTTATTGATGCCACTACTACTCCTTTTGGAAAAGATGGATATGAACAGTATTGTGATAATATGGCTCAGTCAATGTATTATCGGGGAAAAGACAATAGTCAAGCTCTTCAATTTGAAACAAATGCAAAAGATGCACTTAAAAAATGGAAAAATAAAGTTTCCGGTGGAGAGTTCATTGTTTATACATCTGACTGTAAGGCCGGCAAAAGAGCAACTACACTTGATATGCTTTATTCTGAGCTTTTTGACATCGACAAACAGGAATATAAAAATTGCTTGGAGGGAGAATATACAGTTACTGACACAATGTACACGCCGAGTTCACTCAAACAAGGCGTTGCTTGTGGTGTAAAGCAAGAAGTTCAGGGAGCTTATAAATCCGCAAACCAAGCAACAAAACTTGAAAATGCAATTGGTAATGCATGGACTTATAATGGAAAATATTGGGAGGATATGCCGACTCTTTTAATTTCAAAAGTCAAGATAAGTGTTGAGAATCTGATTCAAACAGCTTTTGATGATGGTGGTCGCATTTCGATTGCAACTATATATGATGAGCTTAAAGAAAAGCCATTTGGTTTTATGCCTTGTAATTTAACTGCTTTTGTGCTTGGTTTTGTGTTAAAAGAATATGTTGACGGTTCTTATAGTTGGTCTGACGGTCTTACTAATGAAACTTTGGACATAAATAAATTAAAGGAAATGATTGATGAAGTTATTAAACTTCAAATAACTCCTAATCCAAGATATAAAGATAAATATATTGTTGCTCTGACAGAAAACGAAAAGGCTTTTAACGATGCAACATCAGAAGCATTTGGTATTTCTAAGAACCAGTGTACATCAGTGGAGCAAACAAGAGAGCGTATTCGTGGAAAAATGAAGGAATATACATTCCCGATTTGGACTCTTAAATCAATTCTTCCCCATGAAGAAACTAAAACAGATCATGCTGTGCTGGCCCAAATTATTGATTGTTATTGCGGAATTGCAAACAGCAACAATATGACTTCACAACAGAAAACAGATAATGACATTGCATATACAATAGGCAAATTATGTATTGAAAATAAAGATGCAGCAACTGATTTGAAAGCTATACTCAATAAAGAAAAATGTACAGAAGGTATGAAAGAATACCTCAAAGAATTTGAAAACGGAGAACTTGTGTCATTATCTAATGAAATCAATGATGGCGGACAATACATAAATGTTCTCCGCAGAAAATTTGATGCAGATGCTGCAAATTGGGTATGGAATATTGAAACTGCACAACAAAAAATAAAAGAAGTAATTCTGGAATACAAAATCATTCGTGAAAGTAATAAGGTTATTTCTAAATGTGTAAGTTTTGAAAACACTGTTAGAGAATGGTGTGATAAATGTCAGTACATTAGAATTTCATATCTGGCAGCAAAGAATTATTTGGATGATTTTGGTGCGTTTTTGGAAACTCTCTATAATATTAAAAAGTCAGGAGTTATTCTGGATTCGCAAAAGCAAAAATTTTATGATTTGCTAATTGTAAATGCTGATTCGTTCAAAAGTTTTTATGGAAATCAGATTGATGTATTCAAGAAGGTATGTGAATTCTATCTTGATGGTTTCAGTGATGATGAAATTAGAGAAGTTTATAATAGCATTCCGGCCGGGGCTTTAATAAAGGAAAAAGCCGAATATTTTAAGATCGTTAATGAGAAAGTTGAGGAGTATAAGCGTAATAGTAAATCTGCAAAGTTAAAGAGAATGTGGAAAGAAAGAACAAATACAGAAAATCCACGTGAGTGGTCAATGAAATATAAGATGCCAATTCTCTGTATGGTTGAAGATAAAGATATTCAAACCGCAAGGGCAGCATTCGGAGCAGTAAATCAACATCATCCTGATGAAACCTCTATTGATAAGGCTATTTCTTATTTTACAAATGCAACATTTTTTTCTAAATTAGAAGATGAAACAGCTCGAAATCAAGCGTTTGTCAGCTCAATTATCAAGAGATATGATGTAATGCTAACAAACATTGATGAAGTTAAACAATATTTGGATAGCAGAATTACTGCTGAACCATATGATTGGTTTGGACTTCCAGAAGTTAGCAAGAAGTTAGAACAGATGGCAGAAGCAAAATATAATCAAGGTGGTTGTGACAAAGCATTGGAGAAAATTGATAAAATGGAGCTTGAAGATGTAAAGCACTATCTAAAAGACCTTATCAAAGATAATATGATAGTAGGTATGGAAATTATAAAAGATAATTAAGGAGATACTGGATGGAACTTGATGCTTGTATAAAGAAAATCGATAAATATTTTGCATCAAATGATGCCCAGCCATTATTTGTCGATATTCAAAACAATAACGATTTGGAGCAAATTTTAATGCATTATAATGTCGATGGGAATCTAATATTGAATGCGTCAAAGTTTTGCAAAAAGGACGAATTGCCAAGAATTGAAATATTGTTAGAAAACATTTCTTCAGAATCCAAAAATTGTTTTCTTATCGGGCTGACTTCATTTTTGAGGTTTTACGGTGAAGAAGAATTAGAAAATTGTTTGAGAAATATCATAAATATGTCTATCGCTGGACATGTTGTTGTTATGACTTATCAGTGTGAAAAATTTTTGAGTTTTTCTGATCCAAGGTTGTCACGAAGAATATTTATATATGATGGAGAAACTGTGGTATTTCCCAAACTAACATTTGTATCGAAGAAATTACCTATTCCTTCGTTCGAATGTGTTGTTGATGGGATCGACAAGGTGGCGGATGAAATTGAGAAAAGTAATTACTCAGATATATGTGTAATTACTTCAAAAAGCAAGAAGATGTTTGAAAAATCTGTGTATAATATAGTTGATATGGGCAATGCTTTCGACGTTATTGTTGAAAAAGACAACATTTGGAACACTATTAATGAGAGTATTGGAACGGATGATCAATGGAGATATTTGCTTGAGCTACTAAACAAAGGAAAGAGCTTTACGGAGATTTGTAATGATGAATTTGGAAATTATCAAAGTCTTGAAATTGCGATATCTAATTATTCAACTTACTCAAATAATAAAAAGTGGTTATATTTTATAGCATTAAAACTTTTTGGCTCACAAAACAACAAATATCTGGATTCCGCAGTAAAGAATGCAACAAATCAATCAACATTAGTAAGAGAAATTTATAGAGATATTTTATCATTTGATCACACTGATAAAGATTTCAACAAAGTATATCAAGACAGAAAAGATTTGCTTCTTTCATTGAAAAGCCCAATTGACGAAGTAATAGATTTTTGTAAAGTCGTTATGCAGAAAGAAAAGAGTGCAATCTACTACTTGACTGATAATACTCGACAAGAAAAAGAATTAATAATTACATTGCTTGAAAAATATTATCAGAACGAAGACAAAACCACATTAGAAAAAATATTGAAATCGATTTATAAAGATTTGTATTTGTATATTAAGGATTATAGATATAATGAGCCATTACTCGATAAATATTTTTCTTTGTATACGCATAGCAAAGTTATAAATAAGGTGTTACCGGAAATAGAAAAACTAGTAAATGAACAAGCAACATTACGAGAATATAATTTGTTATTAGAACCACGAACGGCAAAAATTGATAAAATTGACAAGGAAAATACGCAATTGTATTTTATGGATGCTATGGGTGTGGAATATCTCTCTTATATTCTTGCAAAGTGTAAAGAACGACATTTAATGGCTGATATAACAATATGCACAGCAAATCTTCCGTCAATTACCAGCAAAAACAAAGAATTTGTTGCAGAGTTTGAGAGCAAAGGTATTATCGTAAATTCTGAAAAGCGATTGGATCAAATTAAACATCATGGTACAGATGATTACGATTACAGACAAAGAAAGCAACCGGTATATCTGATAGAAGAGCTGAGGATTATTGATGAAACTCTTGAAAGAATCAAATTAAAACTGTCACAAGGTGTATATGAGAAAGCGATTATGATATCTGACCACGGTGCAAGTAGACTTGCAGTTATTCATAATACCGAGAATATGTGGGAAATGGAATCTAAGGGCGAACACTCAGGAAGATGTTGTCCTAAAACGGACGCAGATGTTCAAACGCCATTTGCAACAGAAGAAGATGGCTTTTGGGTTCTTGCCAATTATGACCGTTTTCGAGGTGGAAGAAAAGCCAATGTAGAGGTACACGGTGGTGCGACATTAGAAGAAGTTGTAGTTCCAATTATTGAAATTACAAAAACAAGTGATGACATTGAAGTATCGTTGCTTGAAGATGTAATTACGGTAAGTTTCCGAAAAAAAGCAATAATTAGATTATTTTCCAAAACGAAACTGAAAAATGTGACTGTTTGCGTAGAAGGAATATTCTATGATGCACAGGAATTAGAGAACAATATTTTCCAAATAAATATGCCGTCTCTAAAAAAAGCAAAATGCTATACAATGGATGTATATACATCAAACAATTTAATTGCTTCTGGTTTAACATTTGAAATTAAAAAAGAGAGTTCACAAGAAAAAAATTTGCTATAAGGAGGTCATATAATGCAAGAAAAGCTTAGAGAGTGCTTTGATGAGATGGTCGTTTACAAAGACCTTAAAAAAAGCAATTTCTTTTCAGCATTAAGCTTACCATCATTTCTTCGAGACTGGTTATTGAAGAAATTCGGAGATGATGAAGGTAATTTTAATATTGAGGAATTAACTGATTTTATCCATACATATCTGCCGAGAAAAGATGAATGGATAAGTATTAAAAATCGCATTATTGTAGAAAATGAGCGTGTGAAAATTTTAACCAAAATTTCTGTTGATATTAACATAAGGAATCAGGAAATCACTTTCTCTTTGCCTGATTTCGGATTAACAAACAAAGAAACAATTATAGAACCTCACGTGTGGGAAGAATGCAAAGACGAACTTGTCAAGGGTAAGGAAACCTGGGGCGTTATTGAACTGGGATATAGGTTGCCCGATGAAGAATTAAAACTTCCTGGTAAAATAAAACTAACGTCATTTACAAATTTCTGTCCATATACAATTGACCTTGATTACTATAAGGATGTAAGAAATGAATTTACAACATCAGAGTGGATTGATGTACTTCTCGGAGCTATTGATTACAATGCAGACGGATATGAAGATGAACATCAAAAATTGGCGATGTTAACTCGTTTATTGCCATTTGTAGAAAAAAGACTTAATTTAATCGAACTTGCTCCAAAAGGAACAGGAAAATCGTATTTGTTTGGTAGAGTTAGTAAATTTGGTTGGCTTTCATCTGGTGGAGTTATGTCAAGAGCAAAGATGTTTTATGACATAAGTAAAAGAACACAAGGTCTTGTCTGCAACAATGATTATGTTGCTTTAGATGAAGTGCAAACCATTTCGTTTACAGACATTGATGAAATGAGAGCAGCATTAAAGGGATATATGGAATCAGGTGTTTTTACAGTAGGTACTTATGAAGGTGTGGCTGATTCTGGAATTATTCTTTTGGGAAATATCAGTCAGGATAATATGGACGAATACAAAAGTATGTTTTCAGAATTGCCGACTACTTTTCATGAGAGTGCGTTGTTGGACAGATTCCATGGTTTTATTAAAGGATGGGATATCCCAAGAATGCACGATGACTTAAAGATTTCAGGATGGGCATTGAATTCAGAGTATTTTTGTACCATAATGCATCTGCTTAGAGAAGATGCGACATATCGTGCCATTGTAGATAAGTTGGTAGAAGTACCGGAACATTCAGATACAAGAGATACAGAAGCGGTAAAAAGAATCTGTACTGCATATTTGAAGCTATTGTTTCCTAATGTACGTTCTGAACAGGATGTAAATATAAGAGAATTTAATCGATATTGCTTACGACCTGCAACTAAAATGAGGGGAATTATAAAAATTCAACTTGGAATTCTTGACCCTGAATTTAAAGGTAAAAGTGTACCAAACTTCACGGTGAGGGATATTAGAAATGAATGTTGAGTGTGTTATTTGTAGTAAAAAAGGATTAGATAAAGACACAATTGCAATAAATAAGAAATTGCTCGGAACAAATGTAGCAAATTTTTATTGCATGGATTGTCTTGCAGAATATTTGGGATGTACAGTTGAAGAGTTACTTGACAAAATTGAAGAATTCAAAGAAGAGGGCTGTACACTTTTTGTGTGAGGATTTTATGAAAAAATTTATTTATGCTGATAATGCAGCAACAACAAAACTTGATAGTGATGCTTTTGAAATGATGAAACCATATTTACTTAGTGAGTATGGCAATGCCTCACAACCATATTCTTTTTCAAGAGCGAGTAAACAAGCTTTGAAAAATGCAAGAGATATAATTGCGAGATGTATTAATGCAAATCCAGAAGAAGTCTATTTTACTTCTTGTGGCACTGAAAGCGATAACTGGGCACTTAAAGGCACTTGTTTACCCAGCGAAGGGAAAAAACTTATAACATCAGAAATTGAGCATCATGCTATTTTGAATAGTGCTGAAACTTTAAAGAAAATGGGTGTTGAAGTAGATTATCTTAAGCCGACAAATGAAGGTGTAATAACAGTTGATGAATTAAGCAAAGTTATTACGCCAAAAACGACTTTAGTTTCTGTAATGCTCGCCAATAATGAAATTGGAACAATACAGCCGGTAAAAGATTTAACAGAGATGAGTCATAAATTTGGGGCGTTATTTCACACTGATGCAGTACAAGCTGTGGGTCATATAAAGATAGATGTAAAAGAATTAGGCATTGATATGTTATCTGCTTCTGCACATAAGTTTAATGGTCCTAAAGGAATTGGTTTTATATACATTAAACAAGGAACAACAATTTCTGCTTATCTTGATGGTGGTTCACAGGAATCTGCATTAAGGGCGGGTACTGAGAATGTGGCTTCAATTGTTGGAATGGCATATGCATTGAAGAAAAATTGTGAAGATCTTGCTGTCAATAAAGAAAAAATAACAAAACTTGAAGAATATTTACTCGATTTACTTAATGTATGCCAAAGTAACAACATTAGGAAAAATGGCGGGTACAATACCTTACCTGGAAATATAAGTCTTTCATTAAAAGATCAAGATGGTGAAGCATTGTTACATCGTCTTGATTTAAGAGGAATTTGTGTATCTGCCGGGTCTGCTTGTGATAGTAAAAACACAAGCGTTTCACATGTGTTGAAGGCAATACATTTAGATGAAAGATATGCAAAAGGAACGATAAGAATTTCTTTGGGAAAAGATAACACAGAAGATGATATACGATACATTGCTAATGAATTAAAGAAAATAATAAATGTGAAAAAATAATTTTTTAACCTTAGAGATAAAAAGACAAAAAATCAAAGCCAAAAATTTTATACCCACAAAAAATATCTCTTAAAAAACAAGTGCGGAAAATATACTTTTTATAACGTAGCTAATCAGTATATTAAATGATGAATATGAGATATGCTTTTCTTTAATTTTGATGATAAAGTTGCTAAATCGTTAAAGATGCCTTTAATGACGGATGGTTAAATTCAACCTATAACTGTATAATGGCAAAAGGCACAGCTGACAGAATTTCCCGAAAGCTGTGCCTTTCAATTTAGATATAAATCAACTCTGAATTTACGATTTCAGTTACTCGATTACTAATATTGTTCATCTTCTGCACCCAGAGCATCATATCGATTGCTTTTAGTTGTTCGGTGACATCTTCTTTTTCGGCATATTGTTTTACCAACCGAGAAAAGAGTTGTTGGGCTTGTTTCTCGGTATCGGCAATGAGTGAATGGAGTTTGCCGGAAGTGAGCAGATTGTAATACAAAACTTTGCGGTGGTGTTTTAAGTAGTTTAACCTGCGTCGACCCCACACTCCGATATAACCGGTTTCTTCTTCCGCCGGTAAAGTTAAATTGGGCAAAAGATAATCGTCCTACTGGGTATATGTACCGCCGAATTGTTCAAATAATGTGTTATTCATAGTGAAACCTCCTTTGATACTCAGATTGTACCAAAGAAGGTTTTCTTTTGCGAATGTGCGATTTATAAATTTGTAAATTTCGTTCGTGCCAAAAATTACAACGAACTTTTGCAATCTGTGCCACTTTTAACGGCGAATAATGTGTATTCCAAATTTATTCGTTATGTTCGTTATATTCGTTTGGTATTCGTTATTTTACTTTTTCATTTACCACTAATTTTGTTGAAATATGAAATTGATTTGTCGGGATTGAATTTTACCGAAAATAATAGTTGATGTACAATTAAAAAGGCGTTGGAGATTGATTTCTCCAACGCTTTTGTTTTATATTTCTTTCATAAAAATATTATCGATATCACCGTCATAATTTTCGAGTTCATCGATCTTGCAAAATCCGTATTTTTCGTAAAGACCGATTATATTTGACGGAATATATACTTTATCAAATCCAAACATGCGAGCGTTATTTATTGCAGATTGGATAAGCTTTTCACTGATTCGATTTCCTCGATATTCTTCATCAACAAAAATTGAACTTATCCAAGGAAAATAGCGATTTTCTGGATAGTAGTCTGTTTCAAGAAAAGTACAAAATCCGATAATTTTATTACCACTCAAAGCTATAAAAACACCTTCAAAATCTCGAAACTCATCTTGTTCCAATAGCTTAGCCAAATGCTTTCCGACATTCCAAGGGCAATTATTCGCATAGGCAATCGTTTGATTCCAAAGGTTACTGTTGCTTTGCGGTTTTTTAATTTTGATTACAAAATATTCATATCGTTCGTATTTCATATAAAAAATTTTCATTAATTCAATTCTTTCTTTGCAGTTTTTTCTATTTGCTTAATAGTCTGCAAATACGCTTCTTCTACGGGCGAAAGATTTTGATTCATATATTTTTTGTATTCATCGTTTGCTTTTTTAAGTGCTTGCTTGTGGCTGATTTTTCCTGCATTATCAAGCACTTTTCCGCCTGTTGCTTGAATCAAATTATCAAGTTGGTCAACATAATCGCTCATATATACGGGATTGTGACGCATAGCTTGAATTTCTGCAAAATCGAAATAACCTGAAACAATGTTATTGAGCACTTTTAATTCATCTTCATTAAGATAATTTTTAGCAACACAAATGTCTTTGGCAGTTGGAAAATCGCCGTCAAAAGTATTCATTCCCATAAACGGTTTATTTGCATCTACACGCTCGTAAACAACTTCAGCGGCAGTATGACCGTGTGCCGCATAATGCAATTTGTTTTGAACCATTTTGAAAAAAGCAATAGTTTCGCTGCTTTTCGGATTATAGTCGACACTTGTCGCATAAAGGTCAAGGACTTGACGATACATAACTTTTTCGGAAGAACGAATATCTCTGATTCTGTCTAAAAGTTCTTTCCAATAATTTCCACCACCGAGATTTTTAAGCCTTTCATCATCCATGGTGAAACCTTTTATCATATATTCCTTTAAGTGTTCGGTTGCCCAACGACGAAATTGAGTAGCAGTAATTGATTTGATTCGGTAACCAAGTGAAATAATCATATCGAGATTATAATATGAAACGTTATAATTTTTACCGTCTCTCGCAGTTGTTCGGAATTTCCGAACAACTGAATTTTCTTCAAGTTCGCCCTCTTCAAAAATATTTTTAATATGCTCACTTACATTTGATTTGCTCGTTTGGTAAAGTTCACATAATTGTGCTTGCGTCAACCATACCGTTTCATCAACAAATCGAACATCAATTTTTGTATCACCGTCATCAGTTTGATAAATAACTATTTCGCCTTGATTATTATCTTTATTCATTTCTTTAAGATCGTTTTTTTGTTCTTTCATAGCGATTTATCCTCCTTTTATCATAGTACCATAATTGGCTTTTATATACAACATTTTCTTGTCAGCACAATTTGGGGCAGTTCACATCAGAGGGTGTTCATTGTATTTGTTATTTGTATATTTTGGATGTTGTTCTTAATTAAATCGATTTATATGGTTTTGTATGCTTTTGTTGTGAGCAGGGGCTTTTATACCGCTATGCAAAATTCGTATGTAATCGGCTGAAGTTGGTTGTTTTTAGCCCAATTTGTACGCTGAAATTGCACAGTTCGTACAGGACATATTACATTAACCATCTGGCCGCCGACAGAACCGGCTTGCTTTGAAGTAAGGTCGCCGTTGTAGCCCTGCTTGAGATTTACACCAACCTCTGAAGCAGCTTCCATCTTAAATCTGTTAAGAGCCTCTTTAGCTTCAGGAACTGTATTCTTTGCCATTGTAAAAACACCTCTCTTATCAAAAATTCGCAAAGCGTGCTGATATTTTGAATAAAATTTTCTTCAAAATATTTATCACATAATATCAAATCGCTCTTGCAAGTATAGTTTATGAAAAGTATGCGCTTTTACAATTGAAAAATTTTTACAATTCAGATATGTTCAAATTAAAAACATTTTTTTGCAAATTTCTTTACCGCAGGCAGTTTTAAATATTTTGTCATAAGCGTTTTGCACAGCAGATTTCGGAAGGCTTTCCTCAAACATATTAACAAGAAAGTCTGCTTCAACAAGTATTTGCCAATCTATGCTGTTTATATTGTCGTATGTGTGGTGATGGGCTATTAAGTATTGCACTCTCTGTGATGTTTCAATATTAAATCCTAATTTAGCAAGAAGATTTTCAGCCAATTTCGGACCTTCTTTTTCCTGCAATTTTCCGCTGCAATTGCCGTATTTTTTTTCGCAGGTGTGGATTCCTATGTCGTGAGTGATGGCAGCGGCTTCGATTATAAATAAAGTTTTATCATCAACATTTTCATTTTCTGCTATCAGCTTTGCGTAGCTGTGGACTTTGCAAAAATGCTGAATCCTTTTTGAATCTCCGCTGTATAAATCTATCATTGCCAAGTGTAGTTTGTTAATCATTTTGTGCCTCTGTTTTGTTATCCTATTGTGATTTTTAATTTATGAATAATTTAAAGTTTGCTTTTATTATCTATGACTATTTATCTATATCGTACTATATCGCAGGCAAATAGTCAACGAAAATGCAATTGTTCTTTATGCAGTGTGCCACTTTTGATTTTATTTTTGCATAAGTGCTTTGACTTTATGAATGAACGGTTAATTTTGCTTGGTATGAATTGTTTTTTTTACTAAAAAAGTTATAATTATTAACAACAAGCTTTGCCTTAATATGAATGGAAAATATTACGGCGGGGAAATGATGATGTTGCCGCTTATAACAAACGTGAAAAAATACAATGTAAAGGAAGTCTTGAAAATTGAAAAATAATAAATATTCAATAATAGTGAGCAGCCTGACAGGCAATACAAAAATGCTTGCCGATGCGATTTATGACGTATTACCAAAAGAAAATTGCGACTTTTATGGCAATGTAAAAACACAGATACCTCAATCCGAAATGCTTTACATCGGTTTTTGGACGGACAAGGGAACTGCCGACTGTGATACGTTGAAACTTTTGCAAAGTCTGAAAAACAGAAAAGTATTTTTGTTTGGTACAGCAGGATTTGGCGGAAGCGATGAGTATTTCAAAAAAATTTTAAGTCGGGTTAAGCAGTCTTTAGATTTGAGCAATGTTGTTGTGGGGGAATATATGTGCCAAGGCAAAATGCCTCAATCCGTACGAGAACGCTATGTTAAGATGAAAGAGCTAACCAATGCACCTGCTAATCTTGATATGTTGATTGATAATTTTGACAGCGCATTATCTCACCCTGACGAAAAGGATATAATTAAACTTAAAAATGCTGTTATTTCGCTTTAAACAAGCCGGAGAGGGGAGAACGGTATATGAAATTTGTGCTTGAATTGTCTTGGCTTTGGAAATCAATTGCAATAATTATTTTGGTTATAGCATTCTGTGAAATTTGTGCTTTATTGATTTGCAAGCTGATGAAACGAAAATTTAGTAAAAAAACTGCAATTATTATTGCTGTCGTTGCCACCGTCGCAACCGGTTTGGCAATTGTTTTGCTTTCACAAACGCCGAGTTTGTTAAATTCAAATATGTTGTGTATATAAAAAGCTGTCTCGCAGTTTAAGCGAGACAGCTTTAGTTTTAGCCACTTGATTAAAATAATAATGTTTTGTTTTATTCATCCATAGGAAATATTATTGATTTAAGGATAAATAATCCGTTTTCTTGCGCTTTTCTGTAATGATTATTAAAACTGCAAAGGCGATAACACCGGCTGTGCTGATATATGCCCCTTCTTTTAAGTAAGGAGTATGATATTGAAACTCTATTGTGTGTTTTCCTTTGTCTAAAGCAAGTGCGCTAAATGCCGTATCAGCTTGCAAAAGCTCAGCTTCTTTGCCGTCAACCGTAGCGCTCCAACCCTTGCTGTAAGGAATGGAAATGCAAAGCATTTTTGCTTTTTGCAAATCAATTGTGCCGGTTATTTTGTTTTCACCCATTTTGACATTTTGCATCGTGTCTACTTTTAAGTCTGCAATCTGTTGTGATGCTTGGTCTATAGGTTGCTCAAGAACCTCAATGTCGGATAAGTCGTAAATTCCCGGTTTATCAAAAGTTATTTTAATACTGTTTTTTGCATTTTCGGTATAGCCAAGCCCAACAAGATATGTTTTAGCACCCGTGTAACGCACGTAAGAAGATGAATAGCAGGTGACAAAATCGGTTTTGTATTTCTTGCCGTCATCGGTTTGATAGGAAAAACGCATTTTCATTTGAGACGGCAAAGCATGTTTTGATGTGCTTTTACCTATTTGCTTGTTGTCTGGATTACTCTTGCCCTCATCAATATTGCTGTAGTTATTAAATGTATAGCGCAAATATGTTTCCTGATTTTTTTCACCTGAAAATTGAATTTTCACCTTGCCTTTATTGTTGTAGACGTATATTTTTTCTCCGTCTACAGATACGTTTTTACCGCCGATAACGGTACAAGGAACACTTTTGTATGTAAATGTCGGTGTGACCGTGTTCATGCCGCTTGGAACATTGTCAAGCACAACGCCTTGAATTAACGCTTGCTGCTTTTCTAATGATGAAAGCTTGTCATAATCGGATTTTTTGATAACGTTATTTGTTGTGTAACCGAACGGCAAAGCGTTCTTATTTTGATAAACTTTTCCTTTTAACTTTTCAAAACCGTAGGGAATCGAAGTTTTCTTGTTTTTAACATAATATTTAACGTTTGTAACGGCATTCATTGCGACTGAATCGTTAAATCCTCTGAACATATATGCCGCATTGGCGGGCTGTTCTGTTTCGCTTACAAACTCGGCTAAATTTTTGTTTTCCATACTCCAATAAAATGAAGTGCCGTTCATACCGACGTAAGTGCTTTCGTTGTAATGTATTTTTCCGCCGCTGTAGCGATAGAATGAATCGTCACCTTTTGCCGCTTTTTTCACCTTGCTCGCCGCAGAACGTTTAATCTTATTGTTGACGGCACCGTAACTTACATAGCTTGCAATATGGTTATTGCCGTGACTGCTGAAAAAATAAGCCGAATTGCCTGCAAATGAGGCAAATACAAGGATTACTGCTAAAACGGGAGCAATAAGCTTCTTTGCCGATTTATTTAAAATCATACAAACGATTACTATTAACAGCGCTGTTATGAGAGAAAAAATAATGTTGTGATTTATTTCATTCATCATCAATAAGGCGGCTGAGGAATATACTGCGATTGCTATGATTATACCTAAGCCCTTGCGAATATCTATTTTGCAAAGGTCTTGCCATGTTACTGCAACAATATAGGCAATAATCATCCCGTAAGCCCAAACCCAGCGGTTAGCCATATATGAAAATCCGTTAAAAGCCCAGCCGAATGCCGGGATAAGAAGCATAGCCGTAGCGCCTAAAAATATTAATCTTAATGGGCGCCAACTTTTGTTTTTAGTAAAGAATAAAACGCAAACGGCAGGAAGCGCAACAGCGTTATATCCAAGATGCGTAAGATATCCCGGTTTTGTTTGAGAGTTAATCATAGAAGCTAAGAAATTGCGATAATAATCCATACTGTATATCCAGGTATGAACATAACTCTCAGACGAACGTCCGTCGCCGATAAAGGCTAATATTACAGGCATAAGTATAATTGCACTTAAAATCACACCTAAAATTGCACTGCCTGTGATTTTAAATAAAACTCCAAAAGCCTCTTTGGCACGATGACGATATCTGCAAACAAGCAAAAACAGTGTATAAATTGCGGTAAATAAAGCTAACATATAGAAAAAGTAAAAGTTACTTATAGCTGCTAAAAATACCGTAACAATAAAAAGATACGGCCTTTTGCCTGCCGCAATTTGCTCTACACCGAGAAGCAGCAACGGCAAAAATATCATAGGAAGCGCAAAAAACGGGTGATGCGACACTATGAACATTCCAAATAAGGTGAACACATAAACAAGCGAGCCTACCGTTACGCTTGAAACGTGATTTTGCTTTTTAATAAAACAGAATGCACCGAAACTAAGCCCCGCAAGATATAAACGAAACAGAGATAAAAGACTGTAAAGATATGCCGCATATTTGGCAGGACAGGCAATGCTTAACAAATCAAGCGGGTCGCCGATAGCATAAAAGTGAAGCGTGGTTAATATATCGCTTCCGAGTCCTATTGAAAAATCCCATTGCGGCAACACAAATTTATGAGTTTCAAACAGCGTTTCTAAAATTTCACGTCCGTATTTGCCGAAATATACAAAAGCGGCAAAGTGTTGCCTCCAGCCGTCGCTGTTAATAATTAATGTCTTTTTATTTATTATAAACCAAAAGTAACATAAAGCAGCACAAACTAAAAAAGCTGCACTGTAAAGTAAAAAGAACTTTTTGCCGTTTTTAATCGGTTTTTTTAAAGTTGATGTTTTATCGCTCATAATGTATTCCTTTTTAAGGCAATTTATTGAAATCTTGTTCTAATATAATTTTTTGCATAGTAATTATATCATATAGTAAATAGCATTACAATAAAAATTTATGCACACTTGTGAAAAAAGTCCTATATAAGCACGAGTGTCGGAGTTATAAATAATCTAATCTTTTTTTGGAATGATTATAAATGATTATAAAAGAAATTTTAATTAATGTTGACTGTTTTTTATTAACATGTAAATATAAATATGCTAATCTTAATAATGACAATGGGGTCTGCAAGGCAGACCCCTGCTTTGATATATGGAGGTATTCATAATGAAAAACTTAGGCTATTATAACGGTAAGTATGACGAGATTGAAAAAATGCAAATTCCGATGCTTGACAGAGTTTGTTGGTTTGGTGACGGTGTTTATGATGCAACATATGCTCATAATCATATTGTTTTTGATATGGATGCGCACCTTACAAGATTTTACAATTCCGCAAAACTTCTCGGTATGAACATACCGATAGAGCGTGACGAGCTTGACAAATTGCTTAGAGAGCTTGTTAAAAAGGTCGATGACGGCGACCAATTTGTTTATATGCAGGTTACTCGTGGAAATGGGCTTCGTGGTCACATTTATCCTGAAAATATGCAGGGCAATTTGTGGATTACACTTACACCTTGCCCTGTTGCGGATACATATAAGCCGATTGATGTTATTACGTATGAGGACAAAAGATTTTATTATTGCAATTGCAAAACACTTAATCTTATTCCGTCTTGCCTTGCCGCTACCGCTGCTGACAGAGCAGGTTGCCAAGAAGCAATTTTTCATAGAGGAAATATTGTTACGGAATGCGCACACTCTAATGTTTCTATTTTTAAGGACGATAAGGTTATTACTCACCAGCTTGACGATATGGTTCTTCCGGGAACAGCAAGGATAAGGCTTCTTGCTTTTGCGAAAAAGCTTGGATACGATGTTGAAGAAAGAGATTACACTCTTGATGAATTAATGTCGGCAGATGAAATTGTTGTTCATTCAACAGGTTCTTTCTGCATTCCGGTTAAAACCGTTGACGGCAAAAAGGTAGGCGGAAAAGCGCCTGAAATGTTGAAAGCAATTCAAGACGCTTTAGTTAAAGATTTTGAGGAGCAGTGCAAATAATAATGAATAAAACCGAGCTTACCAAACTTAATGTCGGATACAATCTTGATTGGCTTATGAACCTTGACCCGAGAGGTTACGGCGTTTGCAGAATTCTCTACGACGGGGCAATCAAATATACAGGAAAGCCCTTGTCGCTCAATGGGGCAGAGGGTCTTGTGAAGAATATTAAAAAGGGCGAAAAGGTGTTTATTTTAACGGGATTTATTCTTCTCCCTTGGAATGAGGCTGAGACTGACGGAATTATCTCATCTACCGTTTTTGCCAGATTTGTTATAAAGGCATTTGGCGCAAAGCCAGTTATGTTAGTGCCTGAGCAATGCGAAAAAGCCATTAAGGCTATGAGCGAGGTTTTAGGTGTCGATATTACTTATGATATTGATAATATACCCGATAACACCATTTGCATTGTTTCATTTACTAAGGATAAGAGCAAGGAAGAGGAACAAACGCAAGAAATTCTTTCTCACGGCTTGCCGTGCGCTGTTATTTCCAATGAAGCACCCGGCAGAAACAAAAACGGATATTATCATAATGCAGTAGGTGTAAACACAACCGATATTGAGGCAAAATATGATGTTCTTTTTAGGGAATGTCAAAGCAGAGGTATTTATAATCTTTCTATCGGTGACCTTGGCAATGAGCTTGGTATGGGCACTATTGAAAAACATATAAGAAAATATGTTCCTTACGCTGAAAAGGGCGGTTGCAAGGCAGGAACAGGCTTTGGTATTTTGGCAGATACGGCTGCCGACAACATTATTACAGCAACTGTAAGTGACTGGGGTATGAATGCTCTTATGGCATGCACGGCATTTCTTTTGAATGATTTAGACCTTTTTCATACCGAGAAAGAGGAAGCGGCAGTTATGGATGCTGCGGCAAAAGCGGGTATGCTTGATATGTACGGAGAAGCAAGACCTTACATTGACGGAATTGGCAAGAATATTGTTTTGCCGATTATTTCACTTATGCGTGGGCTTATTGAATATCCTCACACGGTTGAGGACAAAACTGATAAATGGTTTGAAACAACAATTAAAAAAGGATATTTTAAATGATTTATTCATTTTTGCAAAACGGCGACAGCGCTGTTACCGTGCAATTTAAAAATGAAATAAGCGAAGAGGTTAACCGTCAGGTTACCGGTCTTTGCAACAGAATAGAAGCAAAGCATATTGACGGAATTGTTGAGCTTGTGCCGACCTTTGCTTCGTTAACTGTTTTTTACGACTGCACAATCATTAACTCAAAGAAACTAAAAAAGAAAGTTGAAGCGCTTATAAACGGCAAAGAGTGCGACGTTAAAAGCACGGCTAAGGTTTGGAATATACCTGTGTGCTATGACGACGAGTTTGCTTTGGATATGAAAAATGTGTGCAGCCATACAGCTCTTGAAAGGGAAGAGGTTATCAAGCTTCACACTTCAAAGCCTTACTTAATTTATATGTTGGGATTTTTACCCGGATTTGCCTATCTCGGCGGTATGGACGAAAGACTTTTTACTCCGAGATTAAAAACACCGAGGCTTGAAATTTTTGAAGGGGCTGTAGGAATCGGCGGAGAGCAAACAGGGATTTATCCTATTGCGTCACCGGGTGGCTGGCAATTGATTGGAAAAACCCCCGTAAAAGTTTTTGACAAATCAAAAAAGTCGCCTATATTGTATAAAGCCGGCGATTATATCAAATTTTTCAGCATAGATAAGGCAGAGTATCTTGAAATAGAAAAGCAGGTTGCAAACGGCACTTACACTCCTTCAGTCAGCGAGGTTGAATTATGATAGAAATTATTTCTGCGGGTATGCTTTCAACCATTCAAGACTTAGGCAGATTTTCAGTAATGAAAAACGGCTTTACTCAAAGCGGTGTAATGGATGCCTATTCAACAAAAATTGCAAACAAACTTTGCAAAAACGATGTTAATGCACCTGTTATTGAAATGACAATGCTCGGAATAACGGCTAAGTTTACAGATGAGCATATTTTTGCGATTTCAGGCGGTATTTTTGATATTTCGCTTAATAACAAGCCTATTAAAACAAATAAAGCGTACGTTGCAAAAAAAGGCGATATTTTAAGCATTAAGGGCGTTAAGCAAGGATTAAGATGTTATCTTGCTGTTGCGGGAGGCTTTGATGTTCCTTTATTTATGGGCAGTGCCTCAACAAATCTTAAAATAAATGTCGGCGGCTTTGAAGGAAGAAAGCTTAAAGCGGGCGATATTCTTAAAATCGGCAAAGCAGGCAAAATTAAAAATATCGAAAAGCGAGAACTTTTGGAAAATACTTATGATAAAATAATAAAAGCAAGGGTAGTATTAGGTCCGCAGGACGATATGTTTTGCGAAAATGATTTAGCACTGTTTTCAAAGCAACAGTACACCGTTACCTCTGACATTGACAGAATGGGTATAAGGCTTTGGGGAATTGCTTTGCGTGGCAAGGAAAAATTAGAAATAATTTCAGATGCAATTACCTTTGGCTCAATACAAATTACTAATTCGGGTATGCCGATTGTGCTTATGGCAGACCACCAAACAACAGGCGGATATGCAAAAATAGCAACAGTAATAAGTGCCGATTTGCCAAAGCTTGCACAGGCAAAACCGGGGGACAAAATCATCTTTGAGATTATTGACGTTAATACTGCCGAAAAAATAGCAATTAAGCAAAAAAAGTATATTGATAAATTATTTTAGGAGTGCCTATGGATTATTCAAATATGTTGCCGCAGGAAGTGAAAAAACTTATCAGAAACGGCAAAATAAATTGCCAAACATCAGGTATGTGCAACGGCTATGCTCAGGCTAATCTTTGCATTTTGCCAAAGGATTATGCGTTTGACTTTTTACTGTTTTGTGTTCGAAATCCAAAGCCGTGCCCGATTTTGGAGGTCGGCGATATCGGCTCAAAGCGTTTTAAAACAATGGCGAGTGAGGGCGATGTATGTAAGGATTTTCCAAAATACAGAATTTGGAAAAACGGCGTTCTCGAAAAAGAAGTTACCGATATAACCGATTATTGGCGTGATGATTTTGTGTATTTTCTTATCGGTTGTTCTTTTAGCTTTGAAAGTGAATTATTAGAAGCTGACGTTCCTGTCAGGCATATTGAGGAAAACAAAAATGTGCCTATGTTTAATACGAATATCAAACTTCAGCCGTCAGGTAAATTTCACGGGAATATGGTTGTATCAATGCGACCTATTCCAAACGATTTAGTTGTAAAAGCGGTTAATGTTACCGCATCTATGCCAAGAGTTCACGGTGCGCCGATACAAATAGGCAATCCCGAAGCAATCGGCATAAAGGATGTTACGAAGCCTGATTACGGCGACAGCGTAACAATAAACGAAGGGGAAGTGCCGGTGTTTTGGGCTTGCGGCGTTACACCGCAAAACGCAGTGATGCAAACAAAGCCTGAAATTGCCATAACACATTCGCCGGGTCATATGTTTATAACCGATATAAAAAATGTTGACTTAAAATATTAGGTGATTATATGTATAAAATCAATTTGAATTGTGATTTAGGTGAGGGCGCTGCCTATGACGAACAAATTATTCCTTTGATTAACAGCGCTAATATTGCTTGTGGTTTTCACGCAGGTAATCACGATATGATGGATGCGACTGCAAAGCTTTGTATTGATAATAATGTTGATATCGGTGCACATACCGGTTATCCCGACAAGGAAAATTTCGGCAGAACAAATCTTGATGTAACTCCTAAACAGGTTTATGATTACACATTGGCTCAATTAGAGGCTTTAGGTAACGTTGTTGGAAGCACGGGCAAAATAGTTCATATTAAACCGCATGGTGCAATGTATAATCAAGCGGCAAAAAATAAAGAATTGGCAGACGCAATAGTTGATGCAATTATTGATTACGATAAAGATTTAATTTTAATGGCGCTTTCAGGCTCTCAAATGATTAAGTCGGCGAAAGAAAAGAAAATTAGATATGCAAGCGAGGTTTTTGCTGACAGAGCATACGAGGCGGATGGCTCGCTTAGAGCAAGGTCACTTGAAAACTCGATGATAACAGACGAAAATTTGGCTGTTGAAAGGGTTATTAAAATGGTGCAAACAGGAAAAGTTGTTGCCTACACGGGCGAGGAAATTAATATTGAGGCTCACTCTGTTTGTGTTCACGGCGACAGCGAAAAAGCGCTTGTATTTGTCAAAAAGCTAAACGAGGCTTTTAGAAAAAATAATATAGAAACAGTAAGTTTAATCGAGGCGATAAAATAATGGACCATCGTACTTATTTAAAGATTGATTTGAATAAGCTTGAACATAATTATAACAGTGTACGCAATAAACTTCCAAACGGCATTAAGCTGCTCGGCGTAATTAAAGCTAATGCATACGGTAACGGCGCTGTTGAGATAGGCAAATTTCTTGATGATAAGTGTGACTTTTTCGGAGTTGCATGCATTGAAGAAGCTATTGAACTTAAACAGGCGGGAATCAAAACACCGATATTGATTTTGGGAAGGGTATTTCCGTTTGATGTTGAAAAGGCTGTTAAATATGATATACGAATACCTATTTTTTCGTATGATGACGCAGTTATACTTTCAAACGAAGCAGTAAAGCAAAATAAAAATATGCCTTATCATTTTTGTATTGATACGGGAATGAGCAGAATAGGATTTCAAGTCAACGAGGAAAGTGCTGATATTTGCAAGCGCATAACCGAGTTGCCTAACATTTTTGCAGAAGGTATGTTCTCTCATTTTGCAACCAGTGATGAAGCTGATTTGTCAAAAGCTGTTGAGCAGCGAAACAAGTATAAACGATTTTGCAAGATGCTAAGTGACAGAAAAATTGAAATACCTATTAAGCATCTGAACAACAGTGCCGGTATTATGAATTTTGACGAATATTTTGATATGTGCAGAATGGGTATTATTACGTACGGTCTTTATCCGTCGGAGGAGGTTGATAAAAGCCTTCTTGATATTGAGCCGATAATGAGCTGGTACACAAAGATTTCTCATATTAAAGAGCTTGAACCCAAAAGGGAAATTTCATACGGCGGTACATTTACAACTGAGAAAACAACTAAAGTCGCAACAATTCCTATCGGCTATGCCGATGCTTTCCCTCGCTGTCTTTCTAACAAAGGCAAGGTTATTATTAACGGCAAATATGCAAAAATTCTCGGCAGAGTTTGTATGGACCAATTTATGGTGGATGTCAGCGATATTGATTGTAATATAAACGATGAAGTTGTTATAGTCGGCACTCAAAACGGCGCTCACATTTCCATAGAAGAATTGTCAGACAGCGCATACTCTTTCAATTACGAACTCCCTTGCAGAATACCTGCTCGTGTTAACAGAGTTTATGTTTATAATGATGAAGTAGTTGAGGATGTAGGGCTTGTATAGCGAAAAATTGTATTGCTCTCATATTATTAACTTTACTTTGCTAAAAAAGCTCCTGTTGGGGCGCACTACATAAAGAAGAATGTGGTTTAAACTTTTTGAGTTTTGCCCATTGCACTATTAAAAAATCCTGCTAATACGCAAGTATTAACAGGATTTTTTTAATCATAGCTATTATCTTCTTTATTTTATATTGGATATTCTTTGTTTATTACTAATAAAAATGCAGACACGAAAAAACCTATGGTAATAGGGTTAATTATTTGGAAAATATAGTCTATAATAATAACAAGTTTGTTGTATTTGTTTTTATGTAACATAACAAAATTAAATATTATAAAAAATATTGGAAATAAAAACAAATATACATCAAGAATTTTTGAAATGGAAAATGAAATTGTTAATATACTTGTAATAACTGAAATTATATTACTTTCTGTTAATATAGTTATATCTGTACGTTCTATCAAATATATAATTATCGATAATAAATGAAAAAGTAAAAGTGCAACAGAGAGATATATAGCAATTTTCTTTTGTGTACTAAACGAGTTAATATAGTCTTTAATGTTGTATTGATTTTTTTTATTCATCCTATTGCTTTGCCTTTTTCCTCTAATTTTATATTTCCAATTTTTGTTTCATAATAATAACTTGCAAAATTGTCATATTTTTTTCTTGTGAATTCAACTTCAGTATTTACTAATATTACATGCTTATTTTCAATGTTTTCGCATATAGACGAATATTTGTTAGGAATGTTTTCCAAGTTTAATTTCATAACAGTTTCTTTTGTATATTGCAAAATTATATACTACATCATTCAAATCGGTATCATCAACTGTAATTGCAGTTCCGTTTTTGTTATATAAAAGATACAAACAATCTTTATTGCGTACAAGTTCTAAAGTGCCGCCATACAAAATCGGCGTGAGAGTGCAGTTTGAAATTGTGGCATTATGATTAAGGGTCTGCACCAAATTGTCGTAACTGCTGTTAATATCTGTTGTACTATATTTAGAAATATTGAGATAAAGAATTTCAATTTTTTCATATCATTTAATCCATTTCATTATATTCCGATAACCAATAAATGAACTTATTCCTTTCTTTAGATATTTTGGATGCATCTGTTCCAATAACATATTGAATGTGCGAATTTGGAAGTTTTTGTTTAATCCTATCAAGCAAGTTGTTTTTATCTGTTTGTGACAGCGTATCAAAATAAGTTCTTTCAAGCATTAAAACTACATCATAATAAGTAAAACGATTAATACCACTATAAGTGTTTTTATCGTTTAGAAAATCTTTTATATTTTTTTCGTTAATTGTAATGTTACCGGCTATTCGGGCTTGATAATTTATAATATTTACTGAACTTAATTTAATTCCCACAATATTGTTATCTATATTTTGCTTAAACCATTTGGTAGCTACACTTTCTATTTCATCCAGTTGGTAATCATCATAATATTTACCGTCAATCCTATTAACAAAAAAAGATTTATCGTTATATTCAAGTTCCCACTTATAGGGCGACCAATATGTATTAAGCGGCAAAAAAGAGGTATCGTTTCCGGGCTTTTTCATTTCATAATCTAAAACAGTTATTTGATTATATGACATGTTATATTTATCTTGTAAATAGTTAATTGCACCTTTAGTCATAACTGTTTTTATGGCAAAATATCCACCAAATATAAAACCAAATACAAGAATAAAAACTATAAGAATAATTGTAATTGCTTTCTTTTTCTTTTTCATGTTACAATACCCCCTATATTACTACTATATCATAAAATTAATTAGAATAAAAGTACAAACCTCTTTTAAAGTTGTGTTTCATTCTTATCAAGTTTTTACTTAACAGCATTCAAAATAGCGACGCTAACAGGCGGTGCAGAACTTTCACTGTATTCACCCGGCGGTGCATATGGTCGATTTGTCAAGAGGATTAGCTCTCGAAATCACAAGCTCATATACCATTTTAATTTCGGTCATCTCTTTCATATCCTCACCACCTTTCGTTTTAGGTTGTGGTGATGTTAATTCTGTTTGAATTTGAATTCAAGTTATTTTTTTAACTGCAAGGGGTCTTGACAGAAAATTATGGATTTGCTAATATGAGAACGGAGAGAAAATTCAATAAAACTATGATGAACCTATATGCATTTTTATTTTGAGATGCGTATAGGTTTTTATTTTTGGAAACTGAACAAGCTATATTTTTTCCTGTATTCGGTGTTGATACGGATAGCAAAGCTATAGACACAGCACAAAATATTTTCAATAAAACCATTGTCCCCGTTAACATAAATGAAATTGCCAAACAAAGCGGTGTGCTCAACTGCATCAGTTGGGAAATTTAAAAGTAAATAATTTCACAACAATAAGCTGTGGGTGATAAATATCCCATAACTTATTGTATTATTATATTAAAAGTTGTAAAATAGATTTGAAGTGGAAAATATGGCAAACAAAAAAATCAGAACGATACAGGTAAATAGAATGCAGCTATGATAGCGATTACCTTAAGCAGTGTAAGGTTGGACAGCGAGTCGTTGCCCATAATAAACAATTAAGCACAACAAATAAACAAAGTTTCGCTGAATTAAAAATTGCTACCACAATTCAGAATTCACCTCAACTTATGTTTTATCGAAAGTATCATAGCTGCATTTTTAAAGGATATATTATGAGCGATTTTTCATTGACAGATATTTTTAATATGAGGGAAAAAGAAATATATTATGTTTCTAACCATATTTCCAAACATTACAAAAGGGTTGAAATACCAAAGAAAACTAAAGGTGTAAGAATACTATATATTCCAAGCAAAAAGCTTATGTATATGCAAAGAATAATTCTTAATGCGTTTTTGTCAGAATACAGAATATCAGAATGTGCAACTGCTTATCATAAAGGTTCAACTCTCGTTTCAAATGCTCAACCGCATAGGAATAAAAAATATGTTTTAAAACTTGACATTGAAGATTTTTTTGGAAGTATAACATATGGTCGTGTGTACAAAATGTTTTTTGAACATTTCCCTGTTAAGTATGCAAAGCTGTTTACCGAGCTTTGCTGTTATAATGATAAACTTGTTCAAGGTGCACCGACATCACCTGCCATTTCAAATATAATTATGCTTGATTTTGATAATCGGGTTGAAAGTTATTGCAAGGAAAACAATATTTCTTATACTCGCTATTGTGATGATATTACACTTTCAGCAGACTTTTCTTTGGACAGGACATATCACCGAATAAAAAAAGAACTGCAAAAAGCAGGATTCAAACTTAACAAAAGAAAAACTCATTTTGTAAAAAACACACATCAACAAAGAATTACAGGCGTTGTTGTAAACGAAAAAATACAAGTACCAATAGAATACAGAAAAAAGCTAAGACAAGAACTATATTATCTCTACAGATTCGGTGCAAACAATGTTATTTTGAAAAACAATTATACCGATTACATTTCCAATGGCAATACACTGGACGTAAAATATATCAATAGCCTTTTAGGCAGAATTAACTATGTTTTACAAATAGATCCTGATAATAATGAATTTGCAAAAGAAAAAGAAAAACTTTGTAGTTATGTACAACAAATCAAAACACAAAAAAATTTTTAAGAGTAAAATGATTATGACATTAAGTAAATCACAAGAAGACTTTTGGCGGTTTTAATGGTAATGCAAATATTAGTCGAATTACTTTCTGGTAAAAATATTGTTTACAGGAGGAGAAGATAATAGTGACAGCCAGCCAACATATATCATCAGATTTCTTTGTTAATATGATAAACTTTTTTATTGATTGCACAAGAACAAATACAACAATTTATATAGTAATAATATTTTTTCTGTTTATCTTCAATAGTTACAACACTTTTTTTATTATTTATCAAAAAAATAAAAAAAATCAAATCTAAGATTAAAAATGATTGCTTGTGAAATATTGATGCTGAATTGTTTTTGCATGCTATTAATAAATTTGTTATTTACTTGGCAAATTGCAATACCTTTATCGTTAATCACATTGCTTTTAATAAACAAAGAAAAAAATGTCCGTTATGAATTAGAAACAGAAAAACAATTATCTGAAAAAATATTAAAAAATAGAAGTTCCATTACCAATCCAATTTATATAAATTTTATTTTTTAGCACTAATTTCTATAACAATTTCAATAATTTGCCATGTTTCAATTAACTATTCAGGAGTTTGATTTTATGAAAAAAATAATTTTCTTAAAACATGATAGTTTAAATCATGATAGTTTAAATCATGATAGTAAAATATTAGGACTTTTTTATGCGGATGATATCGTTAATATCATTAAATATTATTCGCACTTACCCGGTTTTTCTTCAAATACAAGCGGATTTGATATATCCAAATCAATTTGTTCTAATAATAATTTTGTATTTTTACTGCAAATTTGGAATAAAAACAATGATGAAGAAGTTATATTAGAAGAACTCTTTGCAAATAAAGAAGCCGCTAATATACATTTAAAAAAATATTCAGATGAAAATGATATGAGCCAAAAATCATATCAAATTGAAAAATATGTAGTAAATCAAAAATATTGGATTGATGGATATATCACCTGTTAGCGTTCATTCTTAAAAAATGGTAACGGCGATATATCGCCGTTACCATATAAACATTTAAAACAATCAACAAAACAAATAATATATTACATGAAAAAACAAATTTTAGTTATGATTTCTATTATGGTTATAATTTGTTCATTTGTTGCTTGCTCAAATAACAACAGTAGCAATAATTCTGCTACTGTTACAAATAAATACGGTGGCATGTATACAAAAAATCAAGAGCCATCAACAAGTGATAAGGATAACACAACAAAAAATCATTCAAATATTACAGAAACTGTTACTCAAAAAGAATCATCTTCCAATATTCAAAACCATTCTTCTAAAAGAGAATCGGATAATATAACTTCATTTGAATCAGAAATTTCTAAAAATAATAATAACACAGAAACATTAGAAGCCACTTCAAAAAACAATGAAACAACTACAAAAAAAGCTCAAAGCACATCAAATACAAAATCCACTACCCAATCATTCACCGATGATAAAGGTTGGGTAAATAAATGGTATTAAAGAGGTTTAAATATGAAAAAAGAATCTTGCTGATGGCTACCTTTGCATTTTTGATGCATAAGTAATATAAAAGCCCGGAATGAAAAAAGTGAATGAAAAAAAGATGATTTTTTAATGAAAATCTGCGGCTTTTGCGATACCATCGCCGTGTTTGATCACGCAAGGCTGGTGGAAAGCGGCACACATACAGCGCTTTTGGCTGCCGACGGCCAATATGCAGCGCTGTGGAACGCGCAGGCAAAGTATTATGTGTAGCCTGCAGCAGCACAACAATGCCGCTCCCGGCGAAAACGAAAAAATGAAGGAAAAAGCAAAAAAAGCAGCGGTTTTATTGATATCCGTCCAAAAATGTGATTTGATATACACAGAGCGCTTTGGTATTGTAAAGACAGCCGGGGCGCGCACAAAACAGCTTCAGATTGCAAAATGACATTTTGCGACAATGTTATGCTTTTGACAGCAGGAGGAGATTTTTATGAATAGAAAGAATATAGGTATAGCTTTTGGCGCGCTTTGTGGTCTGGCAGCTTTAACTGCAACGGCAGCGGAAATATTCTATGATATCTCAATCAACACGAAATCGCCTATCCATATGAGCAAACTCAACAACTTGGTTCAAAAAGCCACGGATACTGCCGGCAATGAAGAGGAAGCAAGTGCAAAATACAGCGGTATGACAGGCACGCCGGAAATTAAAGAATGGTATGCTACACACGGAGAGGATGTGTATATTCTGTCTGATTCGCTGCGCCTGCACGGAAAACGGTTCAAAAATACCGGCACAAAATATGTTCTCGTATGCCACGGCTACACAAGCAAGGCCAAGCATATGGCCGGATTTGTTCATAAATTTTACACGCTTGGTTATAATGTTTTGGCAGTAGATGCAAGAGCCCACGGCGACAGCGAGGGAACAAAAATCGGTATGGGCTGGCCGGAGCGTGTGGATATTATAAAGTGGATAAACCTGATCCTTTCATGGGAGCCGAACGCCCGGATCGTTCTACACGGTGTATCCATGGGGGCGGCAACGGTTTTGATGGCGTCAGGTGAAGATTTACCCGGAAATGTGAAGGCTGTTATTGCAGATTGCGGCTACACGTCGGAATGGGATGAGTTCCAACGGGAGGCGGATGCCCTGCATATTCCGTGGTTCCCCGTGCTCAACGCCACATCGGTGTTGTCAAAGATTCGTGACGGGTATGATTTTAAGCAGGCCAGCGCCCTTGCGCAGGTGAAAAAGAGCCGCATACCAACGCTGTTTATTCACGGCTCGTCGGATGAGCTTGTGCCGTACAGTATGCTGGGCGAATTGTATGCGGCTGCAGCCTGCGAAAAAGAGGAACTTACCGTAGAAGGCGCAGGCCATGCGCTCTCGTCTTCTGTTGCGCCCACGCTGTATTGGCGTACAGTCGAGGATTTTATCGCAAAGTATTTAGATAGGTAAGCTGAATTTATTTGCCATTTATGCGGAAATGTGTAAATATAAACGCCCGGGAGAAGCGGTTCGTTATGGAGGATGCGCCGGCGTTTGGCGCTAGGATCGTCGCCGATTTGACAGGTAAATAGGACTCTACGCAGCGACGCACCAAACGGTGCGTCGCTTTTGCATCCTGTGTGTTAATGCTGTGTTGCAAAAGACGGTCGGGTGTGGCACACTTGTATTAGAATTCTATGCATTTTTGCAAAAAGGGGAGGGTGCCTGTGTACGAGAACAAGCACAGACCAATAACTGATGATGAACGCCGAATGATACTTGAAACCATACCAAAGCACTATGCCGGAACAATGATGCTTACGATGTTATGCTGCGGACTTAGACCGATAGAAATCCGAAGAATGAAGTGGGATTGGGTAGATTTTGAAAACGCAATTCTGACAGTCGGCAAATCCAAAACGGAAGCAGGAACAGGACGAAAGATACCAATTCCGCCTGTACTTTTAGATGCATTAAAGGAACATAAAGCAAAAGGGCTCAACAACGAATATGTATTCGTAAAGTACGAAAAGCACACACGCCTGGATGACAATGCCTTCTATCAAAGCTGGAAAAACTTCGTAAAGGAAATGGACTTAGCAAACGGAGCTCACTTATATCGCAATCAAGTCAAAGGTTCAGTAATCGCACCCGACTTTGAGCCATACCTACTTCGCCACACTTTCTGCACCGATTGTCAGGCAGCCGGAGTGCCAATCAATGTGGCAAAAGAATGGATGGGGCACTCTGACATATCGGTAACCGCAAAAATCTACACACATATGGTAGACGAAGTATTCGAGCAGAACCGAATGAGAATGGCTCAATATACAGTAACCAAATCCCAACAAGTTGAAAGTCCAGCAGCAACGAATTGATGTGTAAAAATGAAAAAGGATAGTCGAGAAATAACTCGGCTATCCTTCAAATTCTTCAACAACATTTATTATATCAAGACCCTTTTGTTTTGCATAATCAACAGTATATGCCGTGCCGCCTTCGTGCTTTGTCAGAAAGCAAATGCAAGTAGAACTACAATCAACAAGGTGTCTGTTCCTCTTTTGCATACATCCGTTATAGTAATGCACAGCAAGGACCTTCACCTTATCGGCTCTCAATTTAATATCATTATACACATCAATATCTTGTTGCTTCCAATATTTCGTTTGATTTTCACATGGCAACACTAAAATAAGTTTAACTTCGGGATGAGTTTCTTTCACCGACAAAACAGCCTGTGCAGCAATGGTATCAAACCCCAAAGCACCGCCTGTGCCGAAGTATTTGAAACCTTTAGAAACAAGCAGGGTAACGAGGCCTTCGTCTGTTCAAAGACCGTGTCGGGCGTATATGGGGCAATGTCACGATGCCCTGTAAAACAACATGTTTGACTGTTATTTTCTGTTTACAAGATTATTCAACCTTCATCATTCTGTAACCAACGCCGATATGCGTTTGGATATATTGGGGAGAATCTGCGTCCTTCTCCAGCTTTTTGCGGAGCGTTGCCATAAAAACACGCAAGGAAGCAATATCGTTATCCCAACTGCTGCCCCAAATGTTCTGGGTAATAAAGGTATGGGTTAAAACCTTGCCGATATTTCTTGAAAGCAGACACAAAAGTTTATATTCAATAGGCGTAAGGTGTAGTTCTTCATCGCCTAAATAGGCACATCCTGCGGCATAATCTATGCGAAGCTCCCCGTTTGTGAAAACGGACGCTTCGGCGGCGGTCTCATTCTGTATCATATTAAGCCGCCTTTGTGTAACCCTGAGCCTTGCCAATAATTCTTCCACCGAAAACGGTTTGGTCAGATAATCATCTGCACCTGCGTCGAGTGCGTCAATTTTATCGGTATCTTCACTTCGTGCGCTTATGACTATAATCGGCATATTCGACCAAGTGCGGATTTTTTTGATTACTTCAACACCGTCAATATCGGGAAGTCCTAAATCTAAGAGGACAATATCAGGATTGTGCGATGACGCTTCCAAAATGGCGGTGGCGCCGTTAGGTGCGGTTAAGTATCTGTAATCGTGTGCTTTAAGGGTTGTCGTAATAAGATTTTTAACCGAATTATCATCTTCAACAACCAATATCAATGATTTATTCATGAATTTCTACCTCCCCGGCAGGTAATGTAACGGTAAACACCGTGCCGTGCGGTGTATTATCCGAAACGGTTATTTTGCCGCCGTGCGCATTTACAATGGAACGGCACAGAGATAATCCCAAGCCTAAGCTGCGGCGGCTGTCGGCTATTTTATTCGCGCCGCTGTAAAACATATCGAATACCCGCGCTTTCATTTCATCCGGTATCCCGTCGCCGTCATCGGCAATGGATATAACGGCTTTATCTCCTTGTTTCCAAGTTTTTATCATAACGTTGGAGCCTTTCGGCGTGTATTTAATGGCGTTGTCCACAATATTTATAATAACCTGCACCATCAGCTTTGCGTCCATTTTAGCGAGCAGATAATCTTCTTTATGCCGGACGGTAATATGATGTTCTACGCTTTTTCTGTTCACATGATGAAGTGCTTCTGTGATGACATCGTCTACTAAATCCTCTGTAATATGAAGATTCAACCGTCCCTCTTCAATTCTTGTTACCGAAAGTAGATTTTCCACCAGATTGATAAGCCACATAGAGTCATCGTAAATATCTGTATAAAGCTGATTCTTTGTCGCTTCATCAAAGGAATTACCGTTTGATATAAGATTGCTTGCGTTTCCCGAAATAGAAGTAAGAGGCGTTCGCAAATCGTGGGAAATAGCCCGCAGAAGATTTGCACGGAGCTGTTCATTCTTAGCGAGAATTGCCGCTTCTTCTTTCTCTCTTGCATTCTTTTCGTTTTCCAGCGACAGAGCACATTCGCCGAGTATAGACAAAAGAATACTCTTTTCAAACGCATCAAGAGGCTCATCACCTATATAAATGCCGACAACGCCGTAAACTCGGCTGTTTACCCTTACGGCAAGGTATAAGCATTTTGCGTTTGAAAGGGTTTGGGTAGTTGCGCCTGCGTGTTTGTTATTCTTTTGCACCCACTCCGCAACTGCCTTTTCTTTTGTGCCTGTTATTTCCTCGTCCGTTTTGTCATCTGAAACGGTAAAAATATGCGGCTCGCTTAAGGTTTCGTTTTCTGATAAATAGAACGCAATATCCTTACCGAGCAGTTTGATAAGTTGATTTGCCGTTGCGGAAACGATTTCGTTTTTGTCCTTTGCTTGTTGCAAGAGCTGATTTGTGTCAAACAGCACCTTTGTTCTGTAAGCCGCCCTTGCAGACTGTTTTGCATGCGCTTTCAACCTTACGGCAAGCGAGCTTGTGAGCAGTGCCGACAAAAACATAATTAAAAAGGTGACAGGATATCCTTGATCGTAAGCCCGAAGAGTGAACTGCGGATCGGTAAAGAAAAAGTTGAATACCAAAACGCTTACAATAGAAGAAATCAGGCTGTAAATCCTATGCCTTGTAACAATCGAGGTCACAAGAACGCCGAGACCGTATACCGTGATAATATTCGCTTCTGCAAACCCTAATTGCCTGAACAGCATTCCTATACAGGTTGCCAAAATCAGAATGACAACGCTTTTCAAAAAATCGGATACCGAAAAGACAGTTTTGCTTTTCCTTCTCGCTTTTTTTGCACGGTATGCGGCGTTTTTACCGTCAGTATCGGGTATGATATGCACATCCAAATTAGGAGCGTTTGCAATCAGCTTCTCTGTAAGAGTGGGTTTAGAAAATATGCTCTTTCGGGTTGCAGAGCTTCTTCCTATCACGATTTTTGAAACCCCCGAAAGCCTTGCAAATTCGGCAATTTGATAGGAAACATCTTCACCGTACACGGTTTCGATTTTAGCGCCGAGCTGTTCCGCAAGACGCATATTGCTCCGCAGTCGCTTTACATCTTCCTCGGACATGGCCTGATAATCAGGGGTTTCCACAAACAGCGCGGTAAAAGCGCCCTTAAAGGCATTCGCCATTCGGGCGGCGGTGCGGATAATTTTAGCATTTGACGGTGATGACGAAAGGCATACAAGAATATGCTCATCGGTGTGATAATCGCTGTGGCTTTTCGTTCTGACGGTTTCAGTAAGCAGGTTCACCCTGTCGGCACAGCGACGCAAGGCGATTTCCCGAAGCGCTGTTAGATTTTCCACGGTAAAGAAATTCTCTGTTGCACGGTCAGCCTGAACCGAATTATAAACATTTCCCGCCTTAAGCCGTTCAATCAATTCCTGCGGCTCAATATCCACAAGCTCGACCTGACCGGCATTATCGAATACCGAATCGGGGATTCGCTCGTGTACCATAATGCCCGTTATAGACGCAACGGTGTCATTAAGACTTTCAATATGCTGAACATTTACCGTGGTATAAACATCTATTTCCGCATTGATCAGTTCTTCAATATCCTGATAACGCTTTGTATGCCGACATACGGGAGCATTGGTATGGGCAAGCTCATCCACAAGGATTAACTGTGGGTGTCTGGCAAGCGCAGCGTCAAGATTAAATTCCGAAAGAGTAATTCCGTTATATTCCGAAACAAGATTCGGAAGACATTCCAATCCATTTACAAGCGCAGAGGTCTGCGGACGGGCGTGCGGCTCAATGTAACCGGCAACGACATCAATACCGCGTCTCTTTGCCACATGTGCGGCTTTCAACATTGCATAGGTTTTGCCTACGCCTGCGGCATATCCGAAAAATATTTTCAAATGCCCGCGATTTAGGCTTTGTTCTTCCTTTTCAATTTGCCTTAAAATCTGTTCCGGGCTTTGCCTTGTTTCGTCCATATAAACACCTCCTGTAAGTCTCATATTTTAAGTGAGCCAAATTAAAAGAATTTTTTCCTTTTGAAGTAAATAAATTCTCCGACTGCAATAATCAGCGCAACAAGTATAATAACCGGGTAACCGTACCGCCATTTAAGCTCAGGCATATAGGCAAAGTTCATTCCATACCAGCCCGTAATTAAAGTAAGAGGCAGGAAAAAGGTGGTGACGATTGTGAGAATGCCCATAATCTTATTTTGCCGTGCATCCTGCTTTGACTGATAAAGCTCACGAAGTTGAAGCATATTTTCACGAAGCAACTGAACATGATTTTGTAATCTCTCGGCACGGTGGGTAAATTTTTCCCAGTCCCCGGTATCGTCTGCAAATAAAGAACACGCGCGGGATTGAAACAACTCTCCGATATCTGTCAGTTGTTCATAGTAAGCATTTAATTCGGACAGCTTTTGCCTGTGTTTTGTAAGCAACGGGAAAAAGTTTGCCGAACCGCCGGAGCCGATATTTTCTTCCATTTTTTCTATTTCTGACTCGATGTGAGAAAGATAGAGAACATCATCCTCTATCATTTGCTCCATAAACTGCAAAAGAAGCTGAGCTGGGCTGTTCAGCTCCTGAAACATACTTATCCGTTTTTCTAACAATAATTTCAAATCGCCTACATCTTCGACAAATAAGAGCGACTGTCCCGTCAAATAAAAGCCGAAAGAAAGCTGTGGTGAACGCTATTCGCTTTTTTGAGGCAGGCGTAAGGTTCCGATGATGCAGTTTTTGAAAACCTCTGCCTTGCAGTAACGAATTGATCCGAGGCAGTGAAGAAGTTCTTTATAATACGGCAGTTGTTCTTTACATTCGTGAAATTCCGCCGTACTCATAACCGTAAAAAACGGCTTTTTATCGCCGCAGTTTTGGGCGGATTGCAGACTTCCGTCTTTTGAATCAATGAAGTATTGCATCATAGTACCTCCTTTCCGCTCTTTATTATATCACAGAATGAAAGTATTTTCTACTTTACATATTCCGCATTGATCGCCGCTTGATTTGACAAAAGCAAATCAGAAAAGCTATTTACAAATGCATTGCTTGAAGCCTTTTTCCATACCACAGAGGTCTGAATTTCTGAAGGATTCAACGGTTCAATCGTACATCCTGCTTTCTCACAGATAATACTGTTTTGCTTTGTAAAAATAATAAGACTGTTGTAGATACCGTCATTTGCAGAAGCGTTGTTTTCTATAAAGCCAAAGTCAATGCGATTTTTGTTTAGCTTATCATATATATCTTCTGTATTTCCAAACAGAAAACGGAGCTGACAATTCGGATTTGTTTTTGAAAACTTTTCAAATAGCGGTATCAGCGAATCCAAGATCATAGGATTATCAAACGCAATAAAAAGGCTGTTTTCTGCGATTTCAGCGTCAATAAAGCGGCGGTTATTTGCTAAAAAAGCGTCAAGCCTTTTCATTATAAAGTAACCGAACACAATGATGGCAGCCACTGCGCACACTAACAATAATTCTTTCATACTTCCTGTCTTCTTTCGGAATTTATATGTGAAAACACTTTTGTATGTTTTTGGTATCACCCAGCACCAAAATAGTGTCACCCGGTATAAAGCTTGTTTCAGGCGCAAAATTTAGATTCATTTTACCGTCGTGTTTAATCGCCATAATATTGATACCGTGCTTTTTACGCACATCTGCTTCAATAACGGTTTTTCCGATCCATTTTTCGGGTACGGCAATTTCAAAAATTGCATGATCGCTGTCCAACTCTATGTAATCGAGGATATGGTCGGCAGTATAGCGGATAGCCGTCCAATCCGCAAGCTGCTTTTCGGGATATACGATTTCATCCGCACCGTTTCGCAGAAGGAATTTTGCGTGTATATCCCGTGCCGCACGGGAAACTACCATTTTTGCACCCAATTCCTTTAAAAGAGATGTTGTTTCAAGCGAGCTTTGGAAATCGTCCCCGATTGCAACGATGCAAACATCAAAATTATTTACGCCCAAAGACTCCAAAAACTCCTCATTTGTTGCGTCGCCTATTTGTGCGTTCATAACAAAGGGCAATACCGCATTTACTCTTTGTTCGTTTTTGTCTACAGCCATAACCTGATGCCGCATCTCGTTAAGCTTCATAGCAATATGCCTGCCAAACCTTCCAAGCCCTATTAATAAAACAGATTTCATATTATTTCTCCTTTAGCCAACCGTTATTTTTTCCTGCGGATATTTTGTTACATTTGTCCCCGTACCTTTCATTGCCGCAAATATCAATGTCAGTCCTCCGACTCTTCCGAAAAACATGAGTATAATCAGAATGAACTGCGAAACAATCCCCAACTGTGAGGTGATGCCGAGGGAAAGTCCCACCGTTCCGATTGCCGACGCTGTTTCAAACAGTGACGGGAGCAATGGAAGATTTTCGATGCGGCTGATGATCATTCCGCCACCTATAAACAGCCCAATATACAGTAAAAAGATAGTTGCCGCACTTTTCACGGTATCGTCGGATATGCGCCGTTTGAAAAAGTGTGTATCTTCCTTTTTACGAAACACGGACAGTGCCGATGAAACCAAAACGGCGATTGTGGTGGTTTTCATACCGCCAGCCGTTGAACCGGGCGAACCGCCAATCAGCATCAACAATATTATCAGCATTTGACCTGTCTCACTGAAGGATGTTAAATCCGTGGTATTAAAGCCGGCTGTTCTCGGCGTAACAGACTGGAAAAGAGAGGCCAAGATTCTTTCTCCCAGTGGAAGGTTCTGATACTCGCAAAAGAAAAAGTAAAGCGCCGGCAGGATAATCAGTATTCCCGTCACGGTAAGGATAACCTTGCTTTGCATTCGGTATTTTCTGAAATGAAGCTTGTTGTTTTTTATATCCTCCCAAGTTAAAAAGCCTATGCCGCCGATAATAATAAGCGCCATAACCGTGAAGTTGAAAAAGGGCTGTGATGAATAAGAGGTTAATGACGAAAATGGCTCTTTAATGCCGATTAAGTCAAAGCCTGCGTTGCAGAATGCCGAAACAGAATGGAACAAGGCGTACCATAAACCCTTCGTAATTCCGAAATCACGAATAAAAGCCGGCAAAAGCATGGCTACTCCAATCAGCTCAATGCACACCGAGGTTTTTAATATAAATTTTGTAAGCCGCACAATGCCGCCGACATGATGTGCAGAAACTGCCTCCTGCATAGTACTTCTCTGCATTAGGCCTATTTTTCGACCTGAAAAAGCCGCAACCGAAACTGCAACCGTGACAATGCCCATACCGCCGATTTGAATTAAAAACAGTATTACGCTCTGCCCGAACATTGACCAGTATGTAGCGGTATCGTGTATAACCAAACCGGTTACACAAACTGCGGAGGTGGCGGTAAACAGTGCGTCTGAACATACAGCGCCTTTACCGTCCCTTGTTGCAACGGGTAGCATTAACAGTATGCTGCCTAAAATTATCACAGACAGAAAGCCTAATATAATAATCTGGAACGATGTAATGTGCTTGTGTTTTGGATTTTGCCGTTTTATCATAACGGATACCTTCGCAATCTTAATATCATATTTATACTGTCTTTATTTTATCTTAATCTACATTAAATCGGCGTAAGCAAGATAAAGACGATATTAAGATTGCATAAAGATAAAGGCGGAAAAGCCGAAACTCTTCCGCCTTAAAACTATTACAAAATTCCGTCCAGCATCAAATTTACTTTAAGAACATTTACTGTTTTTTCTCCGAAGACTCCTAAGAATTTACCGTCGGTGCATTTCTTAATAATCTCCCGTACCTCGTCCTCGGTCATATCGTTTGCTTTTGCGATTCTTGCCACCTGATATTCGGCAGCGGCGTGGGAAATATGGGGGTCAAGTCCGCTGCCCGAGCAGGTCACAAGATCAACTGGGATTGCTGTTTCGTCCATGTAGGGATTGGCCTTACGCAGTTTTTTCACACGCTCTTTCACCAAAGCCTCATATTCTTCGCTTGCCGGGGAAAGGTTGGACGGTGCGGCATACATAAGAGTTTTTCCGTTTTCGTCCTTGTAGGTTGAAACATCAATATTCATAATGCGCCCCCACATATGTCCGTCATCCGTATACTGCTGACCGAGCAGCTCACAACCGTACTTTTTTCCGTCAACCTCAATAATACTCCCGTTTGCTTTGTCAGGGAAAATAAGCTGTGCAAACCCTGTAACGACACCCGTATAAACCACGCCGCAGAGCAATGTGAATATAAGAAAAATTATTGCCGCTCTCGGCAGTACATTTTTTAATGTTTTCATTATAAAACCTCCTTATGCCAATCCAAACAGTACAAGCAGCATATCAATCAACTTAATGAAGATGAAGGGTGCCACCAAACCGCCGAGACCGTAAATTAACAGGTTGCGGGACAAAAGCTTGCCTGCGGGAACCTCACGATATTTCACTCCTTTGAGTGCCAGCGGAATCAGCGCAATAATAATCAGCGCATTGTAGATGATTGCCGATAAAACAGCGCTTTGCGGGGAATGAAGTCCCATAATGTTAAGTGCCGAAAGACCCGGATACAGTCCCATAAACAAGGCGGGAATAATGGCGAAATACTTTGCTATATCGTTCGCTATGGAGAAGGTGGTCAAACTGCCTCTTGTCATCAAAAGCTGTTTACCGATACGGACGATATCAATAAGCTTTGTCGGTGACGAATCAAGATCAACCATATTTCCCGCTTCCTTTGCCGCCTGTGTGCCGGTGTTCATCGCAACCGCCACATCAGCCTGTGCAAGTGCGGGTGCGTCATTCGTGCCGTCGCCCGTCATTGCCACAAGGTGTCCTTTGCTCTGAAAATCGCGTATCATTTGAAGCTTGCCTTCGGGAGTTGCTTCGGCAAGGAAATCATCCACGCCCGCTTCTGCCGCAATGGCGGCGGCGGTCATCGGGTTATCGCCTGTAATCATAATGGTTTTTATACCCATTTTACGAAGATCCGCGAACTTCTCTTTAACGCCCTGCTTGATAATGTCTTTCAGATGAATAACGCCTAAAATCTTATGATTTTTCGCTACAACAAGGGGAGTTCCGCCTTTGTTCGCAATTTCTTTAACAATTCGGTCGCATTCATCCGAATAAATTCCGCCGCTTTCGGTTACATATTTTTCCATGGTATCGGCGGCACCCTTGCGGATTTCGTTGCCGTCATAATCAACGCCGCTCATACGGGTTTTCGCCGTAAAGGGAATAAATGTCATGTTCTTGTCGGAAAGCTCTCTGCCGCGAATATTGAATTTTTCTTTTGCGAGAATAACCACGCTTCTGCCTTCGGGCGTTTCATCGGCAAGCGAGGATAACTGTGCCGCATCGGCAAGTTCTTGTTCACTTACACCGTCTACGGGAATAAATGCGTTCGCCTTGCGGTTACCGAGTGTAATCGTACCTGTTTTGTCAAGCATAAGTATGTCCACATCGCCTGCGGCTTCAATAGCTCTTCCGCTCATAGCAAGTACATTTGCTTGGTTCAGTCTGCTCATTCCCGCAATACCGATAGCGGAAAGCAATGCGCCGATGGTGGTAGGGGCAAGGCAGACAAGCAACGCTACCAAGGTAGTAACAGAGGTGGGGTTATCAATTCCCGCCTGTTTTGCCGAGAATATGGAGTAGGTATAAAGCGATACCGTAACAAGAATAAAGATAATGGAAAGGGCGACAAGAAAAATCTGCAATGCGATTTCGTTTGGCGTCTTTTTACGGGAAGCGCCCTCGACCATGGCAATCATCTTATCAAGGAAGCTTTCGCCCGCTTCGCTTGTTATCCGCACAACGATCCAATCGGAAAGTACGGTAGTACCACCAGTTACTGCGCTTCTATCGCCGCCTGCCTCACGGATAACGGGTGCGGATTCGCCTGTGATAGCGCTTTCGTCTACGGAAGCGGCTCCCTCAATAACCTCACCGTCGCCCGGAATTTGCTCTCCTGCTTTCACAATGACAATGTCGCCTTTTTTAAGCAACGCGGAAGAAACAACGGTTATCTGTTCTTTCTTATCGGCAGAGGGTATCTTGTGTGCCTCCACATCTTTTTTTGAAGCTCTCAGAGCGTCCGCCTGCGCCTTGCCTCTGCCCTCGGCAATCGCTTCGGCAAAATTGGCAAAAATACAGGTAAACCACAGAATAACTGCGATTGCCAATGTATATCCGCTTGAAGCGTCCTTTAGTCCGAATAGGGATACAATCCACAGTCCGCTTGTGAGGATCGCCGAAATATATACCAAAAGCATAACGGGGTTTTGCACCTGTGTTTTGGGATTTAGTTTTACAAATGAATCTTTTATGGCTCTGCAGAGCATCTTTTTATCGGCAAAAGCACTTTTATTATTTGATGCCATAACAGTGCCTCCTTAAATAACATTACTGAAAAATTCAGCGAGCGGTCCTAACGCCAACGCAGGGAAGAAACTGAGTGCGCCTATGATAAGGACGATTAAAATCAGCAGGAATACAAACATACCGTTTGTTGTGGAAAGTGTACCTGCGCTTGTTGCAATCTTCTTTTTGCCGGCAAGACTTCCCGCAATCGCCAGCGTTCCGATGATAGGCAGAAAACGGGCAAACAGCATTACAAGACCGAGCGAAACATTCAAAAATACGGTGTTTGCATTAAAGCCGGCAAAGGCAGAGCCATTATTAGCGCCGCAGGAAGAATAAGTATAGAGTAATTCCGAAAAGCCGTGTGCGCCTCCGTTGTTCAAACTATCCGTAACGCTTGGAACAATAGCCGCTATACCACTTCCCACAAGAATGGCAATCGGCGTTGCAAGGCATACGAGAACAGACCATTTCATTTCATACGGCTCAATTTTCTTACCTAAAAACTCCGGCGTCCTGCCTACCATAAGTCCGGCTATAAATACCGTTAAAATGGCAAAAGCAAGCATACCGTAAAGACCGCAGCCAACGCCGCCGAAGATAACCTCGCCGAGCTGCATCAGGAGCATTGTCACCATACCGCCGAGCGGTGTGTAACTGTCGTGCATGGAGTTTACAGAGCCGTTGGAAGCTGCCGTTGTAAATGCCGCCCAAGTAGAGGATGTTGCAATACCGAATCGGGTTTCCTTGCCTTCCATATTGCCGCCCGCTTGGTCGATCATAGAGATGTTGACGCCATCCTGTGCAAGCTGCGGTGTTGCAGCCTGCTCGCTGACGGCAATCGTGCCGAGTGCCAGCGCAAGGCATATAAACATCGCCATAAAGATTGCAACGCCTTGCTTTTTATTCTTTACTGCCTTTCCAAAGGTGAAACACAGCGCAGCAGGAATAAGCAAAATTGAAAGCATTTCAATCAAATTTGTAAAAGCGTTCGGGTTTTCAAGCGGATGAGCGGAGTTAACGCCCATATAACCGCCGCCGTTTGTACCGGATTGTTTAATGGCGACCTGACTTGCCGCAGGACCCATAGGTACAAACTGTTCGGTAACAATTTCGGCGTCTTCTATTTTTTTGCCGTCAACTGTTACGGTATTTGTATCAAGGTCAATTTCGGCGTTTTCAAGAATTTCGCCGTCTGCGCTTACCGCAATCGGTTCAACGAGCGATACGGTTTCAGCTCCTTTCAGGTTTTGAATCACGCCGCCGCCCACAAGGCAAAGGGAGATGATAAGATTCAGCGGAATCAAAATATGAATTACGATTCTCGTTATATCCACCCAAAAGCTGCCTAAGCCATCGGCTTTCACTTTTATAAATCCCCGTATCAGGGCAAACAGCACGGCAATGCCCGTAGCTGCGGAAACAAAGTTCTGCACAGTAAGTCCGAGTGCTTGGGTCAGATAGCTTAATGTGGACTCGCCGCTGTATGCCTGCCAGTTTGTATTGGTTACAAAACTGGCTGCGGTGTTAAATGACAAATCCCATTTCACCCCCGAAAGCCCCTGCGGATTTCCTGGAAGGACTCCCTGCAAAATCTGAAGCAAAAACAGAAAAATAAGTCCGATACCTGAAAAAATCAAAACGGAAACGGCATATTTTTTCCAGTTCATTTGCTCGTCCTTTTTGACACGCATAACCTTATACACAGCGTTTTCACAGGGCGTTAGAATTTTGGAAAGAAAGGTTTTCTCTCCGTTCATTACTTTCTTGATATAAGCGCCGAGCGGAATCGCCAAAACAATAAGAACGGCAAGATAGAGTATGTATTGTATTACTGCACTCATTTTTGCTCATCCCCTTTCATCAGTATGTAAACATAGTAGATTAGCAGTGCCGCAGCACAAAGACCGATAAATCCGATTATAATATTCATAGTCTTACCTCCTTGTTTGATATTTTAACAGCAAAAAGATTAAATCTGGATTAACAGAATATACAGCGCATTAAAAATATATTAAGACGCTTACAGCCATCCGAAAATCAAAGCAATCGGAAACATAATAATTACGGTTAAGAAAAACACGGCAGCGAGAATACAAATCGGCATACCGATAAATACCGCAAAAAAGGACAGATACGGATGCTTGAATGCGAAACGCTCCGCTCGCGCTTCAATGCGCTTATCAAATTCGTGTATAGCTTTAAATATGGTTGACATATTTAATCCCTCCTTACGCTAACAGAATAGCACAGTAGAAATAAAAACGGGAAAAAGACCTCATTGATTACTGTTAAGAAAAAATAAAGCCCCGGAATTTGTTATGATTGGTTAGTCCTTGCATTTTTGATGGATAAACAATATAAAAGGCAGAAAATAAGAAAGGCACCGTGAAAAATCACGGTGCCAAAAGAATTGATATTCTTTTTAGTGTAAGACTTATGAATTAATCATCACACCAACCATAACAAAACCATTCTAAATCAGCGACATTGTCAATATAGTCTTTGTTGTGCTTTTTAGACTTTGCTATATTTGCCTGATTTGCTTTGTAGGCTTTGTTGTTTGGATTGTGTTGGTTAGCATAATCATCCAACTGCTTTTGTGTATGCGTTTTCGATGATACACCTTTTTTCTTATTTGCCATAGTCTGCTCCTTTCTCCGTAGAACGAAGTGAAAATACACAACATAATAATGCATTAGAATAACCGCTCACCGAGGAACTTTTTTAAGTCCTTTGGGGTAATTAATACGAACAATAAATAATAAACACCATTCAATGCAACTATTACTATCTACGGTTGTCGGAGTAATTATCAAAAAAGTATGTTCACTGATTTCTTGATAATTAACATACTCAATATATCACAAAATTCTAAAAATATCAATATCATAAACACAAGCAAAAATAGAGGAAAATAAATAAAAAAAGAGCTGAATTTTCAGCTCTTTTTTGTGGCAGATTATATCAACCTGTCAAGTCACGGTCGTATTTGCTTCGCAAATCTCCACCTTAAAGACTTGACAGAACGATGTTACGGGTTTAATTGCATTATAAACCCGTAATAAGGATTCGAACCTTAAATGACGGAGTCAGAGGCTCGCAATCTTTTTTAAAAACCGCCTATTTAAGCCATTTTTCAGGCTTTGCGTCTCTCAAAAATCTCTCAGAATTTTATTTTTGCCTATAACCGCAAATTCGTATGAGGAATTGCGAACCTTACAATGAGGTGTATAAAGAAACTCTAAATCCGCATTATCATTTACAGCAGGGTACTGCATCATTTGATGACGAAGAATATAAAAGCTTATTCAATCGGATTTAAGCTGAAAGCCGGTCTCATATATTCTATTGAACTTCTACTTAGACCGTATTGGGCGGCAACGCTTCTTAGTTTACGTAAAAGTTGAGGAGCAATCTCAGTACCTAATGAAGCCGTTTCAATATAGTCATCAGGATTGTATTGCTCCTGCGATGCCTGCATTCGTTCCATTAATCCCATATGAAATGAGTAGACTTCGTCTGTTCCAAAATAGTATGCACCTTGCGGATACAAATTCATGGGAACAGTGTCTCCCTCTACAACCCACCACGCTCCGTCAGTATCAGTTTTTACATTCCAAACTGTCACGTCTAAATCGAGGTCGTCAAATTGCTATTCGGGTTTGGCACTCAAAACCTTGCATTTATGCTGACTTTGCGATTCAACATATTTTGATACATCTTCATATGTCCGTTTTCCCATACGAATATCTATATAATTTATTTTAAATTAACATAATTCTTATATGTTTGGTTGCAATTTAATCTTTAGAATTTATAGGCTCAAAAGGAATTGGCTCTGTGCAGGTGTGCTTTTCGGGGTGGAGCGTATACTCCTCGGCATAAGAACCGGACTCGCCGTATATCGTGAAATGTGAGCCGGAATTTATGGCAGCGCCGATTTTTTTAACACTGCTCGGAATAACAACTTTTGTAAGATTTGGGCAGCCGAAAAATGCAAAATCGCCTATTGCTACAACAGAGTCGGGTATTGTAATTGACTCCACTTTATTGATATTTGAAAAACAGTTGCTGCCAATTTCTTTTACAGGATAATTTTCAATACTGCTTGGAATAAGCACATTTTTCTCATCACCGTCATAGGAGTTAATTGTTACATAAACGTTTTTATTATCATCTGTTAAAATGTAATATATAAAACCGTCGTCTGTCTTTTTTCTCTCGATTTCGGGTTCATCCTCAGTGACCTCGTCTGTGGCTGATGAATCAACATTATTGCCGCTTTTTGCGACTGCGGGTTTGACCAAAAAGGCATTCAAAAAAACACAGCCAACAATCAATATAGCAAAAACGGCTGAAAAAATGAGTGCCGATTTCTTTTTTAATAATTTACTATTCAATTAATCTCCCCTCCGATACTGTTAAAATTGTGTCGCAGAGTTCATCCAAGTCCTCTTTGTGATGCGTGGCAACAATAACTGTAGCACCACGCCGTTTTTCCTCTTTAATGATACTGTAAATAAGCTGAACGCCGTCATTATCAAGCGCATTTGTCGGCTCGTCGAGCAAAATTATATTCTGTTTTTCAAAAATTGCCTGCGCAACATTCAACCTTTGTTTCATGCCGAGAGAAAACTTTTTTACTTTCAAATCCGAATTAAGACCGACACGCTCTAAGCTGTTTCTTATATCTTCGTCACTCGCAATTTTCTTAATGTCTGCAAGCAAACGTAAATTGTCAAAAGCATTGTATTTAGGCAGAAGCTCCATACTTTCTATGACAATACCCGCATTCGGCGGAAATGAAATGTCACGGTGAAGTTTCTCGCCGTCAATTATAATCTCACCGTCGTCGGGAACAATAAGGCCGGCAATAGCTCTCAAAAGCATCGTCTTTCCTGAGCCGTTGTGACCGCAAAGGCCATATACCATACCGTTTTCAAATGTATAATTAATATTATCAAGCACAAGATGTTTTCCCAATGTTTTGCTCACATTTTTTAAAGTAATCATTGTTTTTCCTCCTAAAATATATCTGTTTTTTTGAATTTATATATATTACCGACGATAAGGCATAAACATATTAATAATAAAACAGCAAATGATTTTATATAATATGTTTCGCTTGTTAATGCACCGTTCACTGCGCCAAACATCAGACAAGGAAAGAATAATACTCGTATAATAATACTGTCTGCAAGAAAATATCCTACGCTATATGAAACTAAAGCATAAGCACAGCATATAATTGCCGCCTGCTCCGGTTTTAAAAAGTATTCAAGCATCATCTGGAGCATTTGCATAGTGAAAATACATATTATGTATATCGAAACACAGCGTATCATATTGCCTGCTTGAACAGATTTCAAGCTTGCGCTGAATATAAATGACGTGATAATTTGAAATGCGGTAATAACCAATACCGACAGAAAAATTTTGACGATTTGCTTAATGATTAACTTCGTTTTTGAATATTGCCTTATAATGTAAAGCTTTCCGTAGCCGTGAGTTAAATTATACAGAGTCTCGCTGAAATAAAAGTGCATAAAAAACACCGGAACGAGAAAAACAGCCATTGTAATTATGTCCATAGCGTCTTTGCTTTCCCTATTGATACCGACAGCAAAGGAATATAAATGCAAGCTCTCGTCATTTAAAAAATAAAGTGCTTGGAATATGATTATAATCATTAAAAATAAACCGACTGCTTTATTTCTTTTCATTGTTCAAGATGTCCTTTTTTTGAAATTTAAAATACGAAAAAATTATAATTATTATCGCAAAACTTATCTCTCTGATTATGGCGAAAATAACGGCTGACATATTATTTTCAAAAATCAGATTTTCGATAATATTTGCGTCATTAACCGGCAGCCAACCAAAAAAATTAGACAAATAAAATTCTAAAACGTAAACGGCAAATAAAATATACGGCGCAATTTTTTTATTGGTAAACAATCTTATCAAAAGAAATACCCCGCCGACTCTGACAAAATATAAAAAAATTGTAATAAAATTTAATGAGCAATATTTTATTATGTGAAGTTCGTTTATCAATTCGCCGCCAAAAAGCCGGTAAGAACATATTATGCTGACTGCCTCGTGAAAAAAGGCACAAATAAATGAAAAAGCAATTATATTTAAAACACATTGCGTTATATATTGCATTCGGTTTTTAATTCTGCAAATATAAAATACTTTTTCATCGTAAAGCAGATAATTAATTGCAAAGGCAAACGGCAAAGGGAATACTAAACAGCAAGCCCTTGTTCCATAAAAATTATCTGTAAAAAATTCGGTCAGCTTATCTTTGTTTGAATAGTTGAATAATATGCCTCCATTAAAGTTTACATAACTCCAATTGAAAAAAAACCACAAAAAAATCATAATAAACAAAGCCAATGCCGATACCACAGCAAACTTTGAAGCGGTATGCTTAAATTTTTGCATAATGCACCTCTTTTATCGCCGCACCGATTGTCAATACTACAAAAATTCCGAGAGTTATGACAAATACGGGTATTTTCGTATCTAAGCCATATTCGCAAAACGGTTGTAATGCGAGCATAATGGATTTGTCGGTGTGCGCCGGCAAAAACCATAAAAGAAAGAGTAAAGGATAAACGATTTTTCTGATTTTAATTGCCATTGCAAGTGCCGCTCCGGCAGCGCCTATTGCTCCGGACAATAAGGACGTGGTAAATATGTAAATTATATTTGTTACGGTTGGATGTGTTGCCTCAATATAAAAAAGGCTCGTCTTATCCTCATCAACTAAATTTTCGCTGAATATGCTGTAGGTCGCCGTATTGAAAATTATTTCTGACATAAGCATATTTAAAAGCAATGTAAAAAGTATCAGGAAAAAGGAAATGCAAAATGATTTTGTAATATTTGTTATTACATAATCCTTTTTGCCCCATTTTGAAATAAGGATATTACGGTATTTTGTTGTGCAATCCTCAAAACAATCATCACAACTGATAATAAGCAGATATAATGGAAGAAAGTTGAAAAAGAGCGAATGAAATATAAATGAGGTCGATGTTAAAGAAAGAAATGTTGATGACCACGGCGTCATAGGCGTTGCTCCGTGGTGAATACTAACCAGTTTAGATATTAAATCCATTATCGGCAATAAAAACAGCAGAAATATAAATCCAAGCTTGATTTTATCATTAATAATTCTTTTTAAATAATATGAAACTTTCAAATCATTACGTCCTCCCTTCATAAAAATTTATGTGCCCCTGCACACAACAAAAATCGTATGCAGGGGATATTTTTGCAAGGTAAATTTTATATTGTTATATTGTTCCGCCGGTTTCTTCGTCCCAATAACCTGCTACTGTATAGCTTTTGTTTACATTATTATTGTTTTTGCAGCCTAATGACACTCCTTGCTTTGACGCTTCGGCATAAGCTTTATAATAATGGTTTCCGCTTCCAGCTTTAACAAGATGTTGGTCTGAATATTGTATCCTCCGCGCACCGTTGCTTGCCAAAAAGTAATATGCTTGTGTATTATTTCCCTCGGTGCTGCCGGTCATATTCACTTTCCACGGATTGTTTGTTCTTGTGGTTTCTCTATACCTATTTCCGGTATAGTTCCTTGCTGAGTTTGCTTTCATAGTAAATGAAAATGCAACATTGTCGTTTCCTGCAAGGGCAGTCATTGAAAAGCCTGCTGTAAAGCAACTAAGAATTATCAAAAAAGTCAAAAAGATTTTTGCATGTTTCATAATGTTTGTCCTTTCTTTTGAGCAAGTGCTCTGTAATATTGGTTTGCATTGTGATTTGCTTTCAGTTTAATAACAGTCTAACTAAAACATCAGAATTCACCTCTATTCGTCAAATTTAATACATCTATTTTATATATAAAAAATCTTGTTTTTTCAATACATTTTGATAAATGCAGAAAAATAGAAGATAAATGCAGAAAATAAGCAAAAATAAAAAATGCCCCGGAATTAACCGAGACATTTTAACGGAGTGTCTTATTTTTTTGAAAATACTATATTTGTTTCAAATATTTTTGATTTTTCATCATATTTCCAATCATAAATTGCATCATATTTCTTTATTATATTTTTGATACTTTTTGTACCAAAGCCATGAAATGATTTATTATTTTTAGTTGTATTTAAAATTCCGTCTTTATTTATGGGAGCAAAATCGCAACTGTTTTTTATAAGTAATCCATCATACATAGCGTTTTTAGAAAATAAATATAACTGAACAAATTTGCTGTTGGATTTTTCTGCCGCTTCTATTGCATTATCCAATATGTTATTCATCAAAGTAGACAAATCAACATCATCAATATAAGAAAGATTTGCCGTTTTCACATCAATATCAAATTGAATATTTTTACTCTCGCAAAGTCTTGAATACTTACTGATTATTAAATCTAACATTTTGTTTTTACTTATACCTATACGAGAAAAGTGTTCAATATTCGGGTATAATTTATCAACATAATCTTGAATGGCATTAATATCTTCAAGATTCCTAATTTGTATCAAATGATTTTTTATATCATGCGAAAATAAATGCATTTCTTTATTTGTTTGTTCTAATATTTCGTAATATTTTTTATCTTGTTCCTCTTGATAGCTAATTGTTTTTAGTTCGTAAAGTTCTTTTGTACTTTTTAGAGAATATTCATATATTGCAAACACAAGTATATTAGCAAATAAAAGACCTAAACAAGAAATCGCCCACAAAAAACTAAAAAAATGTGTAAGTTTCATTTGATAGGTTATATACCTGAAACAAAGCAATACCATTATACTAGTTAAAGGCATTACAAAAAGCAACCAAAAAAATTTGTTGGCTTGTTCTGCGCTTTCTTTTTGAGCAAAGGCTTTTAATATTGCCATTATTATTGCAAAATAAATTAATTTACTTGTAATTGCAGAAAAAAGATAAACTGATATGTTGTTCTCCAAAGCATTAAAATCATTGAACAATATTGAACATATCACCATTATAAATATCTCGGATGCCAGCATAACTACCATAAAAATTAAAGAATGAAATATAGCTGTTTTAAATGAAACATTATATAAAGAAAAAAGAAGCAAGGAATAAGTAATGAACATTAAAATAACATTTAAATATGTAATATTGAACTGATATATAGTACATAAAACCAGTGTATTTAAAAGCATTAAAAAAAGCCTAATTTTTGTATTCTTTTTTGGTTCAAATAGTGTGTTTGAATAATTCCAAAACAACATAAACTCAAACAGATACATGAATATATCAATAATTATTTTAGTCATTTTTAATATCCTCATTAATAAAATTTAAAAAATGTTTTTTAAAATCAGCTTGCTTTCTTGTGGCTATTGGAATTTTAATATCACTATACGGAAACGCTAATATTATTTCGTTGCGCTTAAAGTTAGTTATATAATTAAGATTAACAATATAACTGTTGTGTGGAGCTGCAAAACAAGTGGAATTTAAAATAGTACGCAGTTTTTTGATTGGTTCCTTGATTCTGTAATGTGAGTTTTTAGTATAGACATATACACTCTTGAATTTTGCTTCAGCATAGACTATATCCGAACACCTAAGACGTATAATTTGATTATCTTTTGTTGTGAATGTAATAATGCTTTCATTAATTATCGATAATGCTTTATCGAGGGCAGAAAATATGCGTCCTTGTGTTACTGGCTTATCAATATAGCGTGTGACATTAATGTCCATAGCGTCATCTAAATATTGACGATAAGAAGTTACAATTAAAATTACTGTATGCTTATCTTTTGATTGCATATTTTTAGCAATTTCGATTCCGTTTGAATCACCTAATTCTATATCGAGAAAAAGAATATCATAATTAACTTGCGAATTTAATAAGTCCGTTCCATTTTTAAAATCATCAATTATATACTCTATATTATGAATTTTAAAATATTCATTTGCAAATGCCTTTATTGAAAGTCTGTATTCTGTTATATCATCACATATTGCTATTTTCATATTATCATTCCTAAATAAAAAATCGTATAACCATAAATTGATTATACGATAATGGGTATTTAATTGCAAGTGACATTATTTTAGGAAAACATCAACAATACCTGATATTTTAATTTTATCTTCATCTGAACACCTTTTTATTTTTTCGATTATTTCTTTATCTAAATCAGGATATACTCTTCCAGTTGCAATATATTCGATATTTACGTTTAATACAGAACAAATATCCATAAACAACATGAAACTTGGCGCAGATTTACCATTTTCAATATTTGAAAGATGATTATTTGAAATATTTAATTTTGAAGCAAAATCTTTTTGACTTAAATCTAAATTCTTTCGACAAATTGCAATCCTTTTTCCAATTTGCTTTAATTGTTGTTCCATATTGCTTTCCTTCCTTATAAAATATATGCTAACACTTATATTTTATAAATAGAACAAACTAATAGCGAAATAGTTTTGAAATAATTGTAAAATATTAAGGAATACAGAAATAGTTTCGTGGTACTTCATAATTTTGCAATTAGTTGATTATTTGTAATCATTTATCATAATTTGTTGATTTTTATTTAAGGGTTTGATATAAATTAAATATCAAAATAAATACTAATTGATACAAAGGAGGTAGTAATAATGAGAAAAATATTTATTAAAATGGTGGATAAAATGGTTTCCAGCACACTTAAAACAAATGTTAATAGTACAACAAGTCTTGCTATTTTTCAGCCTCAAATGCCAGCTGAACTGAAGGCACTCAGTAAAATTAAATAATGATTGGAAAGTTGGCACGGAAAACAGCAGAAAAATTTGTGGAAAACGACAATATATTTTATGACAAAATTTCAATTTATCAGTATGGATTTTTTGTTTTTTATTCAAATATATTTTTTTTGATTATTACATCAATAATAGGTGCAATATTTAGTGCGTTTTTACAAAGCGTTGTTTTTTTCTTTGCATTTTTTTTAATTAGGCAATTTGCTGGTGGCTATCATGCCAAGACTGAAACAAGATGCGAAATATTATCAACTTTATCAATTTTATGCTGTATAGTGCTTATCAAGCTGTCAAAAATGTATGATATTAGAATTGCATTACTTAGTATATCTTTAGTATTTGCTACTTTAATATTCATTCTTTGTCCGCTTGATACACCGGAAAAGCCTTTAAATGATAAGGAATATAAATATTTTCGCAAAATATCTTGGATAATATTATCGCTGATTATTGTTGCGATAATCGTATCATTTATTTTTAAATTTAATGTTGTATTTGCACCGTGTTGTGCAAGTTTAATACTCGAAGGTGTACTAATTGGCACAGGCAAAATTAAAAAGGTGTACAACGAAAAAAGAGCAAGCTCTCAGGTATAGAGGGCTTGCTCTTACTCGTTGCAAAAGGAAAAAATGTAAATACAGAATGCCTATGAAAATTGAACAAGCTATTTACATATCAAAAGCTAATTTGATGTTTCCGGTTTGTCCGAGATGTCATAAAGCGATAGACCGAGAATATACAAATTACTGCTCCTGCTGTGGTCAAAAGCTTTTATGGCAAGATATAGACGATATTAAAATCACATATAAATAAGCTATACGCCTGATGAATTTTCACAAGGCGTATTTTTTTATTCATTTTTAGTTGTATGTGGTTATGTTACATAGCTAAATATCCATAATTCTTGATTTTTGAAAATTCACAAATCAAAAGTCAAGGAGAATATAGATGAAAAGGATATGTGAAATATACGATGTTTCCAAAGATTATGAAATGCCGATAGGTACTGTTTTAATAATTGTCAGCGATATTGAAAAAGAAAAATTAAAAAACGGCACAAAAGCGTGGGAAGAAATTGAACAAGCCTAATATGAAATGATTGCAAAAGATTATAATATAGTAGTTTATTAATTAAGAAAGAGTGAGCGCTTATATTGCTCACTCTTTTTAAATACAGTTTTTTAAAATATTAATAAAAAGCAAACGCAAAAATAAAAAATACATTGAAATAAAAAGAGGTTTTAGGATTCGAGCCCTCAAATTTTTTGCTCATTTCAATTCGTGTTACGATTTTGATTTGAGCGATGTCTCTCAAAAGTCTCAGTCATAAATGCCCTAAATCGCACTAAAATGACTTTGGAATTTTGAAATTTGCTGTCTCTTAGAATCTCTCAAAAACTCTCACAAGATTTTGAGGCAAAGAAAAAGTGCCCGAATACCGCCGTAAAAAGCAGTATTCGGGCATAAAAAAGCCTCGGAACACGAATGTTCCGAGGTATTGGCAGAGGTATAAGGATTCGAACCTTAAATGACGGAGTCAGAGTCCGGAGTGTTACCGTTACACTATACCTCTATATTATTCAAAGCGGTGGGTGACTAATACATCGCCGTATCGCTTAGTGCTGAATAATATTATCATATTTATATAAAAAAGTCAATAGAAAAATTATTCTTTTTCTTTATTTTTGTATTTTTCAAGGAAGTTATGTTTTACTCCGTCTTTTTTAAAAGCAATTACGGTATCAAGATTTACATTTTCAACGCTTTTAAAAATATTGCTTTCAACCTGCGGATTGATTTTGCTCATTTGCTTAATCATATTTTTGATTTCCTGCCTTTTTGACGCATTGTCGGGATTGCAGGAGGTGCAGGTATCTGTAAACTTGCAGGCGCATTGAATGAAATGCAAATCGTTATAATCTCTCCAACGTTTAATCTCGTTTTCACGGATAAGATACATAGGGCGAATAAGCTCCATACCCTCAAAGTTTGTTGAATGAAGTTTAGGCATCATAGTTTGCACCTGACCGCCGTAGAGCATACCCATTAAAATTGTTTCTATAACATCGTCATAGTGATGGCCGAGGGCAATTTTATTGCAGCCAAGTTCCTTTGCTTTATTGTAAAGATGACCTCTTCTCATTCTTGCACAGAGATAGCAGGGGGATTTTTCAACGTGGAGTACGGATTCAAAAATATTTGACTCAAAAATTGTTATCGGAACATTTAAAAGCTTTGCATTTTTCTCAATGATTTCTCTGTTTTCAGGGCTGTAGCCGGGGTCCATAACAAGGTATACTACCTCAAACGGAAATTTGTTGTGCCTTTTAAGCTCTTGAAAAAGCTTTGCCATAAGCATAGAATCCTTGCCGCCTGAAATGCAAACGGCAATTTTATCACCTTCCTCAACAAGCTGATAATCGTTTATTGCGGCGGTGAATTTGCTCCAAATTCCTTTGTGGAATTTTTTATTTATGCTTCTTTCAACATCTTTGGCTCTGTCGTTGCCGCTCTTAAGATTTGCAAGCATATAGCCGTAGTAGCCCTCTTTTAAATTAGCTGCATTAAAGCCGTGCTTTCTTAAATTTTCTGCGACGGGGTCGCTGATAATTCCGCTTTTGCAGCAGATGATCAGAAGCTTATCTGTTGGGAGAGTATCAAGCCTTTCCTTAAGCTGATTTTGCGGAATGTTAACTGCTCCGTTGATTGTGCCGTAAGTAAATGCTATTTCGTCTCTGATATCAATAACAACATATTCGTCACTTTTTAATTCAAGCATTTCACTTATGCTTATTTCTTCGTATTTTTTCATAATGTTTACCTGAACAATTTATTTTTTGATAAGGTCCTTAATAACCTCGCCTGCGATAATTAATCCGACTGTTGACGGAACAAATGCATTACTGCCGGGCACCTGCCTTCTTGCAGTGCATTTTCTCTCAGTTCCCGGAGGGCAAACGCAATGGTGTTTGCAGCTGTTTTCCGTATCCTCCATCGGATTAATAGGAATTTCTTTTGAATAAACTACCTTGAGCTTGCGAACCTTGCGCTTTTTAAGCTCATATCTCATAACTCTCGCAAGCGGGTCAACGCTTGTTTTGTAAATATCCGATACTTCAAAAGCGGTTGGGTCCATCTTATTTCCTGCACCCATTGAGCAGATGATAGGTGTGTTATGCTCCTTTGCCTGCATAACAAGTGCGATTTTGCCCGATACCGTATCAATTGCATCAACTACATAATCATATTTTGAAAAATCAAACTCGTCTGCCGTTTCGCTTGAATAAAATGTTTGGTGCTTATATACAACACAATCGGGATTGATTGATTTAATTCTTTCCTCTGCAACGTCAACCTTGAATTTTCCTATCGTGTCTGTTGTGGCAATAATCTGCCTGTTAATATTGGTTGGGCAAACCTTATCGTCATCAATAATATCAATAGTGCCAATGCCGCTTCTGACTAACGCTTCAACAGTGTATCCTCCGACACCTCCGATGCCAAAAACTGCCACACGTGAATTTTTAAGCTTTTCCATAGCTTCATTTCCTACCAATAATTCAGTTCTTGAAAAACGGTTTAACATAACTGCACCACCAATAATATTGTTTAATTTATTATTTTATAAGATTATATATTTCTTAACTTACCTTGTCAATAGGCTAAGTTATTAGTCGATTAATATATTAATAAATAATTGCAGATATTGACATTTGTCAGAAAAATGTGTATAACTAAGATGAATCGAGTAATAATATAACAAAAATCGGAGATATTATAATTTATGAGATATGATATAGGAATTGTCGGAACGGGGCCTGCGGGCATTTCTGCCGCAATTACCGCTAAGATAAGAAATAAAAATATTATCCTTTTCGGCAATAAAGATTTAAGCGAAAAAATGGTAAAGGCTCATTCAATAAAAAACTATACCGGCTTGCCAAATGTAACGGGAAACGAACTTGCAAATGATATGAAAAAGCACCTTGAAAGTCTTGATATAGAAATCACGGATAAAAAGGTGAATGCTGTTTATTCTATGGGCAAGTATTTTGCTCTTCAAGTCGGCAAGGAAATGATTGAATGTTCTTCATTGATACTTGCAACAGGCGTTATTCAGTCGAAAACGCTTAAAAATGAGGATGAATTTGTCGGCAGGGGAGTAAGCTACTGTGCAACCTGCGACGCTCATTTTTGCAAGGGTAAGGATGTCGGAGTTATTGCTTACGGCAAGGAAGCCGAGGAGGATGCAAAATTTTTGAGCGAAACGTGCCGAAAGGTCAAATATTTTCCGCTTTATGATTTTGAGCCTAAGGTTTTTGATGGGATAGAAAATATTGAAATAATAAACGATAAGCCGATTGGATTTATCGGTGAAAATAAGGCTGAAAAAATAGCTTGCCAAAACGGTGAGTATGACGCTTTTTCTACTTTTGTAATTAGAGACAGCATCGCCGCCGATAAGCTTGTGCCGGGGCTTAAAACAGACGGGGCACACGTAATTGTTGATTTACAGATGAAAACGAATATTAACGGTCTTTTTGCCTGCGGCGATATTGCCGGCAAACCGTATCAATATATTAAAGCAGCAGGGCAGGGGAATGTTGCGGCACTTTCAGCCGTTTCCTACCTTGCAAATCAAAATAAAGGAGAATAACAAATGATTGAAGAAATTAAAAACAGCGATTTTACAGACGTATTAAACAGCAAGCTTGCGGTTGTTGATTTTTCTGCCGTGTGGTGCGGTCCGTGCCAAATGCTTGCCCCTATTATAGAGGAACTTTCCGACGAAATGGACGGCGAGGTTGATTTCTTTTCGGCAGATGTTGACGAAAACAGGGATTTGGCATATCAATTTGATATTCAAAGCATTCCTGCTATTGTAGTTTTTGCAAACGGAGAAGAGGTTACAAGAACGGTAGGTTTTCAACCAAAGGAAGAACTTAAAGAATTAATTGAAAGTTGTAAATAATTTCGGTTGTGAATAAGTAGGCAAAAAGAAAAGGATTAGATATTCGTAAATTAATACGCTTATCTAATCCTTAGTTTTTATTATTGTGCTTTTTTCTTTCTGCCTGTAAATATTGAAATGCCGAATATTACTGCAAGGAGGAAGGCTGCAAAGATGAACCAACCGACAAGCATTGCCGTTCCCTTTGACTTGAACGTATCGTAATATCCTTTAAGATAAATTATAGTTACTATAACAGGTAAAATGTATTGCATATAAAGTCTTATCCAATGCGGGAATTTGATTCCGTCGCCGTGGTTAGCCTCTTTAATGAAATTCTCAAAGCCCCAGCCGTTCTTTCTTACACAGAACATAACAAATGCAAGGCTTCCGAGAGGCAAAAGGTTAGAGGAAACAAGGAAATCCTCAAGGTCCATAATTGAACTGCCTTCGCCGAGTGGCTGAATGTTTGAAAGAAGATTGAAACCTAAAATAGCCGGCATTGAAAGAGCAGTTATAAGTACAAAATTAACCGCAACAGATTTTTTTCTGCTCCAAGAGCACATATCCATAAACATTGCAATAATGTTTTCGAATACTGCAATGATAGTCGAAAGAGCCGCAAATGACATAAAGATGAAGAAAAGCGTTCCCCAAATTCTGCCGCCTTTCATACTGTTAAATAAATTCGGAAGAGTAATGAAAAGAAGCGAAGGACCTGAGTCGGGTTGAACACCGAATGCAAAGCAAGCAGGAATAATGATAAAGCCTGCCATTAGCGCAACAAATGTGTCAAGCAAAACGATATTAACTGCCTCTCCTGTAATCCTTTTCTTTTTATCAAGATAACTGCCGAAAATTTCCATAGCGCCGATACCGAGACTTAATGTGAAGAATGCCTGGCTCATTGCGGCAAATACTGCGTTGCCGATACCTACTTGCTTGACAGATTTGAAATCGGGCACAAGGTAAAATTTAATTCCCTCGCTTGCATTTGGCAGGAAAACGGAATTGACTGCAAGTGCAATCATAAGTACAAGAAGCAAAATCATCATTACCTTTGTTACTTTTTCAACACCTTTTTGAACGCCGAAAGCACAAGCACCGAAAGAAATGACGATTGCGATTATTGCCCAAAGCGCCATGGTCTGCGGGGTGGAAAGCATATTGCTAAATGCGCCCGAAACGGCAGTATTGTCAAGCCCGGCAAGTTTGCCTGTCGCTTCCATATATGCGTAGTAAAGCATCCAGCCGCCTACCATTGTGTAAAACATCATAAGAAGGTAGCTGCCCAAAATGCTTATCCATTTTAAGTGATGCCACTTTGTTCCTTTAGGTTCAAGCTTTTCAAAAGCTTTGCCCATACCCATTTGGCTTCCACGACCTACGGTAAATTCGCATACCATAATCGGAAGACCGAGTATAACTAAAAATGCAAGATACATTAATATAAATGCCGCACCGCCGTACATTCCCGTAATGTAAGGGAATTTCCAAACGTTGCCGATGCCTATTGCGCATCCTGCCGAAACCAATATAAATCCAAGTCGTGAGCCGAATTGTTCTCTTGTTGCCATATATTTTTCCTTTCTTATAGCAAGTGTGTTTTTAAATTTTATCATATTAATTTATTAATATCAATACACCGCTTTCAAGCGTTAAAGTAAAGAAGAAACCGTAAATAGAAAATTATACAAAACAATGTCTAATTGTGAATTAATTATTAATATTAGCACTCTCGACTTGACAGTGCTAATTTATGGTGCTATAGTGTAGACAGAACGAAAGGAAAGAAAGTTAAGAGAAGAAAAAAGGCGAAAGCCTTAAAAACTCCGCTTTGTTTTCTCATCCCCGAGTTCATAGAAAACAGGTAGTCACATATAGTTAAATGTATGGTGTTTTTTATGAAAGGAGCGATGACTTATGTTGATGCCTAGCGTATTTGGTAAAGATTTGTTCGATGACTTTTTTGATTTTCCGTTTTATGATAATAATGAAATGGATAAGCTTGAAAAGAAACTCTATGGTCATAGGAGTAAGAACCTTATGAAAACAGATGTCCAGGAATCCGACGACAGTTACATTATGGAAATGGATTTGCCGGGATTTTCTAAGGACGAGGTTAAGGTTTCTCTTAAAGACGGTTATTTGACTGTTAAGGCAGCCAAAGGACTTGACGAGGAGAGCGAAAAGAAAAATACAAAATACATTCGTAAGGAACGTTATGCCGGCGAGTGTGAGAGAAGCTTCTATGTTGGCGACGTTAAGGAAAGCGATATCAAGGGCGAGTTTAAGCATGGTATTTTGACCTTGACAATTCCTAAAGTTCAGCCTCAAAAAGAAGTTGATACTACAAAATATATTGAAATCGAGTAATATTTAATTACTCGTGTTCCCCTTTAAGTTACAAGGCGGCGGGTGCTTATGCGCCCGCCGCCAATTGCATTATTATACTTATTACAAAAGCACTAAGCCATTGATGACTTAGTGCTTTTGTTTTTACTGAACTGATTTTTTGAAAACTTTTTTATCTAATTTTCTGCCGACTATTACGTAATAGAGAATTGTTCCGAGAACAAGCATAACTCCAAGCTCACCCAAAGCAACTAAACCGCCCTGCGTTAAAAAGCTTGCAAAATGGAATTTGCCCTCAATGAAGAACACTTCAATTTCCCAGCCGATAACAATTCCGTTGAAAACAGCAGGCATAAGAAGAGATAAAAGCGGATAATTTCCGATTTTTACATTTCTTAAAAGGTAGATTGCCGTTGTTGCGCCGAGTGTTGCAAGCGAACCGAATATCATATCAAGCGGTAAGCCTGAGCCGATATTGTAAATATTTGAAAGCACACATCCAAGCGTAAGCCCCGGTATAGCCGCAGGGGTGAAAAGCGCTAAGACGTTGAGTGCCTCGCTTACTCGAAATTGCACGGCGGCAGATGTTGTGCCGGGCAATAAAAAGTTTTGCGCATAGGTGAGCGCTGCATAGAGTGCTGCAATGATTGCTGTTTGAACTACGAATAATACTTTCTTGTTCATATTCTTTTGTCTCCTTAGTTTTGTTTTTAGAAGCACCGCAATTGCGATACTAGTCAGGATTTTGCGAACTGACAGAAAGTATTATATTCTATTTGCATTTAAAAATCAAGAGAAAATTATATATGCTCCTTAATAAGCATTATATCGCCATTAGGGGTGATATCGATTACACCGTAGTCGCCGTTCATACCGACAGAGCCGGGATTCATAATATACAAGCCGTCAAGGTATTCGGTATATTGATTATGAGTGTGACCGAAAAGGACGATATCGGCATTTCTTCTTTTGGCCTCGGCAATTATGTTTTCATATCCGAATTTAACATTATATGGGTGGCCGTGAGAAAAGAAAATTCTTTTGCCGGCAAATTCAATTTCCATTTTATCGGGATAATTTGAATACCAATCGCAGTTGCCGCAAACACGCTCGTATTTAATATGAGGATATGCATCAATAACTGCATCAAAATCGTCCTCGCCGTCGCCGAGAAAAATATATAAATCCGCATTGTCAAGATGCCTTTCGACAGCCGCAAAAAGCCTGCCGACATTCTTGTGCGAGTCAGATAAAACAACAATTCTCATTCATAAATCACCGTGACCTTTCATAGATTATATTAAGTTAATTATATATCAAAGGGGATTTTATTTCAATGAAAAAGGAAAATATGAACGAGTTAAATAAAAAGGTTGGTTTTGACGTGAGCAAAATGAAGGAAGCGGCAGACAACGGCAAACTTGACGAATTTGTAAACAAGAATCTTTCCGAAAAGGCAACGAAGCAGTTAAAAGACGTTTTATCCAATAAAGAGGCTTGCGAAAAACTGCTCAATTCACCGCAGGCTAAGGAACTTATGAAAAAGCTGAAAGAGGGAAAATGATTTGGATAACACACCTAATATCAATGATATTATCTCGAATTTAACGCCTGATGATATCAATATGTTAAAGGGCGTGGCCTCGTCTATTTTAGGCGAGGGTGCGCCTGAAAATACGCAAAGTACCACGCAAAATTTTAATAACAACCAAAATAACAATCAAAATGCACTTCAATCGCTTAATTCTCTCGGACTTGACAGTCTTGATTTTAATATGATTATGAAAGCAAAATCAATATTTGATAAAATGAACAATACGCCTAATAAAAACGTTGATTTGATTATGGCGCTAAAGCCGCATCTGCGCCCGGAAACGCAAAACAAAGCAGACCAGGCGATGAAAATAATTAAGCTTTTTGAGGTGTTGCCGCTTTTAAGGGAGCTGTTTTAATTGGCTTATTTCAGCGAAAATGATATAAATGAGGCTAAAAAGCGTGTAAACGATATGCAAAAAAGAGCAAAAAGCCTGACAAACGACAATGATAAAGAACATAAAAAAACCGATGATGAAAAAAGTGAGGCGCTAAATGAAGAAAACAAAGAGGAAAAGGACGATTCTTCTTTGATAATTTTGGCTCTTATTATGCTTCTTTCCCACGAGGGTGCGGATAATATGCTGATTTTGGCACTTCTTTATCTTCTTTTTTAATAATTATTAACTAATAATATATGGAAATTATGGCAATAATATGTTATATTATAATTTAGTGAAAAATATTATCGTATTTTTTCGGAGGATAAATAAGTGGAATTTATTAAAAAAGATATATCCGACGGGATTGAGGTTGTAGGCGTTCCCGTCAATAGATTTAAAACCAATTTGATTACCGTCAGCATTGCACTTAAGCTTGAAAAGGATAAGGTGAGCGCTAATTCGGTGATGCTTGGTCTTTTGGCAAGGAGAGGCAAAAAATATCCCAATATGCTCTCTTTAAACAGAAAACTTGCTTCTCTTTACGGCGCAACGCTTAACGATACCGTTTCAAAAATCGGTGAATGTCAGGTTTTGTCGCTCAGCGCAACATGCCTTAACGATAAGTTTTCTCTTGACGGGGAAAGCATTGCTTTTGAATGTGTTAAGCTTCTTTCATCCCTTATTTTTGAACCTAAACTTGATGAAAACGGCAACTTTTTTGATGAGGATATTGAAGCTGAAAAGAGAATTCTTATTGAAAAAATTAATTCTGAGGAAAACGAAAAACGAATTTATGTTTTGAGGAAAACCGAGGAAAAAATGTTTTCAGACGAGCCTTATTCTATTAACAAATACGGATATGTTAAAGATGTTGAAACGCTTTCAAGCAACGATATCAAAACCGCTTGGGTTAATGCTCTTTCAAAGGCAAAAATTCTCATAACCGTAGTTGGCAACACGGATATTGATAAGGTATATAATCATCTTTTGGGCGAATTTAAAAATATTAACAGAAATTATATTCATTTGCCAAATCCCGTATTTGTCGGCAAGAGCGAAAAGGTGAATAATTATATTGAAAGAATCGACGTTAAGCAAGGTAAACTTGTTTTGGGCTTTAGGGCAGACGTTAAGCCAAAGGATGACCTTGCAAAGGCAATGCGAAGCTTTACCGATATTTTCGGCGGCGGTCCTTATTCTAAACTTTTTGCAAATGTCAGGGAAAAAATGAGCCTTTGCTATTATTGTTCTGCTCGCTACACAAGGCTTAAAAGCTGTATTTTAGTTCAATGCGGTTGCCTTGAAGAAAATATGGACAAGGCTGTTAATGAAATTTTGCACCAGCTTGACGTTATCAAAAGCGGCGATTATGAGGAGGAATTTAATTCCTCAAGAATGGCGCTTGTTGACGCAGTCGGCGCTGTTTGCGATATGCCGGAAACTATTGAAAGCTGGTATATTCAGCAAATTTGTGACGAAAGATATAAAACGCCGCAGGAGGTTTGCGACGATATTAACAATGTGAAATACGACGAGATTAAAGAGTGCGCAAATCTTGTTTCGCTTGATACTGTATATAAGCTTGTTGGTCAGGAGGAAGAGTAATGGTAGAAAAAGTATCCAAATCGCTTGATGAAAAATATTACGAAATTGACCACAAATCAGGCTTGAAAATATATGTAATGCCAAAGGAAAATTACAATTCCGCCTATGCGATTTTCGGCACTGATTACGGCTCAATTGATACTAAATTTAAACGTTCCGATAAGGACGAATGGACTGTTGTGCCGGAGGGTATTGCTCATTTTCTTGAGCATAAGCTGTTTGAAAGTGAGGACCTTGATGCCTTTGCACGCTATGCAAAAACAGGTGCTTCGGCTAATGCGTATACTTCGTTTGACAAAACGTGCTATCTTTTCCAATGCAGTGATAATTTTGAAGCGTCACTTGAAATCTTGCTTGATTTTGTCACCCACCCTTATTTCACAAAAGAAACCGTTGAAAAAGAACAGGGTATAATAGGGCAAGAGATTACTATGTATTATGACGTTGCCTCTTGGATGAGCACTTTTAATCTTCTTCGCTTGCTTTATCATAAGCACCCGGTAAGAATTGATATTGCCGGAACGGTTGATTCTATAGCGCAGATTACGGACAAGCTTCTTTATGACTGCTATGACACTTTCTATAATCTTCATAATATGGCTCTTGCAGTTGTCGGTAACGTTACGCCTGGGCAGGTGTTGTCCGTTTGTGACAAGATGTTAAAGCCGGCACCTGAGCTTTCTATTGAGCGTTCTTTTGAAAAAGAAGAAAGGGATGTTGTCGGCGATTATACGGAATATAATCTTGCAATGAGTATTCCTGTATTTTCATTCGGATATAAAGAAGCGTGCGAAAAGCCTAAGCAGGATTTAAAAACTATCGTTGAAACTACTGTTTTGCTCGAAATTCTTGCCGGTAATACTTCGAATTTGTATAATTCGTTGTTTGAACAAAGTCTTATTAATGAAAGCTTTTCTAAGGAATATTTTATCGGCTACGGCTACGAGTCAATCATTTTCGATGGCGAAAGCGAAAATCCCAAAGAGGTTGCAAAGCAGATAAAAAAAGAGGTCGAAAGGCTTAAAAATGACGGCATAACAGACGATGAATTTGAATCGGCAAGGCGTTCGCTTTACGGCAAGGAAATTATGTCATATAATGATATTGATACCCTTGCAAACGGTCTTGTTGCGGCTCATTTCGGCGAATATGATATGCTTGATATTGTTGAAATTTACAAAAATATAACTAAAGCCGATGTTTTATCTCGCTTGGCACAGGTTATGGACGAAAAATACAGCGCATTAAGTGTTGTTAAGCAATGTGAGGAATAAATATGAGCGATTATACAAGAGTTTATTTTGAAGGGCTTGGAATTGATTTTGATGTTCCGAGTGTAGCTTTTACAATCGGAAGCTACAGTATTCATTGGTACGGCATAATCATTGCTTTCGGTTTTGCACTTGCCGTTCTTTACGGCGGCAGAATGGCTTATAAATGGAAGATGAGCCTTGACGGAATGACCGACGTTTTGATGTGGGGCACTATTTTGGGTATCGTTTTCGCAAGAGCGTATTATGTCATTTTTGAATGGTCTTATTATAAAGAGCATCTTTCCGAAATTCCTCAAATTTGGAACGGCGGCATAGCAATATACGGCGGTATTATAGGTGCGTTTATAGGCGCAATTATCGGTTGTAAAATCGGCAAGATTGATTTTAGAAATTTGCTTGATTTGGGCGGTCTTGGGCTTCTTATAGGTCAGGGTATCGGCAGATGGGGCAATTTCTTTAATCAAGAGGCATTCGGTACAAATACTGCTACTGCCCCTTTTAGAATGTGGAGTTTAAAAATTCACGATACTCTTGCCGCAAGCGCAGATACTTTGGCGGCAAAGGGAATGGATGTTGACCCAAACGTGCCAGTTCACCCAACCTTTCTTTATGAAAGTGTTTGGTGCATTTTAGGATTTTTTATACTTAACTATATTGTGCATAAAAGAAGAAAATACAAGGGCGAGGTTTTCCTTCTTTACGGCATTTGGTACGGGCTTGAAAGAATGGTGGTTGAGGGACTTCGGACCGATTCGCTTTATATCGCAAATACCACTATTCGTGTAAGTCAACTTTTGTCGGCAATTATAGTCGTAGCATTTCTTGTTATGCATATAATCAATATGGTTAAGCTTAAAAAGGGCACGTTGCCGCAAAGATTAAGTCTTGCTACTGCTCCTGCCACGGCAAACGTAGAGAACGCAGAGAGCGTTGAAAAAATAAAAGATAATAATGATGAAAGAGAGAATGAAGATGTCACAAATAATTGACGGTAAGCTTGTTTCAAAGCAGGTTAGGCAAAGAGTTAAAGAGGAAACCGAAAAGCTTAAGGCAAAGGGGATTACTCCCGGTCTTGCGGTTATCATTGTAGGCGACGACCCTGCTTCACAGGTTTATGTAAAAAATAAGGAAAAGGCTTGCGATGAGGTCGGATTTTACAGTGAAAAATATGCACTCTCTGAAAATACAACTCAAGAAGAATTAAATAATCTTGTAAAAGAACTTAACAATAAAAAGGAAATCAGCGGCATTTTGTGCCAACTTCCGCTTCCGAAGCATCTTGATGATAAAGAGGTTATCAATCTTATTGACCCTATTAAGGATGTTGACGCATTTCATCCCGTAAACGTCGGTGCAATTATGATAGGGGATTATAATTTCCTCCCTTGTACTCCTGCAGGCGTTATGGAACTTATTCATTCAACAGGTGTTGACGTAACGGGCAAAAAAGCTGTTGTCATCGGCAGAAGCAATATTGTGGGCAAGCCTATGGCAATGCTCCTTCTCCACGAAAATGCAACTGTTGAAATTACTCATTCAAAAACTGTTGACCTTAAAGAAGTTACCAAAAGTGCAGATATCCTTGTTGCCGCTATCGGTAAACCGAAATTTGTAACTGCCGATATGGTTAAAGACGGCGCAGTTGTAATTGACGTCGGAATGAATAGGGACGAAAACGGCAAGCTTTGCGGCGATGTCGATTTTGAAAGTGTTAAGGACAAATGTTCGTTTATCACCCCGGTACCGGGCGGTGTAGGCCCTATGACAATTTCAATGCTTATGCAAAATACATTAACTGCCGCTAAAATTCAAAACGGCTTGGAAAAATAATAAAAGAGGTTTAACCTATGGCACTTGAGGAACAGGTAGTAAAAAAACTTATTGAAAAAAATTTTCATATTTCTTTCGCAGAGTCTTGCACTGGGGGTATGTGTTGTGGTACAATAGTAAACGTTGCAAATGCATCAAAGGTGCTTGACGTTTCTTTTGTGACTTATGCAAACGAGGCTAAGATTGAGTTCCTCGGTGTCAAGGCTGATACCATTCTTTCTAACGGAGTGGTCAGCGAAGAGGTCGCTTATGAAATGGCGCAGGGCGTTGCCAATGTTGCTAAAAGCGAGGTTGGCGTAGGTGTAACGGGTGTTGCAGGCCCCGGCGGCGGTACTGCTAAAAAGCCTGTCGGTATGGTTTGCTTCGGCTTTTATGTAAACGGCAAAACGGCGACTTATACTTGTCATTTTGGCGAAATCGGGCGCAATCAAGTCCGCAAATCAAGCGTGGAGTTTGTTATGTCAAAGCTTCTTGAATTGCTTGATGATTAATTTAATACTTTGCTGATATGGCTCAGTTGGTAGAGCAGATCATTCGTAAACGGAAGGCTGTTTGTCGATTTAGGCTCAAAGCAAGTGGAAAATTGAATAAATGCTGATATGGCTCAGTTGGTAGAGCAGCGCATTCGTAAACGGAAGGCTGTTCGCCGATTTAGGCTCAAAGCAAACGAAAAATTGAATAAATGCTGATATGGCTCAGTTGGTAGAGCAGCGCATTCGTAATGCGCAGGTCGTCGGTTCGAGTCCGACTATCAGCTCCAAAACCTGCGTAAACACGGCGTTTTCGCAGGTTTTTTCTTTTTCTGAAATGCATTTCAAAATTCAATTTGCAATAAAAAATCTCACTCTTTTTTTCGGAGTGAGATTTTGCTCGTTTATTCGATTTTTCGCTCAAGACCATCTATTGACCATTTATGATTTTATTATTATGTCAAGATAGTTTGTTTATTAGTCTAATTGTTGAATGTGTTATAATCTGGTTGTATAATAAGATTAGCTATTTATTTTAAAACTTTAGTTGGTGATTTTTAGTGAATACAATTGATGCGATAAAAGAAGTTTTGGAAGCAAAAATACCATTTGATACATATGATAAACTTTCGATATATTTAAAAGATGTAAAATTTATGTTTTTTGATATTATTAATCCTTATGTAGATAATATTTTAATTTCGATAAATAATCCGCATTTTTATATAGATGGATTATGTGATTATAGTAATATAATATTTTTAGATAGGTTCTGTTGCAAAAGTGGAGCTTCAAAAATTCGTGTTTCTAATCGACTGAATTTTGATGTCAATTTATCAACACATATTAAAAATTTGTTTTTCAATAAAAAGTGTGATGCGTCTTTATATGACTTAATACATGATATAAAGAAAAATAAAATGCAAATTAGTATTGGTCCAACAATATTTGAAAATAGTTATAACCAATCTGGTATGAATAGTATTAAAAAATCATATGAGACATTATTGGCTTTTTCAATGTTGGACAGAAATAGTTATGATAGTATAAAAAATGGTAATTTTGATTCTAATCCAATTTCACAAGATTATGTATTTGCAGATAATATTTGGGGTGTTATGCGAAAATCTAAAAACGAAAATAATGATTTGGAAAAGCATAAAATACTTTTTTGCTTGCTTTCTAAAATGTATTTATTGAAATGGGATAATACCTCCAGAAATAAGGAAATTGAATTATTGAATTTTGCACTTGATGATTTAAATGTTTATTGTGAGAATGAATTGTTTTTTTGTATGAAGTATTTAGAAAATGATAAAAATATAAAACCTTTTTTTGATAAAGTACAACCTAATTCTAAAAATACAATTAAAAAAATAGAAAACATTGCATGGGATTTTTTGCATATTAGATTGATGGAAAACTCTCTTGCTGTTCAATTAAATGAAAATAATGTTTATTATTTGTATTATTTTGCTACTGCCGATAAAGCATTACATAATATCATAAAGTATAATCCGATAAACAGAATTGCTTTATATGATTCAAAAGTATATCCAGTAAGAAAACATAATATAAGTGAAATTATAGGATTAGATTTATATAATAGTTTACATAATAGAAACAGGACACCATATTTAGTGAGTAAATTAAATAAATTATACATTGAACTAAAAAATGAAATCAATAAAAATTTCAATTAAATATTGTTTTGATCTAATTAATTAAAAGCACCTCGCTTAAAAATTTAATTTTCAAAGCGAGGTGCTTGATTTTTGGCAGTTGCTAATTAAGCTGGGAATTTTACAATCTTGCTATCTTTAACGCTTGAGTCTAACAATGTTCCCATCGTATCAGCAACTGACTGTTGCATATTGTCAGTTACATGCATGTAGGTATTCATTGTAAATCCTGCGTCTGTATGACCTAACATGTGCGATACGGTTTTAATGTCCATTCCTTGTTCAAGGGACAAGGTTGCAAAGCTGTGTCGTAAATCGTGGAAGCGTATTCTCGGCACACCTGCCCTGTCCTGTATTCTGTGTAATCTTCGTGTGACTGCTGAAGTATCTCTTATCTCTCCTGTTACAGATGACGGGAATATGTATTTTGATTTCGGTATTTGATTTGCTTTTAACTCACTTAATAACCGAATACACTCATCACATAATTTTATCGTTCTGATAGAGCTTTTTGTTTTCGGTGTGTTGATTTTTACCTCACCTTTGATTTTTTGTACCGCTTTATTTACTGTTATCGTTTTGTTTTCCAGGCTTAAATCATTCCATTCCAACGCACAGATTTCACCTAATCTCATTCCTGTTGTCAGTTCAAGATAGTAAAATTCATAACAACCCGAACGCTTGGTTTCTTCAAGAAATGCTGTTAATTCTTCTTTCTTCAGCGTTTTCATTTCAGGCTTTGTGCAGTTCGGCAACTTCACTTTTGATATGGGATTTTTTGGAATTAAATCTTCATCTACCGCTTTTTGAAGGCAAGAACTTAGTGTTCTCTCTATCCCTTTTACAGAATAATATGCCAATCCGTTACCGTGTTTTTCTCTGCCTCGTTGCCTGCCGTCACTAAATAATCCTACCAAGAATTGCTGACAATTTACGGTAGACAGCTCGCTTAATTTCATATCACCCAACGCAGGTAAGATATTGGTTTTAAATCTTTGCTCGTAACCGTTTACGGTATAGTCCTTGATAACATTTTTGCAAAATGTGTTTATCCATATTTCGTACCATTCATTAAGCGTGGGATCAGAATTGGTCAAGTAAGTATGAGAAGATAATACAGATTGTTCTTTCAGATATTCTTCTTTGGCTTTGTTCAGCTTTTCTTGACATTCGGATTTGGTTTTTGCGGTAACGCTTTTTCGTTTTGTCTTGCCGTTTTCATCTTTACCGATGTTAAACCAACCTTCCCATCTTCCGTCTTTTCTTTTGCGAAGTGTTCCTTCGCCTTTTGTTCTTTGTGCCATTCTATAGCCTCCTTTCTGCTTTTGGCAACTCAAACATTACCACAAGCCTTTTTCAATAGCCAGATAATTATCTTTTAGATTTTTCATCAATCCATTCCTTAAGTTGTTCTTTTGGAATGGATTTTCTTCTGCCCAACTGAACAACAGGGAACGATTTATCTTTTTCAATTAGCTTATACAAACTGACATTGGATATGCCAAGCACCTCTGCAGCTTGATTGACTGATAGCATTACGGGCATTTCATCAAAGTTTTTATACACTTTATCACCTCCGTTTCTTTGCTCACAGGCTTGCACAAATCGCCTGTAAGGCGTTTTTAGTTTTAGTCCGATGAGTTACTCTGGTTCGCTTGAACTCGTCCTCGTTTCGCTCACAGCGTTGTCAAAATAGTTTGATTTTTAATCATCATACCGCAACGCTCAAGTGAATACGCAAAAGCCTTGATTTTCTGCGAAAAAAGCCCCTTACTGCATACGGATTTGAAATCATACGCAAAAGTATTACGAATCGAAAAGCCGACAGGCCTTGCCGGACGGCGTTTTCGGGCATTTCAATGTCTGAAAATCATACCCCTTTATCCTGCTTTAAAATCGACGGCTTGAAATTCGCTTCAAAACCCACTCAAAAGAGCCGAGATTTCATCCAAAACCGCATCAAAAATCAATTCAAAAAACGCAAAAGAAAAACCGCTATTTTTTCAATTTTAGGCTTTTAGATTATTTGTCATGAGTTCGTACAGTGGGGTACACTATATATGATGAACTGTGTAGATATTACTTTGCTGTGCGTTTTCAAAAAATCTTTGAGTGATATCTATGTAACCTTTTTCTTCGAGTGACTTGAGCGTGTTTCTGCAAGTGGTCGGACACATATTACACTTCTTCGCCATCTTCGGAACAGACCAAAAACTTACACCTTTGATGTCGCCAACCGAAACAAGATAACAGTAAATCATAAATTCGTGCGGCGAAAAGTTTTCATCAAAGATTTTGTTCGGCATATAGTAAACCTTGCCGTCGGTTTTGTAATTTTTGTTTGCTTGCATTTTTTTACCTCCTTCCAAATTATTCGAGAGAATATTTTTATAAAGTGAAAACCAAAAAGAAAACACCATTCAAAAAAACTCCCTCCACTATACAGAGAAAAATTCCCATTTTGTTCGGGTGTTTTGCAAAATTCTTTACACCTTATTTACATTTGATTTCAGCATAACAAAAAATACCCCTCTATAATACGGAGAAAAATTCAAGTTTTGTTGATGTGTTTTTAGAAAAAATTTATAAAAAATAGCCTGCATTTTTTCAATGCAGGCAATAAAAAATGGCTTGATTAAATTTAAAAAAAGAATTTCGCATGCTTTGGTTCTTAAAGAGCAAACCGAAAGATTTTAAATAAAAAGTATTTTATTAGAAATGATATTTATAGAGCAACAAAGATTATAAAAGATTGACTTCACCTTTTATTAGACTAACACAAATCATAACTTTATATATGATTAAAGGGACATTCATTTACTATATCTGTTTCTTGACTATTATAAAACGAATTTGATTCATCATATATGTTTTGTCCATCTGTTGTCAATATTTTATATGAACCTTCAAGGAAAACAGTATTACCAAAATGGTCTATTGAATAAAAATCATTTTCTTCAAAAGTGAATATAAATTCTTTTGTATCACCCTTTGGAATAAATTCTCTCTTGCACTTGATTAACGATTTAGTCGGAAGTTCGTAATTTGTTTTGGGATAGGTAATGTAAATCTGAACTACCTCATCACAATCAAATTCACCGGAGTTTTTTATTAAGCAAGATAATTGCTTTTCTTTTGAATTGTAATCAATTTTTAACAAATCGAACTTTGTATAAGTCTTTCCGTAGCCGAAAGGATACTGTACATCACCCTTAAAATATCTGTATGTTCTGTTTTGCATGGAATAATCGCAAAAATCAGGTAAATCATCAACCGAGTTGTAAAATGTAATCGGTAATTTACCGCTTGGAGAACATTTGCCGAAAAGTATGTTAGCAATAGACTGTCCGCCTTGTGCTCCCGGATACCAGCATTGCAAGATAGCGTTTACTCTGTTTTTATATTTCCTGAAATCTATACAGCCACCTGAAAAGTTAAGCAAAATTATCTTTTTGCCTGTATCGAGCAATTCCTCAATATATTCTTGTTGATTAAGCGGTAATTCTATTGTTTCACGGTCACCCTGTTCACCGATATTGCCGCCGCCTCCTGCAAGAGCACCACCGGCTTCTTCGCCCTCTATTGAAGAGTCAAGCCCTGTGCACATAATGATAATATCCGATTCTGCGGCAGATTTTAATGCTTCTTCCTTATCATAATTTGTGTTTTGATTATAAAGATGGATTCCTCTTATAAATTCAGTATCAATGTTATATTGTGAAACGGCATCTGTAACCATAACAAAATGCGACGGATCTCCAAAATAATTTCCGAGGTAAGCCAACTTGTTATCAGCATTAAATCCTGTAATCAAGATTTTCTGTGCGTTTTCTTTAAGGGGAAGTATACCGTCATTTTCTAAAAGCACAATTCCTTTTTCTGCCATTCTAACTGCTTCGCTTTCGTGCTCGGGTGTTGCATTATCACTAATGCTTATTTCGTTATAAGGGCAATCCTTATCAAAGATTCCGAGAGCACTGCGAATAGCCATCAGTCTTGATACAGATTTTTTTAATGTTTCTTTATTTGTATATCCCAACTTAACGGATACATGCAATAATGAATATACTACTCCGCATTCAAGGTCGCAACCTGCATTTACTGCCATTGCTGCGCCCTTTGACGGATTTAATGTTTTCTTGTGTTTATATATAACATCTAATATTGCAGAGCAATCCGAAACAAAATATCCGTCAAAGCCCCATTCTTTTCTTAATAGCTTATCAATAAGATTGTCAGAGGCACAACAGCTTTCACCGTTCACCATGTTATATGCTCCCATAACACCGCTGACCTTTGCTTTTTTAACGGCGGCTTCAAACGCAGGAATATAAGTTTCATAAAAATCCTTTTTGGACACTTCGGCATTAAAAGTGTGCCTTAATCCCTCGGGACCGCTGTGCACGCAAAAGTGCTTTGCACATGCAGAGGCTTTCATATATTTTTCGTCATCACCCTGTATTCCCTCAATAAAGGCACAGCCTAAAATGGAGGTTAAATACGGGTCTTCACCATAGGTTTCGTGACCTCTGCCCCAGCGTGGATCCCTAAAAATATTTATATTAGGTGACCAAAGCGTAAGTCCTTTGTATATACTGTAATCCTCGTTCTTTTGACTCTCATTGAATTTTGCTCTTGCCTCTGTTGCAATAATATCTGCACATTTTTTTACAGCCTTTTCATCAAAGGTTGAAGCCATGCATATAGCTTGGGGAAATACGGTTGCAACACCGGCTCTTGCAACACCGTGTAAACCTTCGTTCCACCAGTTGTACTGTTTAATATTCAGTCGCTCTATTGCTTTTGATGAATTGCGCATCTGTGACGCTAATTCTGTCAGAGTCATCTGCCCTGCAATATGCTTTCCTTTTTCTTTATGATGTATGTAATTTTCCTCTGTCATAGAAATACCTCTTGACTTTCTTAACTTAATGAATTACAATCATTATAGCCGTGCACGAGCACGAATATGATAATATTTACTATATAATATTTGAAATCAAAAGTCAAGCGGAGGTTAATATGGCAATAACCGCAAAAGAAATTGCAGAGCTTGCAGGGGTCAGCAGAGGTACGGTTGACCGTGCCTTGAAGGGAAGAGAAGGCGTAAATCCCGAAACCAAGGAAAGAATACTAAAAATCGCAGAGGAGCATAACTATAAGCCTAATCTTATAGGAAAGGCGTTGGTATATTCCAATCGTTCTGTGCCTGTTACGGTTATTATGAACAGTATCGGCAATTCATTTTTCGACGATGTAAAAAAAGGAATGCTTGCCGCCGAGCGTGAATATTCTGATTATGGTATAAAACTGAATATCCGGGAAATTAAAGGATATAACACTCGTGATATTATTAAAGCTGTTTCCGACTTGCCGGAAGAAACAAAAAATGTGATTCTGACTCCTGTCGAGGACGAAGTGCTTTGCAAAAAGATTGATGAAATGACTGACAGCGGCATAAATGTAATCACGCTTTCAAGCGATATTTCCGACTCAAAGCGCCTTACATATGTAGGCTGTGACTATCTGAAAAGCGGCGAAACTGCAGGTCGGCTTGTCGGTTTGCTCTCGGGCGGAAAAGCAAATCTTTGTATTGTTACAGGTAGCTTGGCGCATAAAGGACACAAGCAGAGAGTTGAGGGCGTTTCCAATGTTATTAGAGAATACAAAAATATTCAAATTGCAGATGTAATAGAGAATAACGATGATAATGAAAAAGCATACACGGCAATGAAAACCGTGCTGAAAAAAAACAGAAACATTGATTTTGTGTGCATAACCGCAGGCGGTGTTACAGGAACGCTGAAAGCGATTAAAGAAAGCAAACGTAATATAAAGGTTTGTTCTTTTGACGATACCGAAACCACAAGAAAAGCTATGCTAAACGGAGATATATTGGCAACCGTTTATCAGCAACCCTTTGAGCAGGGATATAACGCAGTAAAAAGCGTGTTTGAAACGGTTGTTGCAAAAGCGGCAGTGCCCGAGTATCAGTATTCACAACTGTATATAAAGGTTGATAAATCACTTTAATAAAATGCAACGCCATTGCATTTTATTTTTACACATTATCGTGCACGAGAACGGAGGATATTATGGACGAAAATTTACGAACATTTTTACAGCATCACAGCAATATAAAATATTCGCTGTTTTTGAAAAAATTAAAGCAGAGCATTTACACACCTATTGCTCAGTTAAATGCGTTTGTGCATAAATCAACCGAACCGTTATGCTTTGACGATATGAAAAACGAGCGTTTCGACAATATAAAAATCGGCGACAGTTGGGGCGGTTTTTTTGACTGCGCATGGTTCAAATTCACAGCGGATATAGAGAATATGCAGAAAAATCTTGTTGCTGTAATTGATGTCGGCGGCGAGGGTTGTATCTATAATAAAAACGGTGAAGTTATCCAAGGCATAACAAATGTGCTTGGAATGGTGGATAATTTTCAGACTGTCAAAGGCAAAGCGATTATTCCTTTAGACCGAATAGATACATTTAATGACGGCAAAGTATTATTTTATGCCGACTGTGGCAACAACGGTAAAGGTGGAAAAAGCAGCGGTCAGGCACGCTTTAAAAGAGCAGATATTTGTGTCTTCAGACAGGATATTTTAGATTTGTATTATGATATTTTAGCCTGCTATCAGCTCCTCAGCACAGTAAATGATAGTGCACAGAAAAGAGAAATTAAAGCTAATATAAACAAGGCAATATCACTTGCACACAATACAGATTCGCAAAGTATTTTGAATGCAAGAAATGCTTTATCAAAAATGTTTGACGGTAAATATAAACAAGATTTTACCGTTTATGCTGTCGGACACGGTCATCTTGACCTTGCTTGGCTGTGGCCTGTTCGTGAAACAAAAAGAAAAGCGATAAGAACATTCTCAAATGCAATATATGAAAGCGAACAATGTCAAAATTATGTTTTCAACGGCAGTCAGCCACTGCAATACGAATTCATAAAAGAAAAATCTTCTGAGTTTTTTGAAAGAATAAAGCAGTCTGTTGAACGAGGAAATATAGAGCCACAGGGCGGTATGTGGGTTGAGCCCGATACAAATCTGCCTTGCGGAGAAAGCCTTATCCGTCAGTGCTTTTACGGTAAGACTTATTTCAGAAATGAATTTGGAAAAGATGTTAAAACCCTTTGGCTTCCCGATGTTTTCGGTTACACGGCAGCTTTACCGCAAATTATCAAAAAATGCGGTATGGATACATTTATGACAATTAAGCTTAGCTGGAACAATATAAATGATTTTCCTCACCACACATTTATTTGGAACGGACTTGATGACAGTAAGGTGCTTGTTCATATGCCCCCCGAGGGCGACTATAATTCAAATGCCACACCTTATGCATTTGAAAAAACATATCAGAAGTATAAGGAAAAGCAAGTAAGCGATATTGCACTTATGTCATTTGGTATCGGAGACGGCGGAGGAGGACCGGGCGAATACCATATCAATATGGCAAAAAGGTGCGAGAGTTTAAGGTATATTCCTAATGTCAAAATGTCATCATCCGAAAGCTTTTTTGATAAACTCAAAAAAGATGTATCAAATTATCCTGAATACAAGGGTGAGCTTTATTTAGAAAAGCACCAAGGCACATATACCACACAGGGCAAAGTAAAAAAGAACAACAGAGAATGCGAGCGTTTGCTTCATTTTGCCGAGTGGATTTGTACTATGGCATATATGCAAGGTGAGGCATATCCGCATAAAGAATTAGAGGAAATTTGGAAAGAAGTTTTGCTCTATCAGTTTCATGATATTCTGCCCGGCTCATCCATCCACAAGGTTTATGAGGAATGTAACGCAAGATATGAAATCTTAAAGGCAAAACTGAACTGTATTATCGATGAAGCCGTTTCTTATTTAAGGAATGACGAAAATTCATATTTTGCGGTAAATTCTATTGATTTTGAGCGTTCGGGCTACACAAAACATAATGGTGAGTGGTACAAATATTCACTTTCTCCGTATTCATCGGGTAAGTTGGAAAAAGCAGATTCACCTGTCTCATTGCATTTTTCAAAGAATGTTATTGAAAATGAACACCTGAAAGTTGTATTTAATAACAAGGGACAGATAGAAAAAATACTTGATAAGCGCAATGATTACAACTGTGTTTCATCAAGCTTCAATGCAGTTAGAATTTATAAGGACAGATTTGTTCATCCATACAATGCATGGGATATAGATATAAATTATACAAAGCATAAACCAAGGGATATGAAGCTTATAAACAGCCGTGAATATATCGACGGAAACAGTGTTGTAAGGGAAAATGAATTTTCATATAACAAGTCCTCATTAAAGCAAAAAATTATTTTGACGGAAAACAGTCCGTACATAAAGGTTGAAAATGAGGTCAGCTGGCACGAAACACATAAAATGCTTCGTATTGACGCTTATCCGAAAAATTTCAGCGACAAGGTTTTGTGCGACATTCAGTTTGGTAACATTGAACGCAGTACAAAAACCGACAACAAAATTGACTATGCACAGTTTGAAATTCCTGCACATAAATGGGTTGATGTTTATGACGGCAAGTACGGCGTTGCAATACTCAATGACTGCAAATACGGGCACAGAGTAAAAGACGGCTTAATCAGTCTTAACTGTTTGAGAAGTCCTGTTTATCCCGACAAAACTGCTGACAAAGGAGAACACTCCTTTACCTATGCGATTTATCCGCATAGCAAAAAGCCTATGGAAAGCGAGCTTATAAAAATCGGCTATGAGTTGAATAATCCTTTAAGAATTTACAAGGGCAGTATGGATATTAAGCCTATATTTAACTGTTATAATTCAAACATAATTATTGAAACGGTATTTGTGAACGATAACGGAAATATTGCGGTAAGAATGTATGAAACAGCCGGAATTAAAACGGTTGCAAAGGTCAAAGCAAATATTAACTTTAACAGCGTTAAGCAAACGGATATGCTTTTTGAAAATCCGAATGATGTTGATTTAGAAGCAATGACATTCAAACCGTTTGAAATCAAAACCTTGGAGGTAATGATTTGATGAAAAAATTTACGATTACTGTAATAAGCCTGTTTATGGTGCTGCTGATTTCACTTTCGGCGATCAGCGAGGCTATGGGCACAAGCTCAAAATATGCGTCTAATCAGGACTACATACAAAGTGAAAATCTTGCTCTTAAAGATAAAAGCAATAAAATGACTGACGGAAAAGACGGTACTGTTTACCGCTTTAAAACAAGAAACGGCGGCGAAGCGGTGATTGATCTTGGCGAAAGCTGTGACTTCAACTCTGTTATCTTAAAAGAAAAAGGACTCAATGTGCAGAAGTTTACCATATCGGTATCGGACGATAATGAAAACTTTACGCAAATTTACGCAAACGATAAAATTGAATTTCACCGTCTTTGCACCTTTGATACGGTCAAGGCTCGTTATGTAAAGCTGACGGTAGAGAAAAGTGACAACCTGCCAAAAATCCGTGAAATGGAAATATATAATGCCGTTCCCGAAAAGAAGAATGATTTTCGTGTTTCAACATACAGTACCTTGGGTGGTTCCGTATTCGGAATCATTGATGATACAACGCTGTCCGATGCCGAAAAAGACGCAAAAATCAAGGAGCTTATAGATGCAGATTATTACGATACCGTAACCGATTATATTGACATCGGCAATGTTCGTTGGGATGAGGAAGGAATAATTCATACAGACGGTTGGGACGGTATAGAGCGTGACGAGGACAAATACTATGCCGTAATGATGAGAAATCTGCACGAGGTTTTGGACGAAAAGGACGTAAATCTTGTTATTACTATTCTTAATCCATCGGGCGAAAACGGTAATCAGAGGGTTATGAAATCCATTACGGAAAACAGGGATACTCTGATTACAAATATGATTGCTTTTGCCAACAAATATGAATTTGACGGCATTGACCTTGACTGGGAATTCCCAATGTCGCAGGACGAATTTGACGCTTACAACAGCTTTTTGCAGGAACTGAAAGCAAGAATGAAAACTGAAATGTGGAATAAAGAGGACGCAACGCTTTCTTTAGCACTCGGCACTTGGGCATTAAAATACACACCGGAAGCAATTGAATGTATTGATTATGTTAATGTTATGGGCTATGACATACTTGATCAGGACGGACAGCATTCCTCATTCTTTAGCAGCTGTGTTCAGGCGGCGGACTATATTGAAAGCCAGGGCTTTTCAAAGGAGCAGATAAATATCGGCTTTCCGTTCTACGGAACATGGGAGGGCGGCAGAATGGAGCAATATGCGTATAACGCAATAAGTGAAGAAATATCTCCGTTCAATAATTTTTATACAATGAAGAAAAGTGACACAAAGGAAGACAGATATACATATTTCAATTCGCAGGCGATTATCCGTGACAAAACAGCCTACGCTTACTTAAAAGGCTACGGCGGCGTTATGATATTCAGTCAGTACTGCGATTTGCCGTCAGACGATGAACGCTCGCTGACAAAGGCAATATCAGATTACTTACAGGAGGTAACAAAATGAAAAAGCTTACAAAGTTTTTAACATCTGCAAGCATAGGCATTTCTATGTCTTCGGTCATTTTTTTAATTAAAGATTATGTGTATCATTCTGCAATGAAGGAACACGAAATATTTACGATTTTGATTGCTTTATTTGTACCTCTTTTTGCAGTCGGTACTTTGCTTTCTGTTTTACTGCCGAAAAAATTTGACAGGCAAAAGGTTCTTACATTAGGACTTTTGTTTTCGGGTATTTTTATAATATTGCTTACATACTTAAATATTTATCATCTGCAAATGCTTATGCCCTTAATGAAAACTAATTCAATAACCTTAGCCGTTATGTGGATAGCAAGAATTATGGGCGGTTTAACGGGACTGTTTATCGGTCTGTCGTTTGGTGCAACGGTAAAAAACGGTGTGATTCATTATATATTGCTTGTACTTTTTGCCGCAGGTATTTTTGCTTTAAGCAGATTTATGCCCGCACTTATCAACTATGAGCCCATACTGTATACCGCAGGCGGCTTGTCGCTTGCTTGTGCTTTATTAAATTCATATATAGAAACGGAGAAAAAGAAAAAATGAGTAAAACAATTAAAGGTCTGATTATAGGTATAAGTGTATTTTTAGTTATCGTTTTAATAATTGTATCAATATTGATGTTTCCTTTAAAAGGAAAAACATACGATTACGACTATTGGTACAGAGACAAACCTTATGATATAAATGATACGATTGTTCTTGAAAAGGAAGAAAATAAGGATTTCAAAATTCTTGTTATTACCGACTTGCAATTTAACGATGCTTTAGATTTGTGTGGAAAAGCCGATAATGTATATGAAACGGTTGATACGCTTGTTACAAAGCAAAAGCCCGATTTAATAGTTATCACAGGAGATTTGGTTTGGGCTAAATTCACTAAATTTTCTGTGATTAAGGCAATTAATAAAATAGACAGCTACGGTATTCCGTGGGCACCGATTAACGGCAATCACGACGGTGAGGGAAATGTTGATTTAGCATGGATAGCAAATAAATACGAAGAAGCTGAAAATTGTTTGTTTAAGCAAGGTCCCGATAATATCGGTGGAATCGGAAATTACATAATAAATATCAGAGAAAATGATAAAATCGTGCAGAGTCTTATTATGATGGATACGCATGCAAGCCGTTACTACGATAAGGACGATGAGGACAGACATTATGACTTTATCTATGACAGCCAGATTGAATGGTATAAATGGGCGATAAACGGAATTAATGAATATAACAAAACAAAAACAGACTCTATGTTATTTATACATATTCCACTTCCCGAATTCAAAACCGCTTATGATTTATGGCAGCAAGAAGGTGGTGCAGAAGGTGAAAACTTCGGCGTTAAAGGTGAAGAAGAATGCCCGTCATATATAAATACAGGTATGTTCAATGCAATTAAGGAGCTTGACAGCACAAAATATGTATTTGCAGGTCATGACCACTTGAATAATTACAGCGTGATGTATGAGGGAGTAAGGCTGACTTATGCATTGAAAACAGGCGACAGATGTTCTCAGACACCCGGTCAAAACGGCGGTACACTTATAACGATGGGTGACGAAACAACAGTAGAGCATATATATGTTGAAAATTAAGAAAAAATAATGAAAATTGTTTTAAGAACAATTGCAGTAATACTAAATATTAAAAAGGATATAGAAAAACAATGAAGAAAACACATTTAATTATATTGTCTTTATTTTTGACATCGGCAATAATAATTACGGCAGCAGTAATTACTTATAAGGCTCTCACCGTTCCTAAAAGTAAGAAATATGTTGTTGAAACCATAGAAGCAAATTCAAAAGACTATATAAAAGTCGGCATTATATCAGATGCTCAGCTTCCACAGGAAGAAAAAAATCTTTACGGCTGGGATTATGCTACTGTTATGAATGGTGCAGATCATCTTATAAAAGCATTAAAATACTATAAAAGTCAAAATGTCGATATGATAGTATTTAACGGAGATGTGGTTAACGCTACCGGCGATTATGCTGCATACAGCGCATATAACAAAATTTTAGACTATGTTTACGGCGAGGACAGAGCAGAAGCACCGCACATTATTTATCCTATGGGTAATCATGAATTTTACGGCGGCAACCAGGAACACAATTTTTACAAGTCAACCGGTCTTCCTCTCAACACAAGAACGATTGTTAACGGCTATAGCTTTATCTCCATTTCTAATTCAAAACTTGAAAAAGGAGATGAAGAGCTTGCCGAAAGCAACGATATACTTGCAGATGGAACATATAATGAGAAAAGAATAGAATTTTTAAAAGAACAACTTGATGCCGCAAATACAGAAGATCCAAACAAGCCTATTTTTGTTTTTATCCATATGCCCATCAGCAATATTGTGAATGGCGGACATTGGGCAACACCGCAATATGAAAAAATATATGATATTTTAAAAGAATATCCGCAGGCGGTTGTATTTACAGGACATTCTCATTACTGTATGAGCGATGAAAGAGCAATTATGCAAAAAGATTTTACCGTTATCAATACGGGAACAACAAGCTATTTCGATTTTGACTGGTTTGATAATGAAGATGAAAATGAAGCAAACGACTTTCCGTCGGATATTTCACAAAAAAATCTTGTCTTTCAAAGTCAGGGACTGCTTGATAAAAAGGATTATATGGTAAATCCTCAGCTTATCGGTATTTACAAACCCGAAGATGTACCTGACAGAAATAATGTGAATAACGGATATTTGATGTATGTAGATACGCAAAGCAATTCGTTCACATTGAAAAAAGTAAACTTAAATACCGGAATTGAATTCGGAGAGGAATTTACAATGCGTTCTTTTGACAAAAGTTCATTTACAAGAACTGCCGAAAAATTAGGAAGTGGCATTGCTCCGACCTTTGGTGACGCTGAAATTTCTGCTAAAAGCACATCAGATGGTGCTGTAGTAAGCTTTGATTGTGCTCGTCAAAATGTCCCGATAAAATATTATATTTATGAAATTGAAAATGAAATCGGTCAAAAAACTTATGTGCGTTTTTTCGGAAAGAATTATATTCTGGGAAATGATGTAATGTATACCGAACAGAATAAAATAAGAGGCTTGGAGAAAGGTAAATACTTTTTGCATGTGTATGCAGTAAATTCGTTTAATAAGGTCAGCGATGAATATTTAACGACAGAATTTACGGTGAAGTAAATATCTTTATTATAGTTAAAACAGAGGAAGTTCTATGAAAAAGAAAATCATAATTTCAGCAGTGTCTGTCGGTTTGGCTCTTGCCGTAATCGGAGCATCGGTGGGTACATATATGTCATACATAAAAAAATATGTTCCCATTGCCCCTCCTTCAGCACTTGCTTACACAAAATCGAACAGTCAGAAAGTGCTTGCTAAAAATGCGGATTTTTATGTATCTGTAAACGGTGATGACAACGGCGACGGCACACTTGAAAAGCCGTTTCAGACTATTCAAAGAGCACAGCATGCTGTTCGTGAGGCTATTGCAAATTCCAATGAAAGTAAATCATCAATTACCGTTGCAATAATGGCGGGCACATATTACGAAACGGGTATTGCGTTTGATGAAAAAGATTCTTCAAAAAGCACATCTGTTACCTACACTTCCTACGGCGACGGTGAGGTTATTCTTTGCGGCGGCAAAATTTTAACTTCCGAAGATTTTTCCTCTGTTGATAGCGAAACTGCTAAAAGGCTTAACAGTCAGGCAGCGAATAAGGTCAAGATGATTGATTTGAAAAAACACGGTCTTACAAAATCGGATTACGGCAAAATCAAGGCGACAGGCGGATTTAATACGGAAGAGTATTATGACAATGCGGCAACTGAAAATCCCTGTGAATTATTCTTTAATGATAAAAGAATGACGATTGCACGCTATCCCAACGATTCGTATATAACCGTAGGTAAAGTAAGCGACATCGGCGACTGCTATGAGCCGAATGCTCCCGCACCTGTCGATGAATCGTGGCTCCAAAGGCGCAATCAAAGAGGCGGCACGTTCGCCCTTGACAAGGATACCTACTCAAGAGTTAAAAGCTGGCAGAATACCGATGATTTGTGGGCGTTCGGTTACTTTTACTGGGACTGGGCTGATATGTCCACACCGATAAAAAGTATAAATGACGATAAAACAATAACTACCGAATATTGCAGTAAATACGGCTTTAAAGAGGGCGGGTATTATTATTTCTTCAATGTCCTTGAAGAGCTTGATGCACCGGGTGAATATTACATAGACCGTGAAAACGGAATATTGTATTTTTACCCTCCTGATGAAAATGGAAACAGCAAAATTATGCTTTCAACAAGCAATGAAAACATAATCAGTATCACAGAAAAAGCGTCCAATATAACCGTTGACGGTCTTACATTGCAGGGTACAAGAAGCGATGCACTTAACATTGCAGGTGAAAACTGCAAAATCGTAAACTGCACGGTTAAAAATGCGGCGGATTTCGGAATCAATGTCAGTGGCAAAAATAATCTTGTGGAAAACTGCGAGGTCGCTTTTATCGGAAAAGATGCGGTTGTGCTTTCGGGCGGCAGTGCAGAGGGCTTTGTCTATGGCAACAACACCGTCACCAACAACAGCTTGCACGATTACGGCGAAATTCAGAAAACATATATTGCAGGTGTGAATCTAAGCGGTATCGGCAACACCGTTTCCCATAATGAAATATATAATGCGCCGCATATGGGCGTTTATTATACAGGCAATGAAAATGTAATGGAATACAATTACATTCACGATGTAGTTTTACAATCCTCAGATGCAGGTGCGATTTATACGGGATACAGCTACAGCACCTACGGAAATGTTGTCCGCTATAACTGTATCAGCAATATCGGCTCGGGCACTTTTACACCAAGCGGCATTTATTTTGATGACAATTCCTCAGGGCAGACGGCGTACGGAAACGTGCTTATCAACATTCCCGGTTATGCTTTCCTTGTGGGCGGCGGCAGAGATAATATGATTGAAAACAATCTGGTTATCAATGCAGGAAAGCAGATACTCTATGATGACCGAGCATATGACGGTTATCATAATGACGGCTGGTATGCAAAAAATTGTAAAACGCCTGACAGCCGTTTATGGCAGCTTATGAAAGAAGCAAAGGAGTTTAACGCTTCAATCGGCAATAAGTATGACGGCATTGAGCGTATGCATCAGGATTATGAAAGAGAAGAGGACGAGGGCTTTGCAGTTAATCCGTCAGGCTCATCTGTTCAAAATAACATCATTATTTCAAAGCAAAACAAGGTCGGTGAAATCGCAAAGACAGTCAAAAAATATTCTGTCGTTGAAAACAATCAGACATTTATCTTAAAAGGTGCAAAAAGCTCCTTTGAGGATTATGAAAACGGCGATTACAGAATCAAAGAAGACAGTAAAATTTCAAAAAAATGTCCCGATTTCAAAGAAATCCCTTTTAATGAAATCGGCAGAAAATAAACGGAGGCAAGAAAAATGTATTTTGAGAATATTGAAAAAATAAAATATGAGGGCGTTGATTCAAAAAATCCTCTTGCTTATAAGTATTATGATGCAAACAAAATTGTTGCAGGCAAAAAAATGATCGAGCATCTTAAATTCGCCATGAGCTACTGGCATACAATGTGCGGCGACGGAACAGATATGTTTGGCAGAGGAACAACGGACAAATCCTTCGGCGGAAAAACGCCTATGGAAATTGCAGTAAACAAGGTATATGCATCATTTGAACTTATGGAAAAGCTCGGTATTGAATATTTCTGTTTTCATGACCGTGATATTGCTCCCGAGGGTGCAACCTTAAAGGAAACAAATGACAATCTTGACAAAATTGTTCCGATTATCAAATCGGAAATGGAAAGAACGGGTATAAAGCTTCTTTGGGGTACGGCTAACTGCTTTAATAATCCAAGATATATGTGCGGTGCGGGAACATCTCCTAATGCTGAGGTGTTTGCTTATGCGGCGGCACAAATTAAAAAAGCCCTTGAAATTACCGTTGAACTGGGCGGTCAGGGCTATGTTTTCTGGGGCGGCAGAGAGGGCTATGATACTCTGCTCAATACCGATATGGCAAAAGAGCAGGATAATATGGCATATCTTATGAAAATGGCTGTTGATTACGGCAGAAGCATTGGCTTTACAGGTGATTTTTACATTGAACCGAAGCCGAAAGAACCTACAAAGCATCAGTACGATTTTGATGTTTCAACCGTGCTTGCTTTCCTGCGTAAATACGGCTTAGATAAAGATTTTAAGATGAATATTGAAGCGAATCACGCAACGCTTGCAGGACACACTTTTCAACACGAATTGAGAGTTGCAAGAGATAACGGCGTTTTTGGTTCAATAGATGCCAATCAGGGTGATATGCTCTTGGGCTGGGACACCGACCAATTTCCTACGGATTTATACAGCACAACAATGTGTATGTACGAGGTTTTGAAAAACGGTGGTTTTACCAACGGCGGACTTAATTTTGATGCAAAGGCAAGACGAGCAAGCAATACTTATGAGGATATTTTTCAGTCCTATATTGCAGGTATGGACGCTTTCGCTTACGGCCTTATCGCTTCCGATAAAATCATTTCAGACGGCGTTATGGATAGTTTTGTCGAAAACAGATACAGCTCATACACCAAGGGCATCGGCAAAAAAATTGCTGACAGGCAAACCTCTCTTGCAGAGCTTGAGGAGTATACGCTTAGAAACGGCGAGCCGACAGCAGAAAGCGGAAAACAGGAATATCTTGAAACACTTGTTAATCAGTATATTGTTTCAGCAGGTAAGGAATTATGAGTTATTTTATCGGAATTGATGTTGGTACATCTGCAACAAAATCCGTACTGTTTGACGAAACGGGAAAAATTGTTTTTTCAAACAGCAGTGAGTATGAGCTGATTCAGCCTCACAATGGTTGGGCGCAGCAACGACCTAATGATTGGAAAAATGCTACCCTTAAAACCTTGAAAAGCATTGCCCAAAAGGTTAATTCCGATGAAATCAAGGGCATTGGTGTTTCGGGTCAAATGCACGGTCTTGTTGTGCTTGATGAAAATAATGATGTTTTATATGACAGCATTATTTGGTGCGACCAAAGAACAGAAAAAGAGGTAATTCAAATTATTGATACTATCGGCAAGGAAAGATATATTGACCTGACCTTAAACGCTCCGAACACCTCCTTTACATTAAGTAAGCTGTTGTGGTTGAAGAATAATGAGCCTGATATTTTTTCAAAAATACGAAAGGTGCTTTTGCCAAAGGATTACATAAATTTTTGCTTAACCGGTAATTTTTCAACCGATGTTTCGGACGCAAGCGGAACAGGATATTTTGATGTTAAAAACAGAAAATGGAGTAAAGAAATTCTTGCCGCATTCAATATTGACAAAGAATTGTTGCCGCAGGTTTATGAAAGCTCACAGGTTGTTGGAAATATAACTGAAGATATTGCAAAACAAACTAGTTTATCAACAAATACAATTGTCGTTGCAGGAGCAGGAGACCAAGCGGCTGCCGCAGTGGGAAACGGTGTTATTAAACCGGGTTGCACAAGCATTTCTCTCGGAACAAGCGGTGTTGTATTCACAGCAGTTGATAAGCCTATATATGATAAATTCGGAAGAACTCACACCTTTTGCCATGCTGTTGAGGATATGTGGCACATTATGGGAGTGACACAGGGCTGCGGTTTGTCGGTAAATTGGTTTAGAAAGAACTTTGCACATGAGTATAGCTATGCCGAGCTTGATGAAAACGCAAAGGAAATCACAAGTGACGGAATAATCTATTTGCCTTATTTAATGGGTGAAAGAACACCTCATCTTGACCCTAATTGCAGAGGCTCTTTTACGGGCATTTCAGTTAATCATAACTGTTTCAATTTTTACAGAGCCGTGCTTGAAGGTGTTTGCTTCAGCCTTAAAGATTGCTGTGAGGTCATTTGTGAATCGGGCATTGATTTGAATACGGTTAAGGTCGGTGGAGGAGGCGCAAAAAGCCGATTGTGGCTGCAAATTCTTGCCGACATTACAACGAATAATCTATATTCATCTCAATGTGTAGAAAGCGGAGCGTTAGGCGTTGCTATTCTTGCAAGTGTAGGAAGCGGTTATTATAATTCAATAAACGAAGCAAGCGGTAAAATGACTGCCTGTGATTTGACAGTAACAGAGTTTAATGCTGAAAAAATTGATTATTATAATTCAATCTTTAAAATATATAAAAGTCTCTATCGTGCAATAAAATCGGCACAGGAGTGAAAATATGAAAAAGAGAGTCGTGTTATGACAGCAATTCTTTGATTACAGACCCGATGTTTACCGATTGCGAAAGTAACGATTTCTCTTTCAAAGAAAATTCGCCTGCTTATTAGCTTGGAATAAACGAAATTGATGTAAATAAAATCGGCGTTGGGCATAATTGGTATTTATAAGGAGGAAACATAATGGAGGCTACATACAGAAAACAGCTTGATGAATATTTAGAAAAAATCGATTCCATTATAGAAAACGGCAGGTACAAGGATAATTGGGAAAGCCTTTCGGCATATCCTGTACCTACTTGGTACAAAAACGCTAAATTCGGTGTGTTTCTTCATTGGGGCGTTTACAGTGTTCCGGCATATTACAGCGAGTGGTATCCAAGACTTATGTATTACAAGGGCAACCCTGTTTATTGGCACCATAAGAAGAAATACGGCAAGGATTTTAATTACCGTGATTTTGTGCCTATGTTTAAGGCAGAAAAATTTGATGCAGAAAAATGGGTCAGCATTCTGAAAAGTGCTGGTGCAAAATACATTATGCCTGTGGGCGAACACCATGACGGATATAAAATGTATGACAGTGATTTATCTCAATGGACCTCCGTTAAACAAGCACCTCATTGCGATTTTTTAGGAGAATTAAGAAAAGAATGTGATAAGCAGGGTGTTACATTTGCTACATCAAGTCACCGTGCAGAGCATTTTTGGTTTTTGAACGGTGGTAGGACTGTGGGCTATGATAACGAAGTGCTTGATGAAAAATATCGTGATTTTTACGGTCCTGCATATAACATTCATAAAATCAACAATCTGCATAATCTTCTCAAGCAGGAGCACGGAATAACTCCGACAAAGGAATGGCTTGAGGATTGGCTTGTTAATTCCTGTGAATTGATTGATAAGTATCATCCAGAAACACTTTTCTTTGATTGGTGGGTAATGAACTATGCTTTCAGACCTTATATGAAAAAATTTCTTGCCTATTACTACAATCGGTCGGTGGAATGGGACAAAGATGTTTGCGTTCAGTATAAGTCTGACGCTATTATGTATAATGTGGGTATTTTTGATCGTGAAAGAGGTCAACTTGCTGCAACTTCACCGTATATCTGGCAAAGCGAAACATCTACTGCCTATAATTCGTGGAGCTACTGCACAACAAACAAATTCAAAACAGCAGGTAAAATTGCAGGAACATTTGTTGATGTTATCAGTAAAAACGGTAACTTTGTTTTGAATTTAGGTCCAAAGGCAGACGGAACTTTTTGTGAAGAAGAAATGCAAATATTGGAAAAGTTGAGTGACTGGACTGCCAAAAACAAGGAAGCAATATGGGAAACTCAACCGTATAAGATTTTCGGAGAAGGGAAAAAACACGGCAACGGCTCATTTAACGAAAAATATAATTACTCCCATAAGGATTACCGCTTCACATACAAAACGGGTAGCATTTACATATTTGCATTAAAGCCCGACAGAACAACATTTAAGATTAAATCGTTAAAATACAGCGGAGATATGTTCGCTGCCGATATTAAAAATGTTGAGGTTTTAGGATATAATCAAAATCTGCATTATGAAAGAAATAACAGATGCTTTAAAATAGAACTTGACAGTCCTATTGAAACAGATATGCCTTTATGTTTTAAGGTTTCAATTGATTGATGAGGCGTAAAATAAAAAGCGAATAAGTAAAGCGATTATTTGTGTGATGTTGGGTTTGAAGTTGATTGCAGTGGGTATTTTGAAAGACGGTGTGATTTATTTACCGTCATATATGAAATTTTGTCTATAAAAAACTGTGGATTTACTATTTATTCTTTGACCATTTATTGACCACTTACGAACGGAAAGCGGGATAAAAACACAGCGCTAAATTAAAAAACAGTCATTTCAAGGTATAAAAGAAATGGCTGTTTTTCGTTGGTTTGGGTGTATTTTAGATTTTTTCATCTGTTTCGTAATGCGCAGGTCGTCGGTTCGAGTCCGACTATCAGCTCCAAAAAAGAGGTTTGATCTATGCGTTGGTCAAACCTCTTTTTGATTGTCAATAAGCGTATTAAAGCCCATATAATTTATGGCTTTTTGTATTTCTTTTTATCACTGCCTTATAACCGACATTTCTAATGGTAACAATTTCAAATTCTTTATTGTTCCTTAGCTTGTTACGAAGTCTGTTCACATGTACATCAACAATTTTATCATTGCTTTCCGTATTAACTTATGATATTATAAGTATATAATTATCAATTTGTTTTGAGGAGTAAGATGAAAGAGTATATATGTAAAATCGCTTCTATTGATGAAGTGATAACAAAATGGAATTATGAAATAAAAAAACAAAAGCGAAAACAAATGAAATCGGCTTTAGAGTTAGTGAAAAATAATGCAGTTGAGAATATAAAAAACGAGCAGGCTGTTACATATTATGGAAAATTAAATGACAAAATTATTTGTCAAGCGACTGCAATGTTTGATGAAGATATTATTCAAAACAGTGACGGTCTTGTTGGAACTAAAACTGTATATCTGTGTAATTTCAGTACAGATAAAAAACATCAAGGCAAAGGATATTTTTCAAAGCTTTTCAAATTTGTAATTGAGGACTTAAAAAACAAAGGTTACACAAAGTGCACTTTAGGCGTTGAACCAAAAGAAACAAAGAACTTGCAAATTTATCGGCATTACGGTTTTAATACACTGATAAAATCAGGGCACGAAACCTATCCCGACGGTACGATTATTGATGTTGATTATTATGAAATGGAATTAGATTAGAACAAAAAATCTCACTCTTTTTTTCGGAGTGAGATTTTGTTCGTTTATTCGATTTTTATTAAAGACCATCTATTGACCGGTTATGAATTTGCCACATTTCCGCCGAGTAGATTACCCATTGTGTTTGCAACATTTTCTTGCATAGAATCCGTCACATGCATATAGGTGTTCATTGTAAAGCCGGCATCGGTATGACCTAACATGTGCGATACCGTTTTAATGTCCATTCCTTGTTCAAGGGATAAGGTCGCAACGAAATTGTTGAAAAACAGTTTATTTAGACTTTTGTATGATTAATAATATATTGTCTTGAAAATAGTTCAATTTAGGAGTATAATTATATTTTGTAACGTGTATTTGTTCGGAGGGGTATTGTGGTAAGTTTTAGGGAAACTTTGCGTGAATATATAAAGAAAAATGGATATTCAATTAATGAATTTGCAAATAAATGCAATATAGACAGAGCATGGTTGAGTAACGTTCTTTCGGGAAGAAAGGAACTTAGCGAGGCAAAGTTTAAAAATATTATTGATTCTAATATTTTGAGCGAAACTCAAAATGAGAATTTGACTTCGCTTTACAGGCTCAAGGATTATACGCCTGAGCAAATTGAGAGAATTGAATATATGCTCGAGCGCCTTTCAAGAAAGGTCAGAAGAACTGAATGTTTTATTCCTATTGATTTTGATGATGACAGACAAATATATATCGGAAAAGAAAATTTGCTCTCGGCTCTTTTTAAAATTCTTGCAAAAAGAGAGGAAATATCGTTTATTTATACCAATATTACGGCAGAAAGTGAACAAGCAGTTGACGTTCTTTATCATTTTATGAAAGAGGACAAGTATAAAAATATAGATTATAAGCATATTTTTATGACCGACGGCGGTACATCAAATCATAATCTTAATACATATTTTACCGTTTGCGATTTTGCCGAGCTTGGGTACACAGGTTTTTCGGTTATTAAAAATGTTGAAATTAAATCGATAGAAGATAATGATTTTTTTCCTTATTTCATTTTGACTGACAAAGCAATGATGATGTTTGACCCCGAATTTAATAACGGAGTGTTCATTGATGACGAAAATATTATTAAGGTTTATACAGGAAAGTTTATGAGCCTTTATGAAAAGGGCGAGAAAGTAATTGTTTCTTTTTCAAATGCCGTTGAGCTAATGAGAACGCTTACGACTATGCACGACAGCACCTCGGAGCTTTCGTTTACACCCGATTTTTGTGTTACCCCGTGCCTTGATTATGATGTTCTTTCCGATAATGCTTCTGAAAATTTGCCTAATAGGGAACTTTTAATTCAGGCTGTTTTAAACCACTATAATCTTGATTATTCCAAGTTTTCAAATTTCTTGACTGTTGAGTCACTTAACAGATTTGTTAAGGACGGAATTATTTATGAAATTCCGAGAACATATCTTAAGCCGATTGATATTAATGGCAGAGTTAAGCTTCTTAAATGCATTAAAGAAAATATCGAAAAGCACGGCAAATACAACACATATATTTTAAACCCTACTAAATTTGAATATAATTCCTATGACGTTCAGGTTGAAAAAATCGGTGTTGTTACTATCTGCGGCATCAGGCAGGGTAATAAGGAAAACGAGGAAAGCTTTATGGGCGAATGGCTTTGCTCAATCAATGATGAAAACATATTTAAGGATTTTATTAATTTGAAACGTTTTCTTGTTGAAGGCTTGTATGTTTACTCCGATGAATTTTCAAGCAGTTATGTTTCAAATCTTATTTTGGAGCTTACTGCCGAGCTTGGCGGGGAGAAAAGCTGATGACGCTTCATACCATTGCTCCGGTTTTCGACGAAAATTCAAAAATTCTTGTTTTAGGCTCTTTTCCGAGTGTTAAGTCAAGAGAGGAGGGCTTTTTTTACGGCCACCCTCAAAACAGGTTTTGGAAAGTGATAGCAAATGCCTTTGATACTCACACTTTGCAAAGTATAGAAGAAAAGAAAGCACTTCTACTTTCAAACGGCATTGCCCTTTGGGATGTTATTCATTCGTGCGACATCGTCGGCTCGTCCGATTCGTCAATAAAAAATGTTGTGCCAAACGATATTTCAAAAATTCTCAAAACGGCAAATATTGAAAAAATTATCACTAACGGCAAAAAGGCGGATTCGCTTTATAAAAAATATATTGAGCCTAAATTTAATATTAAAGCCACCTGCCTGCCGTCAACAAGCCCTGCCAATGCGCAATGGTCACTTGACAGGCTTTGTGATGTGTGGAAAAACGAATTAAGATAAAAAATGGCTGTTCATTTGAACAGCCATTCAGACTGTCGATAAAGTGGCTAAACCGTGCCAAATAAAATTAATATACCTCTTTGCCTCCCTTGCAAAGGGAGGTGGGTGCAACTTATTGCACACGGAGGGATTGGAAAAACGGCAAGGACATCGAGTCCTTGCCATTTTTGGCACTTTTTGTCTTTTGCTCGGGGGAGTGAATTGTGCAAAGCACAAGAGACACGTGGCTCCAAATTCACGTGTGAATTT